>OCAK01001732.1_pt1 | contig 10851 bp, 12 predicted proteins | sample 1538301 | NCBI WGS metagenome assembly OCAK01 (sample SAMEA2580285, study PRJEB22360) | human gut metagenome | biome: human gut; feature: human-associated habitat; material: faeces | place: Denmark | collected 2008/2010 | reverse complement strand
GATTTTACCGGGTGTCTGGCAATGGGCGGTGGGGCGTTTTGTCCCGACGTTGATTCTGGTGATGATGCTTATCGATCTTGGTGCGTTTGTTGGCACACAAGGCGAAAATAAATATGGTAAAGATACCCAGGATGTGAAGTATAAAGCCGACAATAAATCAAGTAATTAACCTTTAATATATCTCTTATCGCTATTTTTTTCCGGGATTGTTATTTCCACGATGCAAGTGACAATGCCCGGAAAATCCTTCTGAACTCTTCACCTTAAGCAATATCAAAAAAAATGGTAATCCATAAGATCATTACTTGTTTGTTCTTCCTTTAACGGCGCATTATTCTTAAGTCGTAATCGACAGAGAGGCGAATATACAGAGGTGCCCTATGAAAGATGTCGTAGATAAATGCAGTACTAAAGGATGTGCGATTGATATCGGTACGGTGATTGATAACGACAACTGTACCAGTAAGTTTTCGCGCTTTTTTGCCACCCGCGAAGAAGCAGAGTCCTTTATGACCAAACTGAAAGAGCTTGCCGCCGCTGCATCCTCTGCAGATGAAGGGGCCAGCGTGGCCTATAAGATTAAGGATCTGGAAGGGCAAGTTGAGCTTGATGCGGCCTTCACCTTCTCATGCCAGGCCGAGATGATTATTTTTGAGTTATCACTGCGTTCGTTAGCTTGATGGAGTTGCTTTAGAAGGAGTTAAATATGGCTTATAAACACATTGGCGTGGCAATTTCCGGGAATGAAGAAGATGCCTTACTGGTGAATAAAGCCCTGGAGCTCGCCAGACATAATGACGCTCACCTGACGTTAATTCATATTGATGATGGCTTAAGCGAGTTGTATCCGGGTATCTACTTCCCTGCAACAGAAGATATTCTTCAATTGTTGAAGAATAAGTCGGATAACAAGCTGTATAAACTGACGAAAAATATTCAATGGCCGAAGACAAAACTGCGTATTGAACGCGGAGAAATGCCGGAAACACTGCTGGAAATTATGCAAAAAGAGCAGTGCGACCTCCTTGTCTGTGGTCATCACCACTCATTTATCAACCGTTTGATGCCGGCATATCGCGGGATGATCAATAAGTTGAGTGCGGATCTCTTGATCGTGCCGTTTATCGACAAGTAACCGCTTACCAGTAATGCTCCGCTGTCATATGGCCCGGTCGGCGACGTAAATGTTTCGTCATCTGCCGGGTCTCCTTCAGCAACTGTTGTGTATCGCGCACCATCTGTGGATTGCCGCACAGCATCACATGGCTGGTTTCTTTATTCATCGGCAGGCCAACCGCGCTTTCCAGTTCACCACTTTCAATTAACGCCGGTAATCGCCCAGTGAGCGAACCCGCAGCCGTTTCCCGACTGACCACCGTCTGAATGCGCAGTTTCCCCTCGTAGCGTTTTTCCAGTTCCTGCATCAGAGGTAGATAGCTTAAGTCGGCGGCATATCGTGCGGCGTGAACCAGCACCATGTTTTTGAAGCGTTCTAAATCTTTGCCCAATTGCAGAATCGATAAATAAGGGCCAATCGCTGTACCGGTTGCCAGCATCCATAGCGTTTCGCAATCTGGTACTTCATCCAGCACAAAGAAGCCAGCGGCTTCGCTAACCACCTGCACTTCATCGCCCGGTTTCAGTGCCGCCAGTCGTGGACTTAATTTGCCATCGGGGACGGTGACCAGGTAAAACTCCAGATCCGGATTATCGGGCGAGTTAACATAGGAGTAGGCGCGCTGAACGCGTTCGCCTTCAATTTCAAGGCCAAGTTTGGTGAATTGCCCGGCGGTAAACGGAAGCACGGGAGCGTGAACGGTGAGACTAAACAGGGCGTCGGTCCAGTTCTGCACTTTAGTGACTTTGCCTGTTACCCAATCAGCCATGTTTTTCTCCTGTTTTGATTGACTTGCCTTATCTTCGTTCTCCGAACAAAAAAATTCCAGTCCCGAAGGACTGGAAGGCTCAATCGATCAAATCAATCAGAGGATGTGCACCTGCATTTCCGGGTCTTTACGATCCAGATAGTGGATGGACTGAATGCGACGAATGGTGCGTGATTTACCACGGATCAGCAGCGTTTCGGTGGTGGCGATATTGCCTTTGCGGCTAATACCTTCCAGCAGATCGCCTTTGGTAATACCGGTGGCAGAGAAGATGACGTTGTCGCTGCGCGCCATATCGCCCAAACGCAATACTTTACCGGCTTCGATGCCCATCGCTTTGCAGCGTGCCAGCTCCTGCTCGCCAATGCGACGATTCTCTTCGTTGTCGCCTTTGACGTCATGACGCGCCAGCAGACGACCGTTCATGTCACCATCTAATGCGCGGATCACCGCCGCAGAAACCACGCCTTCCGGCGCGCCGCCAATGCCGTACAGTACATCGACTTCACTGTCCGGCATACAGGTGAGAATTGAGGCCGCCACATCGCCATCCGGAATAGCAAATACGCGTACGCCGAGTTGTTGCATTTCTGCGATAACGGCATCGTGGCGCGGTTTTGCCAGAATCGTTACCGTCAGTTCGCTCAACGGTTTGCCGAGCGCCGCCGCAACATTGCGCAGGTTATCCGCCAGCGGCAGGTTCAGATCAATGGTGCCTTTGGCTCCCGGTCCGACGATCAGCTTCTCCATATACATATCTGGCGCGTTGAGGAAACAGCCTTTATCGCCTACTGCCAGCACCGCCAGCGCGTTAGCCTGGCCCATCGCCGTCATGCGCGTGCCTTCAATCGGATCAACAGCAATATCTACCGCGTCGCCGCGACCAGTACCGACTTTTTCACCAATGTAGAGCATCGGTGCTTCGTCGATTTCACCTTCACCAATGACGATGGTGCCGTCAATGTTGACCTGGTTGAGCATAATACGCATGGCGTTTACCGCCGCGCCGTCCGCGGTGTTTTTATCGCCGCGTCCTAACCATTTGTAGCCAGCCAGCGCTGCTGATTCGGTGACGCGGGAAAATTCGATGGCAAGTTCTCGTCTCATAGCAAACTCTAAGCAGTAAGGAATGGCGCGAAGTGTAGCACAGGGGAAGGGCGGGATTATTGATGTGTGCGGGGTTGCCCCCGCACGGTTTCAGAGTCTGTGTGATGCCGGATGTGTATCCGACTCGTAGGCCTGATAAGACGCGCAAGCGTCGCATCAGGCAATCATTATTACTCGTCGTGTTCTTCCCATGCCATCGCGCGTTTGACCGCTTTTTTCCAGCCTGCGTAACGGTAATTACGCTCAGTGGTTTCGATGCCAGGACGGAACTCGCGTTCAATCACCGCTTTCTCTTGCAGCTCGTCAAGATTCTGCCAGAAGCCAACCGCCAGACCAGCAAGATAGGCCGCACCCAAAGCGGTGACTTCGCGCACTTCCGGGCGCTCAACGCGCGTACCGAGAATATCGGACTGGAACTGCATCAGGAAATTGTTTGCCACCGCACCGCCGTCCACGCGCAGCGCGTGCAGACGAATACCGGAGTCGGCCTGCATTGCTTCCAGCACGTCACGCGTCTGATAAGCAATAGACTCCAGCGTCGCGCGTATAATGTGGTTAGCGTTCACCCCACGAGTCAGACCGAAAATCGCCCCGCGTGCATACGGATCCCAGTATGGCGCACCCAGCCCGGTAAAGGCCGGAACCACATACACACCATTGGTGTTTTGCACTTTGGTGGCGAAATATTCGGAATCGTAGGCGTCGTTAATCAACTTCATCTCATCGCGCAGCCACTGAATGGACGCGCCCGCCATAAACACTGCACCTTCCAGCGCATAGTTCACTTCGCCAGTTGGGCCACAGGCGATGGTGGTCAGCAGGCCGTTTTCTGATTTTACCGCTTTCTCGCCAGTGTTCATCAGCATAAAGCAGCCAGTGCCATAGGTGTTCTTCGCCATTCCTTCTTTCACGCACAACTGACCAAACAGCGCCGCCTGCTGGTCACCGGCGATCCCGGAGATTGGAATACGCGTGCCGCCTTTGCCGCCAATGTTAGTCTGACCGTATACTTCGGAAGAACGACGCACTTCTGGCAGCATCTCGCGTGGAATATCCAGCACCTCCAGCATTTTGTCGTCCCAGTCCAGACTATGGATGTTAAACAACATGGTACGAGAGGCGTTGGTGTAATCGGTCACATGGACACGGCCCTGAGTCATTTTCCAGATAAGCCACGTATCAACCGTACCAAACAGCAATTCACCACGACGCGCACGCTCGCGAGAGCCTTCCACATGGTCGAGGATCCACTTCACTTTGGTGCCAGAGAAGTACGGGTCAATCACCAGACCGGTGTTGTTACGAATGTACTCTTCCATGCCATCGCGTTTGAGATGTTCGCAGATTTCTGCGGTACGACGGCACTGCCAGACAATGGCGTTATAGATAGGCTTGCCGGTTTCTTTTTCCCAGACAATAGTGGTTTCACGCTGGTTCGTAATACCGATAGCTGCAATCTGATCGGAACTGATATCGGCTTTCGCCAGCACTTCTACCAGCGTGGAGCTTTGGGTGGCCCAGATTTCCATTGGGTCGTGTTCTACCCAGCCTGGTTTTGGGTAGATTTGCTCAAATTCGCGCTGCGACACGCTAATGATATTGGCATCGTGATCCATTACGACCGCGCGGGAGCTGGTGGTGCCCTGGTCGAGCGCAACGATATATTTTTTTTCAGTCATGTTTAATTGTCCCGTAGTCATATTACAGCGAAGCTTTTTGTTCTGAAGGAGTTGTGGTCTCCTTTTCTTCCACAACACAGATATCGCAAGGCAAATGGCGACCAATCAGTTTGCGGTAGGCAAATGCACCTACAATCGCGCCAACGATAGGGCCAAAAAGCGGCACCAGGAAGTAAGGAATGTCTCTGCCGCCGGTAAAGGCGACATTGCCCCAGCCCGCCAGCCAGGCAAAGACTTTCGGACCGAAGTCACGCGCTGGGTTCATGGCAAAACCCGTCAATGGGCCCATAGATGCGCCAATGACCGCAATCAGTAGACCAATCAGCAAGGGAGCCAAAGGGCCGCGTGGTACACCGTTGCCATCGTCCGTTAACGCCAGGATCAGCCCCATCAGAATAGCGGTAATCACCATCTCAACTGCGAAAGCCTGCACAAAATTGATATGAGGATTAGGGTAAGTAGAGAAAGTGCCAGCCAGATCAACACTTTCAACGCTGCCGCGAACAATGTGATGAGTCTGCTCGAAGTCGAAAAATAAATTGTAGTAAAGCCCGTAAACTAAAGCCGCAGCACAGAAAGCGCCGGCAACTTGTGAAACGATAAAAGGAATAACTTTGCGCTTGTCGAAACAGGCAAACAGCCACAATGCAATGGTAACAGCGGGATTAAGATGCGCGCCGGAAACCCCTGCGGTCAGGTAGATGGCCATTGCCACCCCCAGTCCCCAAATGACACTGATTTCCCACTGACCAAAAGACGCACCAGCGACTTTTAGTGCTGCAACGCAACCCACACCGAAAAAAATCAACAACCCGGTACCGAGGAATTCAGCAATGCACTGGCCTTTCAAGGTTGATGTTTGACTCATAATCGGATCCTGAAGAGTTAATGTTTGTTGTATGCGTGAAAGTCACGGACCTCCACGATGCTTGTAGGCATGCTGTAAACTTATCGTTAACGAGCAAAAACGAGAAATATCGAACTTAAAATGTGTGTGCTTCGTCATAAAATGAGCGTTATCGCGCCATTTATTCCATCTGATTGTACATGATGCATGTTTGTTAGATCATTCGCGCAACAAATTTATTAACATTTTCGATTGGTGTGGATTATGTCACCAGGAGAAGGATGAAAAGTGTGGCAAACCGTAATCTGCAAGGCGTGCCGCTGGACAGCGATGGCGCGGCTTCATACAATCGGAGCTAACTAAAGTGCGCTCGTATTTATTAAGGCGTCACCGGTAATCGGGACGAGGATTTTTATCCATCAACGCCTTGCAATTCAGGAGAGGTATGACAATGTCATTAGAAGTGTTTGAGAAACTGGAAGCAAAAGTACAGCAGGCGATTGATACCATCACTCTGTTGCAGATGGAAATCGAAGAGCTGAAAGAAAAAAACAACTCACTGTCGCAGGAAGTTCAAAATGCCCAGCATCAGCGCGAAGAGCTGGAGCGTGAGAACAACCATCTGAAAGAACAGCAGAACGGCTGGCAGGAACGTCTGCAGGCCCTGCTGGGTCGCATGGAAGAGGTCTGATTACACTTCATCTTTCGCGTAATTTCTTTACTGTGTAGGCCAACAGGTAACGCAGAAAAAAGGCACCTTGCGGTGCCTTTTTTATCATTCAATATCCAGCGGATCTTCTGAAAGAATAATCCCGGTATTGTCGGCATAAAGATGGTCGCCGGAGAAGAAGGTGACACCGCCAAAATTGACGCGGACATCGCTTTCGCCAATGCCTTCGCCAGCGGCACCAACCGGAATTGCCGCCATCGCCTGGATGCCGATATCCAACTCTTCCAGGTCATCTACCTGACGCACCGCGCCGTAAATGACCAGACCTTCCCATTCATTTTGTACTGCCAGACGCGCCAGTTCAGCATCGACCAGTGCGCGACGAACAGAACCTCCGCCATCGACGACAAGAACACGACCACGGCCATTCTGTTCGAGCAGATCGTACAGCAACCCGTTGTCCTCGAAACATTTTACCGTGATTATTTGTCCGCCAAACGACGCCCGTCCGCCAAAGTTGGAGAACAGCGGTTCCACGACGTTAACATCTTCTTGATAGATGTCACAAAGCTCGGAAGTATCGTATTTCATAGGCTTAACATTCAGTTGCTGCGAGAATTTTCAGTATATCGCGCTATGTGGGCTGTTGGCAAAATCATCAATTGTTAATTGATATTTGTCAGTTATGCTGCCCACTGGCTTAGGAATATCCCTAAAACAAACAGCAGGTTAGTCAGTAACGCTCCTTTGACAGTGCGTTCCAGCATTGGTCGCATCGCCACCGGGTCCATTTCGCGCATCACATAACGAGCTTGCTTCACCAGCAACGGTGCCGCCAGGAGGGACCAGCCAGCCCCACAGGCTATGCAGCGAAAAGAGATTAAACAGCGCCAGACACACCAGAGAGCCCATCAGCAGGCAGGCATGATAACGACGCGCGTTTACTGCGCCTAAGCGCACCACCAGCGTGTTTTTGCCGTTTTCGCGGTCGCTATTGATATCACGCAGGTTATTAATGTTCAGTACTGCCGTTGCCAGCAGGCCGCATGCGGTTGCCGGAAGGATCAGTGCCGGAATCAATGTATGAGCCTGTAAATACCAGCTCCCCATGACGCTCAACCAGCCAAAGAAAACCAGTACGGAAATATCACCCAAACCGATATAACCATAAGGACGATTGCCCACGGTGTAGGTGATAGCGGCAATGATCGACAACCCGCCAAGAATCAGGAAACCGACAAAATCGGCCAGCGTATGGCACGCCACTGCAACCAGTGCCAGCCCGGAAAGACAGATGAGCACAACGGTAATAATGAGCGCCCGTTTCATCTCTTGCTGGGTAATGACCCCTTTTTGCATGCCGCGTAGCGGCCCAATGCGGTCAGGTTTATCGCTGCCTTTTACCGCATCGCCGTAATCATTGGCGAGGTTAGAAAGGATCTGTAATAGCCCGGCGGTAATCAATGCCAGCAGGGCGACCAGTGGATCGAAGTGACCTTGCCACCATGCCAGCGCCGTCCCGACGATAATTGCAGCAAAGGCGAGGGGGAGGGTTTTAGGTCGTAAACTTTCCAGCCACGCCTGAGTTCGGCTAATTTGTTGTTCAGTCATAATACGCGCCAATAAAAATGGGGCCTTTCAGCCCCATCAAACAATGATGAAAATGATTGAACGCGATTATAGGATAAAACGGCTCAGATCTTCATCTGCCACCAACGCATCCAGATGTTTGCTCACATAATCTGCGTCAATAGTGATAGTTTGACCGCTTAAATCGCTGGCGTCGTAGGAAATCTCTTCCATTAAACGCTCCAGAACGGTATGTAAACGACGAGCACCGATGTTTTCGGTAGATTCGTTCACCTGCCATGCCGCTTCCGCGATGCGCTTAATACCGGAGTCGGTAAACTCGATATTTACGCCTTCAGTTGCCATCAGTGCTTTGTACTGCACAGTGATAGAGGCATTCGGCTCGGTCAGAATACGCTCGAAGTCGCTGGTGGTCAGTGCCTGCAGCTCAACGCGGATTGGCAGACGACCTTGCAGTTCCGGGATCAGGTCAGACGGTTTCGCAATCTGGAACGCGCCAGAAGCGATAAACAGAATGTGGTCAGTTTTGACCATCCCATGTTTGGTGGAAACAGTGCAACCTTCTACCAGCGGCAGCAGGTCACGCTGAACGCCTTCACGAGAAACATCTGGACCGGAAGACTCGCCGCGCTTACAGATTTTGTCGATTTCGTCGATAAACACGATCCCGTGCTGCTCAACAGCGTCGATAGCATCTTGCTTCAGCTCTTCCGGGTTCACCAGTTTCGCCGCTTCTTCTTCAATCAGCAGCTTCATGGCGTCTTTGATTTTCAGCTTACGCGCTTTTTGTTTCTGACCGCCCAGGTTCTGGAACATGGACTGCAGCTGGCTGGTCATCTCTTCCATGCCCGGAGGAGCCATAATTTCAACGCCCATCGGTGCTGCGGCAAGATCGATCTCGATTTCTTTGTCATCAAGCTGGCCTTCACGCAGTTTTTTGCGGAATGCCTGACGAGCAGCGGACGGTTCCTGCTGCTGTTCGGTCTGTCCCCAGTTATTTTTAGCCGGTGGGATCAGTACGTCGAGAATACGTTCTTCTGCCAGTTCTTCAGCGCGATAACGGTTTTTCTCGATAGCCTGGACGCGTACCATTTTCACGGCGGCATCGGTCAGATCGCGAATAATAGAATCCACTTCCTTACCGACATAGCCCACTTCGGTGAATTTGGTCGCTTCAACTTTGATGAACGGCGCATTCGCCAGCTTAGCCAGGCGACGGGCGATTTCAGTTTTACCGACACCGGTCGGGCCGATCATCAGGATATTTTTCGGGGTCACTTCATGGCGCAGCTCTTCGTTGAGCTGCATGCGACGCCAGCGGTTACGCAGAGCAATCGCCACAGAACGCTTGGCGTTGTCCTGGCCGATGATGTGCTTATCCAGTTCGCTGACGATTTCGCGTGGGGTCATTTCAGACATGGGAGATCCTTACGCTTTGTAGCTTAATTCTTCGATGGTGTGGAAATGGTTGGTATAGATGCAAATGTCGCCTGCAATATCCAACGCCTTTTCAGCAATTTCACGGGCGCTAAGTTCAGTGTTTTCTAACAGCGCGCGCGCCGCAGCCTGGGCGTAAGGGCCGCCGGAGCCGATAGCAATAAGATCGTTTTCTGGCTGCACCACGTCACCGTTACCGGTGATGATAAGCGATGCAGTTTCATCCGCGACTGCCAGCAGTGCTTCAAGTTTGCGCAGCATGCGATCGGTACGCCAGTCTTTCGCCAGCTCAACGGCGGCTTTGACCAGATGGCCCTGATGCATTTCCAGTTTACGTTCAAACAGTTCGAACAGCGTAAAAGCATCCGCAGTACCGCCCGCAAAGCCCGCGATGACTTTGTCGTTGTACAGACGGCGGACCTTTTTCACGTTGCCTTTCATTACGGTATTGCCCAACGTGGCCTGACCATCACCAGCGATGACCACATGGCCGTTACGGCGTACGCTTACTATAGTTGTCACGAGCTGACCCCTTGGTTACGAATACAGAGTACAAACCCCGTACAAAAGTACGGGGCATAATGCAATTATAGATGGGGGGGATTTGGAGGGTTCCAACCCCCGGCGGCGAGCCGAATGCAGTTTGTATGACCCGCCATCTTCAAGCGATTGAGGGTGCTGTCTGCGTTCTCTTTGCCTTTCACCGGGCCAATCACCACACGATTCCAGCCATTGTTGGTGGTAATTTTTGAGTCAAAGCCTTCGAACGCCAGCTGAGCACGTACCGTCTCTGCCTGTTCCGCGCCTCTGAACGAACCGCACTGCACCATCCAGCGGCGTTCGTCTTTTTTCTCCGCCGTCGGTTTTGGCGCGTCAGCGACACGAGCAACCGGCGCAGCTTGCTGCGGCTTCGACTGCGCGGTCGTGTGCGCAGGGGTTTGCAGCAGATCCTGGTACGGCTGCTGAGTAGAAGCCGGTTTAGACTGGCGCGGTTGCGCCTGTACCGGCGCGGCTTGCGACGTACGCGTCTGCTGCTGCCAGCTTTGTTCAGTCGTACGCGACGCTGGCGCTGTAGCGTTTGCTGACGCTGTTCCGGCGTCTGTTCATTCCACGGAACTTCAACCAGCTGCGTTGGCTGCTGGCGCATATCAGCCTGCATTTGCTCAAGAAGCTGGCGTTGTTCTGGTGTCAGTTGCTCCGGCGTTTTCACTTCACCACCGGCAGAAGGTTCTGTAGGCGCACGCACACCCGGCTGGCGACTTTCCAGCTCTTTGATGTAGCGCCAGCGTTCTTCTGGTTTTGGTGGTAGTCCGTTTCCGGTCACTTTCTGGCTTTGCAGCGTCTCGGACTCTTCTTTCTTGTGATGCGTAATGAAGTACAGACCACCGATAAAGGTCACAAGAACGGCGGCAGCAATAGCGACCATAGCGGGAGAAACCGCAGGCAGATTTCGTTGCTTTTTCCGTGAGGTGCTCTTTTTTCGCCGCGAAGGTGCCGGTTGGCTGCGGCGTACATAATCTCGTTGTGCCACTATCGTTTCGCTGTATTTATTCGTTCGTCAGCCCGCCATGTTACTTAAGCGGCGGGCCTTTGACCAGGCACCGCTGTCGTTAAGGCTTACTTTTCGATGTGATG
>OCAK01001721.1_pt1 | contig 10933 bp, 9 predicted proteins | sample 1538301 | NCBI WGS metagenome assembly OCAK01 (sample SAMEA2580285, study PRJEB22360) | human gut metagenome | biome: human gut; feature: human-associated habitat; material: faeces | place: Denmark | collected 2008/2010 | reverse complement strand
GCAGGGATTTATGGACGCCACGCTGTGGCAGCATCTGGCAGCCAGCCTGACGCGCATTGTGCTGGCGCTACTCGCGGCGGTGTTGATCGGTATTCCGGTCGGGATCGCCATGGGGCTAAGCCCGACGGTGCGCGGCATTCTGGATCCGATAATCGAGCTTTATCGTCCGGTGCCGCCGCTGGCTTATTTGCCGCTGATGGTGATCTGGTTTGGTATTGGCGAAACCTCGAAGATCTTACTGATCTATCTAGCGATTTTTGCGCCGGTGGCGATGTCGGCGCTGGCGGGGGTGAAAAGCGCGCAGCAGGTTCGCATTCGTGCCGCCCAGTCGCTGGGTGCCAGCCGTGCGCAGGTGCTGTGGTTTGTCATTTTGCCCGGCGCGCTGCCGGAAATCCTCACCGGATTACGCATTGGTCTGGGTGTGGGCTGGTCTACGCTGGTGGCGGCGGAGCTGATTGCCGCAACGCGCGGTTTAGGATTTATGGTTCAGTCAGCGGGTGAATTTCTCGCGACTGACGTGGTGCTGGCGGGGATCGCGGTGATTGCGATTATCGCCTTTCTTTTAGAACTGGGTCTGCGCGCGTTACAGCGCCGCCTGACGCCCTGGCATGGAGAAGTACAATGAGTGAACGTCTGAGCATTACCTCGCTGGGGCCGTATATTGGCGCACAAATTACGGGGGCCGACTTAACGCGCCCGTTAAGCGATAATCAGTTTGAACAGCTTTACCATGCGGTGCTGCGCCATCATGTGGTGTTTCTGCGCGATCAAGCTATTACGCCGCAGCAGCAACGCGCGCTGGCCCAGCGTTTTGGCGAGCTGCATATTCACCCTGTTTACCCTCATGCTGAAGGGGTTGACGAGATCATCGTCCTGGATACCCATAACGATAATCCGCCGGATAACGACAACTGGCACACCGATGTGACATTTATTCAAACGCCACCCGCAGGGGCGATTCTGGCGGCGAAAGAGTTCCCCTCGACCGGCGGCGATACGCTCTGGGCCAGTGGTATTGCCGCATATGAGGCGCTCTCTGTTCCCTTCCGCCAGCTGTTGAGCGGGTTGCGTGCGGAGCATGATTTCCGTAAATCGTTCCCGGAATACAAGTACCGCAAAACCGAGGCTGAGCATCAACGCTGGCGTGAGGCGGTCGCGAAAAATCCACCGTTGCTACATCCGGTGGTGCGAACGCATCCGGTGACCGGTAAACAGGCGCTGTTTGTGAACGAAGGTTTTACCACACGAATTGTTGATGTCAGCGAGAAAGAGAGCGAAGCCTTGTTAGGTTTTTTGTTTGCCCATATCACTAAACCGGAGTTTCAGGTGCGCTGGCGCTGGCAACCGAATGATATTGCGATTTGGGATAACCGCGTGACTCAGCACTATGCCAATGCGGATTCCCTGCCACAGCGGCGGATTATGCATCGGGCGACGATTCTTGGGGATATTCCGTTTTATCGGGCGGGGTAAGGGGGAAATGCCGGGTTGGATAACCCGGCATAATGATCATTAACGCAGAATCTTCTTCTCAGCCAAATCCAGCGCAAAGTAGCTGAAAATCAGATCCGCACCCGCACGCTTAATCGAACCTAAGCTTTCGAGCACGACTTTCTCTTCATCTATAGCACCCGCCAGCGCGGAGAACTTAATCATCGCGTACTCACCGCTCACCTGATACGCGCCAATCGGCAATTCAGTACGTTCACGCAGCTCACGCACGATGTCGAGGTATGCTCCGGCAGGTTTAACCATCAGGCAGTCTGCGCCCTGGGCTTCATCCAGCAGCGACTCACGAATCGCCTCACGACGGTTCATTGGGTTCATCTGATAGCTTTTGCGGTCGCCTTTTAATGCGCTTCCGGCAGCTTCACGGAACGGGCCATAAAAGGAGGAGGCGAACTTGGTCGAATACGACATAATCGCCGTATCTTTAAAGCCCGCAGCGTCCAGCGCCTGGCGAATCGCCTGTACCTGACCATCCATCGCGGCAGAAGGGGCGATGAAGTCTGCGCCTGCAGCAGCTGCAACCACAGCTTGCTTGCCTAAATTTTCCAGAGTCGCGTCGTTGTCGACGCCATGCTCGCACAGAACACCGCAGTGACCGTGAGATGTGTATTCACAGAAGCAGGTGTCTGACATAACGATCATTTCTGGCACGGTCTGCTTGCAGATGCGCGACATACGCGCCACCAGTCCATCTTCCCGCCAGGCATCGCTGCCGGTTTCATCGGTATGGTGAGAGATGCCGAAAGTCATCACGGAACGAATACCGGCGTTGGCGATGCGTTCAATTTCGCGTGCCAGATGTTTCTCTGGAATGCGCATCACGCCTGGCATGGCTTCAACGGCTTTGTAGTCGTCAATTTCTTCTTCAACAAAGATCGGCAACACCAGGTCGTTAAGGCTAAGTGTTGTCTCTTCAAACATAGCGCGCAGCGCAGGAGATTTGCGCAGGCGACGAGGGCGTTGGATTAAATCTGTCATGGTCTGCCTGATGTTTGTGGAATCGAGGAGCATAGTATACCTGAAGCAGGCTGGGTGTGTTTTACGAAAGTTGTCGCGATGTTGACAAAAAGAGAATGAAAAAGAGGTCAGGACATCTTTGTAATAGAAATAGCAATAATTTCATATTCACTGAAAATATTTTTAATTTTTATTTATAGCCATAGATTATTGTTTTTGGGGATTTGGTGACGTTTCCAAAAAGTGAATAGCTTAAAGTTCATTGCTTATTGATACATTATTTGTCTGTTTTTGTTGTTTTATATTTTCATGGTCTATGTTTTAAAATTAACGCTTTCATTAACGTATTGAAATATTGTGTTTTTGTTATTTCTTTCTTTGTGTGTGTTCACGTGCTTTATATATGTCCGCAATCGGACTTAGGGGAAAGAATAATTGAACCATTCCTCTATAACGCCGCATAATCGTAAACGCGAAACATAATATGTTTTCTATGCATTGATAATTGATGGATCAACTTATTACGTCCCTGAGGAGGGATGACAAATGCACTCCTGGAAAAAGAAACTTGTAGTATCACAATTAGCATTGGCTTGCACTCTGGCTATCACCTCTCAGGCTAATGCAGCAAACTATGATACCTGGGGGTATCATGACAACACCACGACCGATTTAGTTTGGCCGTATGACACTGACAATGATGGAATTGCCGATGCTGGCGGCATGGACCCGATGGGTTCAGACGGTAACTACGTAACTTACAATGGTTTTGTTTACTATAACAATGCCAATGGCGATTTCGATACTGTCTTTAAAGGCGATACCGTTAACGGTACCATTTCTACTTATTACTTGAATCATGATTACGCTAGCGGTTCTGTTAACCAGGTAGATATCAGCAATTCAGTAATTCATGGGGCAATCACCTCTGAACTGCCATTTGGTTATTACAGCATTACTCCTGCAGAAGTTAATGCTAAAGGTGAAGTTGTAACTCCACAGACCTATAATGGCTATAATTTCTATAACGGAATCACTACTGACCTTGACTACAATTGGTACGATGGTGACGTATTCACTCTGAACGTATCCAATTCCACCATTGATGATGACTATGAAGCTCTTTACTTCACTGACACATATCTTGATGGTGATAAATCTAAGTCAACCAATGAAACGTTCTATACCGCTCTGGGTGTTGCAGTAAATCTTGATGTTGAAAGCAATATCAATATTACTAACAACTCCCGTGTAGCTGGTATTGCGCTGTCTGAAGGCAATACAAGCAACACGACTTATACTAGCGAATATCATCAGTGGGACAACAACATTAATGTGTCTAACTCCACTGTAACTTCAGGGTCACAGACTCCGCTGGAAGAAAGCAATGGCTTCTTCGGTAAATCTGCTGAACCAAGTGATTACGCTGGTAATGGTGGCGAAAATGACGTAGCTCTGTCATTCTCTGACAATGCTGGCTCAAATTATTCCATGAAAAACAATGTAAACTTTGACCATTCAACCCTGTTGGGTGATGTCGAGTTCACAAGCCACTGGAATAACGATGGCGTATTCTTCTATTCAACCGGCCATGACAGCAATGGTGACGGTGTCCTTGATACCAACGGTGGTTGGGTAGATGATGCTCAGAACGTTGATGAACTGAACATTACTCTGAACAACGGTAGTAAGTGGGTTGGCTCAGCAAACATGAGTGCTGAAGTAATTGCTCCGGCAGATATGTATGATGTTGCGCCGAACAGCCTGACCCCTGGTGCCACTATCGAAGCTAACGATTGGGGTCGTATTATTGACAACAAGGTATTCCAGAGCGGCGTATTTAACGTAGCACTGAACAATGGTTCAGAATGGAATACCGTTAATAGTTCAGTAATTGATACATTAGCTGTAAATAATGGCTCTCAGGTAAATGTTACTGATTCCTCTCTGGTCTCAGATACCATTGGTTTAACCAACGGCTCCTCACTGAATATTGGTGAAGATGGTTTGGTTGCTACAGACCACCTGACTGTTGATAGCTACAGTACCGTTAATTTAACCGAATCTACTGGCTGGAATAACTATTCTAACCTGTATGCCAATACCATCACCGTAACTAACGGTGGTGTACTGGATGTGAACGTTGATCAGTTTGATACTGAAGCTTTCCGTACTGACAAACTGGAACTGACTAGCGGCAACATCGCTGACCACAACGGCAATGTAGTTTCTGGTGTGTTCGATATCAACAGCAGCGATTATGTTCTGAACGCTGACCTGGTGAACGACCGTACTTGGGATACCGCTCAGGCTAACTACGGCTACGGTGTTGTTGCTATGAACTCTGATGGTCATCTGACTATCAACGGTAACGGCGACGTAGACAACGGTACTGAACTGGATAACAGTTCTGTAGACAACGTTGTTGCGGCAACCGGTAACTACAAAGTTCGTATCGACAACGCAACTGGCGCTGGCGCAATCGCTGATTACAAAGATAAAGAAATTATCTATGTAAACGACGTCAACAGCAACGCGACCTTCTCTGCTGCTAACAAAGCTGACCTGGGTGCATACACCTATCAGGCTGAGCAGCGTGGTAACACCGTTGTTCTGCAACAGATGGAGCTGACCGACTACGCTAACATGGCGCTGAGCATCCCGTCTGCGAACACCAATATCTGGAACCTGGAACAAGACACCGTTGGTACTCGTCTGACCAACTCTCGTCATGGTCTGGCTGATAACGGCGGCGCATGGGTAAGCTACTTCGGTGGTAACTTCAACGGCGACAACGGCACCATCAACTATGATCAGGATGTTAACGGCATCATGGTCGGTGTTGATACCAAAATTGACGGTAACAACGCTAAGTGGATCGTCGGTGCGGCTGCAGGCTTCGCTAAAGGTGATATGAATGACCGTTCTGGTCAGGTGGATCAAGACAGCCAGACTGCCTACATCTACTCTTCTGCTCACTTCGCGAACAACGTCTTTGTTGACGGTAGCTTGAGCTACTCTCACTTCAACAACGACCTGTCTGCAACTATGAGCAACGGTACTTACGTTGACGGCAGCACCAACTCCGACGCTTGGGGCTTTGGTTTGAAAGCCGGTTACGACTTCAAACTGGGTGATGCAGGTTACGTGACTCCTTACGGCAGCGTTTCTGGTCTGTTCCAGTCTGGTGATGATTACCAGCTGAGCAACGACATGAAAGTTGATGGTCAGTCTTACGACAGCATGCGTTATGAACTGGGTGTAGATGCAGGTTATACCTTCACCTACAGCGAAGACCAGGCTCTGACTCCGTACTTCAAACTGGCTTACGTCTACGACGACTCTAACAACGATAACGATGTGAACGGTGATTCCATCGATAACGGTACTGAAGGGTCTGCGGTACGTGTTGGTCTGGGTACTCAGTTCAGCTTCACCAAGAACTTCAGCGCCTATACCGATGCTAACTACCTCGGTGGTGGTGACGTAGATCAAGACTGGTCCGCGAATGTGGGTGTTAAATATACTTGGTAATATTCTTCACTCCGAAGAAATAGGTAATTTAATCTAAATAATGCCCGTCAAGGATTTGACGGGCATTACTGCAAAGGACGCGCAAATGTTATCTGTAGTTAAACCTCTTCAGGAATTTGGTAAGCTCGATAAATGTTTGTCCAGATACGGTACGCGCTTCGAGTTTAATAATGAAAAGCAAGTTATATTTTCCAGTAATGTCAATAGCGAAGATACTTTCGTTATTTTAGAGGGCGTTATCTCTTGCGTAGAGAAGAAAACGTACTTATCGGTATTACACAGGCTCCTTATATTATGGGGCTGGCTGATGGTTTAATGAAAAACGATATACCATACAAATTAATATCAGAAGGAAACTGTACGGGATATCATTTGCCAGCCAAACAAACCATTACTCTTATTGAACAAAATCAACTCTGGCGAGACGCTTTTTACTGGTTAGCCTGGCAAAATAGAATTCTGGAATTACGCGACGTTCAGCTCATTGGGCATAATTCCTACGAACAAATCCGCGCGACGTTATTATCAATGATTGACTGGAATGAAGAATTGCGATCACGTATTGGCGTGATGAATTATATCCATCAACGTACACGTATATCGCGTTCTGTCGTTGCGGAAGTTCTTGCTGCTTTGCGTAAAGGCGGCTATATCGAAATGAATAAAGGCAAACTGGTCGCTATCAACCGTTTGCCTTCAGAGTATTAATCAGGATGCGGGGATAACCAACGGTTTATTCCCGCTTAGCTCGGTCACCAGGTCATTGATGCCATCGCTCATATTTTTAAAGCGCGTCAACGGCGAACGAGTGACCACCACAAACGCGCCAATATTCTTCTGCGGGATCATCGCCATATAGGTAATGAAACCGCCACCACCACCTGTCTTCTGAATAATCCCCGGACGACCCTCTTTCGGGGCCATATATACCCAGCCTAAACCAAGCGCATCCGCTTTGCCGGGGACATCCATGCCAATCACTTTTGTAAACTGCGCGCGCTGATAAATCAACGTCTGCATGCGATCAGCCTGGTTACTGCGCTGATAAAAATCAGATGACAAATACTGCTGCATCCAGCGCATCATATCGCCTGGCGTGGAATAGACGCCGCCGCTGCCAATTGCCGCCAGCGTGTTATTGCACGGACTGGCACCGCGCTCAGCAACCATTAAACGGCGGCACTGATCCGGTGAGGGGGTGTAGGTGGTGTCTTTCATCCCCAACGGACGGGTAATCTGCTCTTCAAACAACTGGGTATAAGGCTTGCCGGACGCATTCGCCAGTGCATCTGCCAGCAGATCGAATGCGAGGTTGGAGTACGCGGCCTGGCTGCCCGGCGCGGCTTTTAGTTTGGCAGTGGAAAGGTATTTCCAGCGTTGCTCGCGCGTTGGCCAGACAAATACCGGACGATGTGCCGCGCCACCGGGCTGTTCACGGGGCAGGGCGCTGGTATGGGTTGCCAGATTCACCAGCGTAATGGGCGTCCCATTGTAGGTCGGTACGCGTGCGCCTGGCGGAGCATATTTACTTAGCGGATCGTTTAACTTCACGGTCCCCTGGTCGAGCAATTTCACCAGCATCTCACTGGTCATTAACTTGGTGAGGGAAGCAATACGTATGACGGAATCCAGCTGCGGGCGAACGTTATTACCAGGTCGCGTTTCGCCATAACTGCGAAAGACGCGCTGGTTACCGTCGATAACAACCAGCGCCATCCCCGTGGCACCGCTGCCGTAAAAAATATGATCGGCATAACGATCGACAATATCAGAGGCAAACTCCGGTTCAGTGATCGGCTGCGCCGCATGGACGGAGGTCAATGACGCCGCATACAGCACGGCAGAAAAAAGCAGACTACGTTTCAACGGTGGTGTCCATAGATTGAATGAAGGTAACTGAGCGTATTTATACTACTCATTGATGGATTGCAAAGGGCGAATTAGTGCAATAATAGTGTTAAAAACGTAACGGCGCGTAAACACGATCTTTTTCCTGCTCACCAATGCCTGCATTTGTGATCCTGCGCGTGTTAATCCGCTTATGTAAACAATCTTTGGTTTGTGAAACCCGTCGAAACAATTCTTATGGTCAGGCTGGCGAACTAAGCGCCTTGCTATGGGTCACAATGGGCAGTTTCATTTGGCTGACGCTTTGTAGCGGTCATGCGGTTAATACACAGCAGTTGTTAAAACGATAAGAAGTTAGCAGGAGTGCATATGTTTAAGTCTTTTTTCCCAAAGCCGGGAACGTTTTTTCTCTCGGCCTTTGTTTGGGCATTGATTGCCGTTATCTTCTGGCAAGCCGGTGGGGGTGATTGGGTGGCGCGTATCACCGGCGCTTCCGGGCAGATCCCGATTAGCGCCGCGCGTTTCTGGTCGTTGGATTTCCTGATTTTTTACGCTTACTACATTGTTTGCGTAGGACTTTTTGCATTGTTCTGGTTTATCTATAGCCCGCACCGTTGGCAATACTGGTCAATACTCGGTACTGCGCTGATTATCTTCGTCACCTGGTTTTTGGTGGAAGTCGGGGTTGCCGTCAACGCCTGGTATGCGCCGTTCTATGATCTGATTCAAACGGCGCTAAGTTCGCCGCATAAAGTCACCATCGAACAATTTTACCGCGAAGTGGGCGTCTTTCTGGGGATTGCGCTGATCGCGGTGGTGATCAGTGTGCTGAACAACTTCTTTGTCAGTCACTACGTGTTCCGCTGGCGTACGGCGATGAACGAATATTACATGGCGAACTGGCAACAACTGCGTCATATCGAAGGGGCCGCGCAGCGTGTGCAGGAAGACACCATGCGTTTTGCTTCAACGCTGGAGAATATGGGCGTCAGCTTTATCAACGCTATCATGACGTTGATCGCCTTCCTGCCGGTGCTGGTAACGCTCTCCGCACATGTGCCGGAGCTGCCGATTGTCGGGCACATTCCGTATGGTCTGGTGATTGCCGCTATCGTCTGGTCGCTGATGGGGACCGGATTACTGGCAGTGGTAGGGATCAAACTGCCGGGGCTGGAGTTTAAAAACCAGCGTGTAGAGGCTGCCTACCGTAAAGAGCTGGTTTATGGTGAAGACGATGCCACGCGCGCGACGCCGCCTACGGTACGCGAGCTTTTTAGCGCCGTACGGAAAAACTATTTCCGCCTCTATTTTCACTATATGTATTTCAATATCGCCCGCATTCTCTATTTGCAGGTCGATAACGTTTTCGGTTTGTTCTTGCTGTTTCCGTCAATTGTTGCCGGTACGATTACACTCGGCCTGATGACGCAGATTACTAACGTTTTTGGTCAGGTTCGCGGTGCTTTCCAGTACCTGATTAACTCATGGACCACACTGGTTGAGTTGATGTCTATCTACAAACGTCTGCGCAGCTTTGAACATGAGCTGGATGGTGACAAAATTCAGGAAGTAACCCATACCTTGAGCTAAAAAGGAGAAGTAATGTCGCGCGTCAATCCTCTATCTTCGCTGTCATTGTTGGCGGTTCTGGTTTTAGCGGGGTGTAGTAGTCAGGCTCCGCAACCGTTGAAAAAGGGCGAAAAAGCGATAGATGTGGCGAGCGTCGTGCGGCAGAAGATGCCTGCGAGCGTGAAAGACCGCGATGCCTGGGCGAAAGATCTCGCCACCACCTTTGAAAGTCAGGGGCTGGCACCGACGCTGGAAAACGTCTGCTCGGTGCTGGCGGTGGCGCAGCAGGAGTCAAATTATCAGGCAGATCCGGCCGTTCCGGGCTTAAGCAAGATCGCCTGGCAAGAGATTGACCGTCGTGCTGAACGGATGCACATTCCTGCTTTTCTGGTGCATACCGCGCTAAAAATCAAATCGCCAAACGGCAAAAGCTATAGCGAACGGTTAGATTCGGTGCGTACAGAAAAGCAATTGAGCGCGATTTTTGACGATCTGATCAGCATGGTGCCAATGGGGCAGACGCTGTTTGGTTCGCTCAATCCGGTGCGCACCGGTGGGCCGATGCAGGTCAGTATTGCTTTTGCCGAACAGCATACCAAAGGGTATCCGTGGAAAATGGACGGTACAGTCCGTCAGGAAGTCTTCAGTCGCCGCGGCGGGTTGTGGTTTGGTACTTACCATTTACTGAATTATCCCGCCAGCTATAGCGCGCCGATATACCGTTTTGCTGATTTTAACGCTGGCTGGTACGCCAGTCGTAATGCCGCGTTTCAGAACGCGGTCAGTAAGGCCAGCGGCGTGAAGCTGGCACTGGACGGTGATTTAATTCGTTACGACAGTAAAGAGCCCGGGAAAACCGAACTGGCAACGCGCAAACTGGCGGGAAAACTGGGGATGAGCGACAGCGAAATTCGCCGTCAGTTAGAGAAAGGGGACAGCTTCTCTTTTGAGGAGACGGCGCTGTACAAGAAAGTTTATCAACTTGCCGAAGCGAAAACCGGTAAATCACTACCCCGCGAAATGTTGCCTGGCATTCAACTGGAAAGCCCGAAAATCACCCGCAATCTGACTACGGCCTGGTTTGCGAAGCGCGTAGACGAACGGCGGGCGCGTTGTATGAAACAGTGATCAAACAGGAATGTCACGCCAGATAAGGCGTTTTAGGCAGCATCTGGCAACGTAAATCTTACTGGCGGCGATGTCGCCAGTGCAGCCATAGCGCCACTACTGCAAAAATGAGGCAGCCTACTAAAAACGGGATCAGCCCGAAAATGGTGCCGACACCTAAACCAATTTCCACCCGTGGGCGACCTGTTTCCTGGACCTGCATTAAACGCTCATAGACGCCGGGCGCATGCACTAGCAGGTTCAGCAATTGCGCCCCAGCCCAAAAGCAAAACAGCACAAACAACGCATAGGCAATATTGCCAGGCGTTGAAGATGCATTGCGATATTTTCCGCTAAACAGCGATTTTGACAGGGTGAAACCAGCCATAAAAACCTCCGGAAGTCATCT
>OCAK01001696.1_pt1 | contig 11096 bp, 9 predicted proteins | sample 1538301 | NCBI WGS metagenome assembly OCAK01 (sample SAMEA2580285, study PRJEB22360) | human gut metagenome | biome: human gut; feature: human-associated habitat; material: faeces | place: Denmark | collected 2008/2010 | reverse complement strand
TACTTCTCTGGAGTACCTTTCTGATTATGTGGATAATGAAAAGGTTGCAAATCTGGGAACGATCAAAGAGGCAGATCTGGAGGCTGTGATGGAGTGTGAGCCGGAAGTGATTTTCATCGGCGGACGTCTGGCTTCTTCCTATGACGCGCTCAGTGAAATTGCACCGGTTGTATACCTTTCGACAGATGTGGAGACAGGTGTCGTAAAAAGCGTGACAAAAAATGCAGAGACGATTGCTTCTATGTTTGGGCTGGAAGATGAAGTAAAAGAAAAGACAGCCGGTTTTGATGAAAGAATTGAAGCATTGGCAGAAAAAGCAAAAGGGCATACAGCACTGGTAGGAATGACTACAAGCGGAAGCTTTAACTTAATGGGAAATGACGGAAGATGCTCCATTATCGGAGTGGAGATCGGATTTGACAATCTGACAGCTGCTGAAAGTACCTCAACACATGGAAATGAAGCTTCATTTGAAACAGTTGTCGAGAAAAACCCAGAGTATATTTTCGTGATGGATCGTGATCAGGCAATCGGGGCAGACGGGGCACAGACGGCAAAAGAAATTATGGAAAATGAACTTGTTATGCAGACAGATGCTTACAAAAATGGAAAAATCATCTATCTGGAACATCCGGCAGTATGGTACACTGCGGAAGGCGGAATCACTGCACTGGATGTGATGCTTTCTGATCTGGAGGAGTCCCTGTAAAAAGTTGTTGTGTGCATTATCCTCAAATTGTGGTACAATAGAATCAGTCTGAAATCCTGTTTTCAAAGATGGAGACAGATGAATTTATAGAACAAAGAGAGGTAATGAAAATGGAAGAACAATATACAGAAGGATGTTCCGAAGAGTCCTGTGCAGGATGTTCTCATTCCGGTTCCTGTGAAAGCCAGAAGCAGAATGCAGGCAATACGGCGCCATCCAAAGCACCGGCAAATGTAGGTTCCCAGGTGAAAAAAGTGATTGGAGTCATCAGCGGAAAGGGTGGCGTTGGAAAATCGCTGGTAACAGCTTCCCTGGCACGTATGATGATCGAAAAAGGATATACGGCAGGAATTTTGGATGCAGATATTACAGGTCCATCCATTCCGAAGATGTACGGAGTGCACGAGATGGCAATCGGAAACGAGATGGGAATGCTTCCGTGCAGCGCACCGGATGGAACAAGGATCATGTCCGTCAACCTGCTTTTGGAAGAGGAGGACACACCGGTCATCTGGAGAGGTCCTGTGATCGCAGGCGTTGTGACACAGTTCTGGTCAGATGTGATGTGGGGAGATTTGGATTATCTGTTCGTTGACATGCCTCCCGGAACGGGAGATGTTCCGTTGACTGTATTTCAGTCCCTGCCTGTGGATGGAGTTGTGATCGTCACCTCTCCGCAGGATCTGGTACAGCTGATCGTAAAGAAGGCGTACAACATGGCAAAACAGATGAACATTCCGGTTCTTGGAATCGTGGAAAACTACAGTTACATCAAATGTCCGGACTGCGGAAAAGAGATCAAAGTGTTCGGTGAGAGTCATATTGACGAGATTGCAAAAGAACTGGGAGTACCGGTACTTGGCAAGATGCCGATCGACACTGCGATTGCAGAAGCAGTAGAAGCAGAAAAATTTTATGAAGTGACGAACCCGTATTTGAAAGAAATCCGATTTGTAGGGACTGGGAAAGAAAAGAAGGCTTGTGCTGGAAATGTGCGGAAATATGCCGTCGTCTCAAAGTGCTGAATCTTTGAGGCGGCGGCTTTTTATCACAGATTTTTATAACTGAATATTTTTGAACAGATCTCCAAGGCTTGTACCGATCTCTTCGGCTTTTGGAATCTCAACTTTTTCTACAACTTCTTCTTCCGGTTCTTCCAAAGCTTTCATGCTCAGGCTGATCTTGCCGTCTTTAATACCGATGACTTTGACCTGAACTTCATCTCCTACATTCAAAACAGCTGCAGGATTCTTGACGCGTTTTTGAGAAATCTGAGAAACATGTACCAGTCCGGAAAGACCGTTTTCCAGTTTGACAAATGCACCGTAGTTCTGTAATGTCTCTACAGTACCGGACATAACCGTACCGATTGGGATACTTGCGATCTGTGCTTCTTTTTCTTTTCTTTCTTTTTCTTTGAGAAGCTCACGGGCGGACAGTACAAGCCGGTTGCCTGCCTGATCTACATCGATCACTTGAACTTCCACATCTTTGAGCAGGTAAGTCTCCAGATCTTCAATGTAAGAAAGGGAGAGTTTGGATGCCGGAATAAATCCGCGCAGTCCTTCTACCATGGCAATGGCACCGCCATTTACGATTCCTTCGATCTTAACAGGGAGGATCGTTTTCTTTTCCATATATTCCAAAACCCTGTTCCATGGATTGGCATCGTCAAAATGATCTTCGTAATCAGCCATTGTCTCTGTGTGTCCTTCGTTTGTCAGTAATTCTTCTGTTCTTAATTCTTCGCTCATCGCTGCACCTCGACTTTCTAAAACTTTAAAACAAAAATCTCTTAAAACAGAAGATTTTTGCTTTGCATTAAAGACAGTATAGCATATGTTTTATCAAAAAGACACGGAATCTTGAAATTTGGGTTGACGAAATCTGGAAAAAATGGCAAGCTACATATAGGTTACTGTTCACACCAATAACCACTATAGAAGAAAATAAGCAAAGGAAGTTTGGATTGATATGAATAACGGAGTGAGTAATAATAAAGTGTATGTAGTAGGGCATAAAAATCCAGATACAGATTCGATTTGTTCTGCGATCGCCTATGCTGATTTGAAATCTAAGATCACGGGAGAAGATTATAGTCCAAGGCGAGCGGGACAGCTCAATGAAGAGACGCAGTATGTGCTGGATCATTTTCAGGTTGAGGCACCGAAGCTGTTGTCGGACTTAAGAGTGCAGGTCAAAGATGTAGAACTGCGTAACATTGAAGGAATCAAGGGAAGTGTTTCCATCAAGAGTGCGTGGAAATCTATGAAAGAGCTGAATATCAAGACGCTTCCTGTGACAAGGGACAGCAAACTGGAAGGTCTGATTACCATTGGAGATATCGCGACTTCTTACATGGATGTGTATGACAGCGGGATTCTCTCCAAGGCAAGGACGCAGTACCGGAATATTGCATCGACCATTGATGGAACCATCATTGCAGGAAATCCACACAGCTATGTGTTGAACGGAAAAGTCGGGATTCTTGCATCAAGCCGAAAGCTGATGTCGGAATTTGTGGAAGAAAATGATCTGGTGATCTTAGGAGACCGCCAGGAGGCACAGCAGCATGCCGTCGATTTGAATGTGAGCTGTATGGTGGTGTGTAACGGAGCACGTGTAGGAGAAGAGATTTTAAAACAGGCAGAAGAAAAAGAAATCGTGATCATTTCTTCTCCGCATGATGCATTCACGGTCGCACGTTTGATCAACCAGAGTATTCCGGTGAAGCAGTTTATGACAAGAGAGGGGATCGTTTCTTTCCAGATGGATGACTATGTGGATGATGTCAAAGATGTGATGGCACGCAGGAGATTCCGTGACTTCCCAATCCTGGATGAGGCAGGCAATTTCCTGGGATTTATTTCCAGAAGAAGATTGCTCAACAGCCGCAGAAAACAGGTGATCCTGGTGGATCACAATGAAAAAAATCAGGCAGTGGACGGTGTGGAAGAAGCAGAGGTTCTGGAAATCATCGATCACCACCGTCTGAGCAGTATTGAAACGATGGGTCCGGTATTTTTCCGAAATCAGCCGGTTGGATGTACCGCTACGATCGTTTATCAGATGTATCAGGAAGAGGGAGTAGAAGTAGAGCCGGTGATCGCATCACTCCTTTGCTCGGCGATCATTTCCGATACCCTGATGTTTCGGTCTCCGACTTGTACACCGTTGGATGAAAGATCTGCGAGGAAACTGGCAGAGATCGCAGGGATTGATATTGAGAAGCTGGCACTGGAGATGTTTAATGCAGGAAGTAATCTGAAAGGAAAAACAGCAGAAGAAATCTGTTTCCTGGATTTCAAACAGTTTACAGTCAACGATATCAACTTTGGAGTTGGTCAGATCAGCTCTATGAGCGCAGAAGAGCTGCGTGAGATCAAAACAGAAGTATCCGCTTATCTGGAACAGGCAAGAAAGACACAGGGGCTGGATATGATCTTCTTTATGCTGACCAATATTGTCGCAGAATCTTCAGAACTTTTATGCGCCGGAAACGGAGCAAGAGAAAAGATGATCTCTGCGTTTGATCTGAAAGGAAATCCGGAGATGATCGAGCTAAAGGGTGTGGTGTCCAGAAAGAAACAGCTTGTACCGACACTGGTTTCGGCACTGCAGCAGTAGAAGGAGCAAAAAATGGGAAAACAAGTATGGAAAGCCGGGAATATGGTATATCCACTCCCGGCAGTGATGGTGAGTACGGCGGACAAGTCCGGAAAGAGCAATATTCTGACGATCGCATGGACGGGCACGATTTGCACTAATCCGGCGATGGTTTATATTTCTGTCCGTCCGGAGCGATATTCGTATCATATGTTAAAAGAGAGTGGAGAATTTGTTATCAATCTGACAACGGAGCAGCTTGCAAAAGCAACCGATTATTGCGGAGTACGTTCCGGAAAGGATGTGGACAAATGGAAAGAGGCACATCTGACACCGGCAAAAGCAGAAAAGCTTCAGTATGCACCGGTGATCGAAGAGTGTCCGGTCAATATCGAATGTAAAGTTACAGAAGTGAAAAAACTGGGAAGCCACCATATGTTTCTGGCGGAAGTTCTGGCAGTACAGATTGATGAGCAGTATTTGAATGAAAAGAATAAGTTTGAGCTGAATAAGACAGGACTGATGGCATATTCGCATGGAGAGTATCTGTCTCTCGGGAAGAAGATCGGGACATTTGGGTACAGTGTGAAAAAGAAAAAGACGAAACATAAGAAAAAGAAAAAATAAGAAAAAGAACATCCCCGTGGAAGCAAAGTATGAAAACTTTTGAGTTCTGCGGAGATGTTCTTTTTAGTCACTGTTTCCCGAAATCTATTTTATAAAGTCTCAACAAATCTGTCAAATGCAGCGAGTCCTTCGTCTGTGCATTTGTAAACACCGGCATCTTCCAGGACCTGACAGAAGACCTTTCCGACTTCCTGTTCCAGAATATGCGTGACATTTTCTGCGTTGATCTCCGGATAGGACGGCAGGAAACTTTCGGTCCAGTCCGCGTGCTTTGCAATGGTCTCATTGCTTCTGATGTCTTTTTTCTCAAGAATATAAGTCTTTAACAGCTCCAGCTCATCTTTGAGACGTGCAGGGAGTACAGCAAGCCCCATGACTTCGATCAGACCGATATTTTCTTTTTTGATATGATGCAGTTCTTTGTGAGGATGGTATACTCCGAGCGGATGTTCCTCTGTGGTAATGTTGTTTCTCAAAGTCAGATCCAGCTCATATTTTCCATCCTGCATTCTGGCGATCGGCGTGATCGTATTGTGAGGCTGTCCGTCTGTTTCAGCAAAAATGGAAGCAGCTTCATCTGTATATCCTCGCCATGCCTGCAGAATGTGGTCTGCAAGGTCGATCACTCTGGTCACATCCTCAGACTGCAGACGGATCACAGAGAGCGGCCATTTTACGATGCCTGCTGTGACATCTTCAAAGCCCTTGACAGTAAACTCCTGGATGACAGGCGCTTTTTCCATGGCAAAGGTATAATGTCCGCCCTGGAAGTGGTCATGGCTTAAAATAGAACCGCCTACGATCGGAAGATCTGCATTGGATCCGAGGAAATAGTGCGGGAACTGTTTGATAAAATCAAACAGCTTGACAAAGGTCTGGCGCTCGATCTTCATCGGAGTATGTTCTCCGTTGAACACGATACAGTGCTCATTGTAGTAGACATAAGGAGAATACTGGAATCCCCACTTGCTGTCATTGACCGTGATCGGAATGATGCGGTGATTCTCTCTGGCCGGGTGATCGAGGCGCCCTGCATACCCCTCGTTCTCCATACAGAGCTGACATTTCGGGTAAGCCGAAACAGAAGCATTGCGTGCAGCGGCAATGGCTTTCGGATCTTTTTCCGGTTTGGACAGATTGATGGTAATATCCAGTGTTCCGTAGTCTGTGTCTACATTCCATCTGCGGTCCTTTTTGATCCGGTACCGGCGGATGTAATCGCTGTCCTGACTGAACTTGTAATAAAACTGAGTGGCGGATTCCGGAGATTCCTGATAATGTCTCCAGAAGTCGTTCTGAACCTGAGCCGGACGCGGCAGCAGGCAGTTCATCAGTCTGGTGTCGAACAGATCACGATAGCCAATGCTGTCTTCAATGATGCCGCGTGTAACAGCCTCCTTAAGGAGATCGGCGAGGATGTCTTCCAGCACAAGATCTGTCAGATCACAGGAGACATCTTCCCAGTTGTCTTCATGGAATACATCCAAAAGTAAGTTTGTAGTGTAAATACGTTCGCATTCCGGAGTCAGTCCGGTATCAATCCCGTACTGTACCAGTTTTTTGATAGATTCATATAACATGGATAAATTCCTTCTTTCTTAGAGAGTCTCCAGTTTCTGTGCACCGCTTCCGATATCAACGGTGTAGAATTCGGCTTCGTGTCCGACCTTTTCTTTATATGCAGGTCCGATAGTATTGATGAAAGTATCGACAGCGTCATTTTTTACGATACTTACGGTACATCCGCCGAATCCGCCGCCTGTGATACGGGAACCTACAACACCCGGAATCTGCCATGCAAGATCCACCAGGATATCGATCTCTTCACAGGATACTGCGTAATCATCTCTTAAAGAGATGTGGGACTGATTCATCAGTTCGCCGAAACGCTCGATGTTGCCTGCTTTTAATGCAGATACCGCTTCGATGGTACGCTGGTTTTCATAAACTGCGTGTTTCGCACGTTTCTGCTCTACAGGATCTGTGATCACTTCTTTGAATTTTTCAAAGGTATCGATGTCCAGATCACCAAGAGCGTTGATATCCAGTTCTTCCTGAAGAAGAGAGAGCGCATGGCTGCATTCCTGACGTCTCTGGTTGTACTGAGAGTCAACAAGACTGTGTTTTACTTTACTGTTTGTGATGATGATCTTGGCGTCTTCCAGTTCTACCGGTGCATACTCATAGGAGAGTGTGCCGGTATCCAAAAAGATCGCGCAGTCTTTTTTGCCCATGGCAACTGCAAACTGATCCATGATTCCGCAGTTGCATCCGTTGAAGTTGTTCTCAGAGTACTGTCCGATCAGTGCGATGTCGGTCATGCTTAAGGCATCAAATCCGCAGAGATCTTTTGCGATTACTCCGGTCAGAACTTCCAGGGATGCGGAAGAGGACAAACCGGAACCGTTCGGAATATTTCCGTAGATCACAAGATCCATTCCACAGTCTACAGAGTATCCTTTTTCTTTTAATGCCCAGAGAACTCCAAGCGGATAGTTTGCCCAGTTGTATTCCGGCTTGTTGGTCAGATCGTCAAGAGTGGCAGTGATCACACCGAGATGATCCAGATTCATAGAATAGAGACGCAAGATACGGTCACTGCGCTTTTTGGCGATTCCGTATGTACCAAGTGTCAGCGCACATGGAAATACGTGTCCTCCATTGTAATCTGTGTGTTCTCCGATCAGATTCACGCGTCCCGGAGAGAAATAAAAACCGGCATCTTCTGTGCTGCCGAAAAGTTCTTCAAATTTTTTCATCAAACGTTCTTTCATGATGTTGATTCCTCACTTTCCATAGAGACTGAGTATTTTTACAAGTTTATTATAAAAATCAGACTGAAAAAAGTCTATAAAAAATACGTGCATATATATGGAATTATGTTGTATAATAGAGGCGAAGAACAGATTTGGGGAAAGGAAAGAAGAGCGTGGAACAGACATACAAATACTCCTATAAAGTAGGAGATAATCTTCTGAGTTCTCTTTCCGTTTATAATGTGGGATATCAGCAGTGCGGACCGGAGCAGCAGTGGGGACCGGGAATCCGGGATCATTATTGTATCCACCATATTATTTCGGGAAAGGGGACCTATGTGGCAGATAAAAAAGTATATCATCTGGGAGAGGGAGACAGTTTTATTCTGTATCCGGATACAGAGGTCAAGTATTATGCAGATCCGGATGATCCGTGGGAGTACGCATGGGCAGGATTTATGGGAACCGATGCGGCTGTGATGGTACGGGCAACTGATTTTGCGAGAAAACGGCCGGTGATCGGAAGGGATAAGATTCCGGGAGATTTGATCTGGCGGCAGCTGGAGCAGATCTATCAGGTGAGAGGAACGACATATGAAGCGGCAGCAGCTATGACAGGAGCTCTTTATACCATGCTGTCCGTGTTTATTCACTATGCGGAAAAAGAAGAGAAAAAAGACGACCTCCGGCAGGTTTATGTGGAGCGTGCAAAGGATTATATTGCATCCAGTTACTCCTATCCGATCACAGTGGAGGATGTAGCGGATTATACGGGAATCAGCAGAAGCTATCTCTTTCGTGCATTTCAAGCATATCAGAAGCAGTCCCCAAAAGAATATCTGACGGAATATCGAATCCGTCAGGCATGCCATCTTCTCAGGGAGACCGGGCTTTCCGTTGCATCCATTGCGTATTCGGTAGGATTTGAAGATAATCTGTATTTTTCCAAGGCATTCAAAAAGAAGATGCAGATGAGTCCGTCCCAGTACCGGAAGAATCACATGCCATAAATTCAGGAAAAGCCGCATATACTGGCAATAACGAGAAAAAAGGATTGTGAGTCAATTGCGTTGGAAATGGATGGGGAGAGTGCTGACAGTTACCTATGTTTTTTTGTTGCTGGGGATTCAGCCGTTTGTGGATATTCCGGCAGAGAGGGAAGTACAGTCTGTGAGTGCGGATGTGGAGCAGACAGAAGAAATCAGACCAAAGATCGCACTGACTTTTGATGACGGACCGAGTGCAGCGTATACAGAGAAACTTCTGGACGGGCTGAGAGAGCGGGATGTGCATGCTACGTTTTTCCTGATCGGAGAGAATATTGAAAAAGGCGACAATGCTCTGCTGGTGAGGCAGATGGCAAGAGACGGACATCTGATTGGAAATCACACGTATCATCATGTTCAGCTGACGAAGATCAAAGAAGAGGAAGCGCTCAAAGAGCTGGAGGAGACGAACCGTCTGATCGAGAAGATCACGGGAAATCCGGTAGAATATGTAAGACCTCCTTTTGGAGAATTTCCAAAGGGACTTTCCGCAAAAATTTCCATGATCCCGGTTATGTGGACAGTGGATCCGCTGGACTGGTCTGTAAAAGATACAGAGAAAATTGTCAGCAAAGTAGTGACGCAGGCAAAAGAAAATGATATGATTCTGTTACATGACTGTTACGGAACCTCTGTGGAGGCGGCCTTGCAGATCATAGACAGACTGAAAGAAAAAGGATTTGAATTTGTGACGGCAGACAGATTGCTTCTGCCTTAGAAATAGAGGAGATATATAAGATGAATGAATATTCCAGAACAGAACTTTTGATCGGAGAAGAAGGGCTGGGGAGACTTAAGCAGGCGACTGTCATGGTATTTGGTGTCGGCGGCGTAGGCTCTCACTGTATCGAAGCACTTGCAAGAAGCGGTGCGGGCAGGCTGATCCTGATCGATAATGACAAGGTTTCTCTGACGAACATCAACCGGCAGTCGATCGCATATCACAGTACCATCGGACGGATGAAGACGGAAGTGATGCGGGAGCGGATCCGGGATATCAATCCGGAGATTGTTGTAAAGACCTATGAGACCTTTGTACTGCCGGATAATGTGGAAGAATTGTTTGAAGAAACTCCGGATTATATCATTGATGCCATCGATACGGTAACGGCAAAGCTGGCGATCGCGGAACTGGCGCAGAGAAGGGAGATCCCACTGATCAGCAGTATGGGAACCGGCAACAAGCTGCATCCGGAACTGTTTGAAATCACAGACCTGTCAAAGACCAGTATGTGTCCGCTCTGCAAAGTGATGCGGCGGGAACTGAAAGCAAGAGGGATCCGGCATCTGAAAGTATTGTATTCACCGGAAAAACCAGTCGATACGTCCGGACGTGAGACCGGAGAGGACAAAGGAGCCCGCCGTGTACTTCCGGGCAGCATTTCCTTTGTACCGCCGGTGGCAGGGCTTTTGATTGCAGGAGAGGTCATCCGCGAGATCAGCGGTGTCTGAAATATACAGAAGCCGGCAGGAGGAAGAGTATGGATTTATTTGATTATATGAGAGAAAAAACACAGGAACAGGAATCTCCCCTGGCATCCAGAATGCGTCCGCAGACGCTGGAAGAAGTGGTAGGACAGCAGCATATCATAGGGAAAGACAAGCTTTTGTATCGTGCGATCAAGGCGGATAAGCTGGGATCGATCATTTTTTACGGACCTCCGGGAACAGGAAAGACGACTCTTGCAAAGGTGATTGCACATACGACCAGTGCGGAGTTCAAGCAGATCAATGCCACAGTAGCGGGAAAAAAAGATATGGAGCAGGTGGTAAATGAAGCGAAAGAACTGCTCGGAATGTATCGCAAAAAAACGATCCTGTTTATTGACGAGATCCACAGATTTAACAAGGGACAGCAGGACTATCTGCTTCCATTCGTGGAGGACGGTACCATTACCTTGATCGGAGCAACAACGGAAAATCCGTATTTTGAAGTCAATGGTGCGTTGATTTCCCGATCCAGTGTATTTGAATTAAAATCTCTGGAGAAAGAAGATATTCGCACTCTGTTGAAACGTGCGGTTTATGATGAGAATAAGGGAATGGGAAGTTTTCATGCAGAAATCGACGAGGATGCGCTGGAGTTTCTGGCAGATGTATCCGGCGGAGATGCAAGAAGTGCGCTCAATGCCATTGAGCTTGGTGTTTTGACGACAGAGCGCAGTGAGGACGGCAAGATTCATATTACGCTGGATGTGGCGTCAGAATGTATTCAAAAGCGGGTTGTGCGCTATGATAAGGGCGGAGACAATCATTATGATACGATTTCCGCATTTATCAAAAGTATGCGGGGATCTGATCCCGATGCTGCAGTGTATTATCTGGCAAAAATGCTGTATGCAGGAGAAGATA
>OCAK01001685.1_pt1 | contig 11147 bp, 9 predicted proteins | sample 1538301 | NCBI WGS metagenome assembly OCAK01 (sample SAMEA2580285, study PRJEB22360) | human gut metagenome | biome: human gut; feature: human-associated habitat; material: faeces | place: Denmark | collected 2008/2010 | reverse complement strand
GGTCTCATCCGCCTCCCGCCGGGGAGATTCCGTGGCGCAAGCCGATCGCCTCCATGAACCTGCTGGTCTCCTCGCACGTGTGGCGTCAGGATCACAACGGTTTCTCGCATCAGGACCCGGGTGTCACCTCCGTCCTGCTGAACAAGTGCTTCCACAACGATCACGTCATCGGCATCTACTTCGCGACCGACGCGAACATGCTGCTGGCCATCGCCGAGAAGTGCTACAAGTCCACCAACAAGATCAACGCCATCATCGCTGGTAAGCAGCCTGCTGCCACCTGGCTGACCCTGGACGAGGCTCGTGCCGAGCTCGCCAAGGGTGCCGCCGCTTGGGATTGGGCTTCCACCGCGAAGACCAACGATGAGGCTCAGGTCGTGCTCGCCGCCGCCGGCGACGTCCCGACCCAGGAGATCATGGCCGCTTCCGACAAGTTGAAGGCCCTGGGCATCAAGTTCAAGGTCGTCAACGTGGCTGATCTGCTCTCCCTGCAGTCCGCCAAGGAGAACGACGAAGCGCTGACCGACGAGGAGTTCGCCGACATCTTCACCGCCGACAAGCCGGTGCTGTTCGCGTACCACTCCTACGCCCACGACGTGCGTGGCCTGATCTACGATCGCCCGAACCACGACAACTTCAACGTCCACGGCTACGAGGAGGAGGGCTCCACCACCACCCCGTACGACATGGTTCGCGTGAACGAGCTGGATCGCTACGAGCTGACCGCCGAAGCCCTGCGCATGATCGACGCCGACAAGTACGCCGACGAGATCCAGAAGCTGGAGGACTTCCGTCAGGAAGCGTTCCAGTTCGCGGTCGACAAGGGCTACGACCACCCGGACTACACCGACTGGGTGTACTCGGGCGTCAAGACCGACAAGAAGGGCGCCGTCACCGCCACCGCCGCCACCGCTGGCGACAACGAGTGATGATCGCCTGATTCTTATCAGGATCTGAGCTGAAAGGGCTTCCGGAGCAATCCGGGAGCCTTTTTTCGTCAGGCTCCACCAAGCGACAATATCGCTCGTGAGAATGGTCATCGCCTACAAACCGACAAGTCGTCATGACACGACGGGTAAATCCACACTACGTAGTCATCTCCATATATAATCAAGACGTCCGCTGAATGCGACCCACCGCATGACGGTCCCTCGAAGAAGAAGGTGATGACTCTCTTGGATGTATCATTCTCATATTTCATCCAACAGGTATGTTCGAATCCGGCGCTGGCCATCACCACGTTGCTGACGCTCGGCGTCATTTTCGTGAACGGCTGGACCGACGCCCCCAACGCCATCGCCACCTGCGTCACCACCAGATGCCTACGTATCCGTCCGGCGGTGATCATGGCCGCGGTGCTCAATTTCTTCGGTGTGTTCATCATGACGCAGCTGAACGCCTCGGTGGCGTCCACTATCAGCAACATGGTCGATTTCGGCGGCGACACGAACGCCGCGCTGATCGCGTTGTGCGCGGCGCTGTTCTCCATCGTTGTCTACAGTGTGGGCGCGTCGCTGCTGGGCATCCCCACGTCCGAGAGCCACAGCCTAATCGCCGGCCTTTCCGGCGCCGCCATCGCCATCCAGGATGGCATCGGCGGCATCAACATGGGGGAGTGGGTCAAAGTGCTGTATGGTCTCGCGGCCAGCCTCCTGCTCCGGTTTGGGATCGGCTGGGGGCACGCTGGTGCGGCCAGCCTCCTGCTCGGATTTGGCATCGGCTGGATCGTGTGCAAGCTGGTGACGCTGATCTGCGCGGGGCTTGACCGCAGGCGCGCCAACGTATTCTTCACGTATGCGCAGATCGTCGGGGCCGCGGCCATGAGTTTCATGCACGGCGCACAGGATGGCCAGAAATTCATCGGCGTCCTGTTCCTCGGCATGGCGTTCTGCAGCGGGCAGACCGGTGTCGCAGGCGTGATCATCCCAGTGTGGCTGATGATCCTGTGCAGCACGATCATGGGTGTCGGCACCAGCGTGGGAGGGGAGCGCATCATCAAATCCGTCGGGCAGGACATGGTCCGGCTGGAGAAATACCAAGGCTTTTCCGCGGACCTGTCCAGTGCGCTGTGCCTGCTGGTGATGACCGTGCTCGGCATCCCCGTTTCCACCACGCACACCAAGACCAGCGCCATCATGGGCGTCGGAGCGGTGCGCAGGCTGTCCGCGATCAACTTCGGCGTCGTGCGCGACATGATGCTCACCTGGGTGTTCACGTTCCCCGGCTGCGGCATCATCAGCTACGTCATGGCAAAACTGTTCATGCTGGTGTTCTGACACCGCTCCGGCACACGGCATCAGTCATCGTTTCAAGAAAGGATCAGCATATGGCGAGGAAAAACGATTCGTTCTATTTCGACGGATTCAAGCAGAGCGCCGATTATGCATGCCAGGCGGCACATCTGCTGTCGGAAGTCATGCACCATTACGAACCGGATCGTCTGCTGGAACGATTCGACGAGATGCATCGCATCGAACAGGCGGCGGACGAGGTCCGTCACGGCATGATGGACGAGCTGGTCACCGCATTCATCACCCCGTTCGACCGGGACGACATCGCGCGGCTGAGCAGCGTGCTCGATGACGTCACCGACCGCATCGAAGGCGCCCTGCACCGCATGTATTACGACAACGTGCTGGAGATCCGACCCGATGCGCTGGACCTGGTCGACATGGTCGAGCGTTCATGCGGGAAGATGGCGGAGCTGATCGGCGAGCTGCCCCGGTTCAAGCGGTCGAAGACCCTGCGCGAGCAGGTGTTCTTCATCAACAAGATCGAGCAGGACGCGGACCGCCTGTTCGTAGAGGCGATGCGCCGCCTGCACACCACCTGCACTGACCCGCTGCAGGTGCTCGCCTGGCACGAGGTGTACGTGCATCTGGAGCTGTGCACCGACGATTGCGAGCATGTCGCCGATGTCGTCGACAACATCGTCATGGAGAACAGCTGAGAGCGGTTCCCCCCCCCCGTCCCGGCCACGGCGTTGGACGGGAATGCCGCCTAACGGTGGGTGTTGAACCACGCGATGGCGAGCTGGGTGCGGTTGGTCAGAGCAAGCTTGTCGAGCATCGCGCTGATGCGGTTGCGCACGGTGCCCTCACTCAGATACAGTCTGGCGGCGATGTCGCGCTCTCGTTCGTTCAGCAGCTGATCGATGCCATCAGACGTACGACGGCCGTGCGGGATGCCGTCGCCGGCCGTGTCCGAGGCGTCGTCCGGCCCCTTGCATCCGGCACCGGCCGTCGGCCCGGTGAGTTTGCCGATCACGTCGGCGCCGAGCACCACCTGACCGGCCATCACCGCATGCAGGGCGGGTGCGATCGCCGCCACATCCTGCTTGATGAGATAGCCTTTCGTCCCGAGCCGCATCGCCTGCTCGATATAGGCCTGGTCAGAGAACGTGGTCAGGAACAGGATACGTGCCGCCGGATCCTTCGTCAGGATCTCCCGCGCGGCATCCAGCCCGTTCATGCCGGGCATCTGTATGTCGATGAGCAGGATATCCGGATGATTCTCCGGCGACTCGAAATGCCTGCGAATCGCCGCGCCGCCATCGTTGGCGCTCCATAGCACGTCGGCGGTGCCGGTGGCGGTCAGGATCATCTCCAGCGACTGGCAGACGATCGGGTCGTCGTCCACGATCGCGATTCTCATAGCTTCCCCCTGTTCCCTGATGTGCCGGCAGTCGTCTTCATGAATGCCGGCTGGTCTGTTTTCGCGCAAGATCCCGGGGATGCATGCCAACGTTGCTTCGGCACGGACACGAACACGCGCCATCCGCCATCATACGGGCCGTACAGGGCGGTTCCGCCGATTGAGCGCACGCGCGATTCGATGTCGGTGAGTCCCATGCCGCGAGGCGGCTCCCCGTCCGTCCGGCGCCGCCCGCGGGCATCACGGGCGCGGATCGCGGGCCCTGGATCCTGGACGACCAACTGCCACAATGTCGGAAAATCACGCAGCGTCACGCTCGCCTCATGGGCCTCGCTATGATGCGCGACGTTTGCCAGCGCCTCGCGAATCACCGTCGCGAAGCAGCGTGACACCGGGGCCGGGGCCGTGTCGACGTCGTTCGCCAACGACACCGAGAAGTCCGGGGAGATACCGTCGAATGAGGCGACGGCGGCTTCGATCTGCGCGGCGAAATCGGTGCCATCATCCTCAAGGTCATGTACCGAGCGGCGCACCATCGTCATCGCATCGTCCAAGGTCTCGCCCAGCGTGGTGAATCCACGGGCCGCGACCTCGTCATCGGTCGCCTCGGCCACGGCCCTGCCGGCCTGCGCCTGCATGATCGCACGAGTCAGCAGGTGCCCCACATTGTCGTGGATCTCGCGGGCGATACGCGTGCGTTCGCCGAGCGTCGCCATGCGGACCGACTGCGCGCGCTCCTCATCGATATCGGCGATGCGCGAGCGGACGGAACGGGAGGCTTCACGGGCCATATCCTGAGCGTGCAACAGCGCACGTCGATTCCCATCCGAAGCCTCGCGGGACCGTCCCGCGACGAATCCGAGCAACGCGGTCAACGTAAGAGCCAGCGCCTGCATATGGCTGTTGGCATCTGCGGCTTCGGCCGCGACACCGGCATGTGACACGCGGACGAACCACAGCGCCGCAAACGGCAACACCCATAGCCAGCGCACGGCCGTTACCAGCCGCGAAGGGCGCCCTGCGGCAGCCAGACGCGCCATATCGTAGGCGACAAGCGGCATGAACGAGCACCATGCGGGCACTGCCGCGGCGACGATCAGATACGCCACGCAAGGCAACCACGGCCATCGTTCATCGGCATGCAGCCATTCGACCAGTCCGGTGACGGAGACGGCCAGCAGAAGCCCCGCGATGAACACGGCATCGGTGCGGATCCCGGTCATCACGGCGAGCACGGTGCCCAACGCGAGCAGAACACCCTCCTCGGCCAACACGCGCATGGCACCTCCCGGATCGTCATTCGTTTCAATACCAGTCTAGCGGTGGAAGGAACTCCACGAACATGCCGATCGTGGCGGATAATCCGCGTGGCGGCTCCCTGACGGTGGGTCTGTTCTCCAACCGAACCATCAACATCGGCATCGTGACCGAGATCGTGCTGCTCGTGCTCATCACCGAAGTGCCGGTATTGCAGACCGTGTTCCACACCGCGCCCCTGGGCTGGGACGACTGCGTATACCTGTGCTGCATCCCGTTCGTGATCCTCGGCATAGAGGAACTGCGCAAACTCATCTGGCGGCATTCTTTCCCAACCGAGCGGGTATAGCGTGCTCCGCCCCCCCCGCTGGCGGGGGCAAGTGGCGCCGCGAGATGATGACAAATGTCACGGGTGCGCGGCCAAGTCGTGACGTTTGCAGGTGGCGATCGCCGACACTTTCTTGGGATGATGTAATCATCAAAGAAAGGAGCGGCTATGGCAACCGACAACACAGCCCCCGGACGCGATGTGGCACCCGACGCAGTACCGGCCGTGCATGTCAGTCAACTGGTCAAACGCTACGGTGACATGGTGGCGCTCGACTATTTCGACCTCGACGTGACGCAAGGCGAGATCTTCGGCCTGCTCGGGCCGAACGGCTCCGGCAAGACCACGGCGATCAACTGCATCCTCGCGCTGCTCACCTACGATTCGGGCACGATCCGCGTACTCGGCCAGCCGATGACGCCGACCTCATACGCGCTGAAACGGCGCATCGGCATCGTGCCGCAGAACGTGGCCGTATTCAACGAACTGACCGTCACGGAAAACATCGACTACTTCTGCTCGCTGTACGTGCCGGGCAAAGCCGATCGCGCACCGCTGGTCGAGGAGGCGATCGAATTCGTCGGATTGCAGGATTTCCGCAAATTCCGGCCCGGAAAGCTTTCCGGCGGCCTTCTGCGGCGTCTCAACATCGCCTGCGGCATCGCGCACAAGCCTGACCTGATCTTTTTCGACGAGCCGACCGTGGCCGTCGACCCGCAGAGCCGTAATTCCATCCTGGAAGGCATCCGTCGTCTCAACCGGTCAGGTGCCACGGTGATCTACACGAGCCATTACATGGAGGAGGTCGAGCAGATCTGCGACCGCATCCTCATCATGGATCACGGCCGTCATCTGGCGCTCGGCACCGCCGACGAACTCAAGAACATGATCGACACGGGCGAGCGCATCACCATCGAAACGCTCGATCTGGCGGATTCGGCGATGGCCGAGGTCCGTGCGCTGCCGTGCGTGATCGAAGCCACCTACGACGGCAAGGAACTCGACGTGCGATGCCGTCGCGGCGAACACAACCTGACCGACGTGCTCGACGCGGTGAAACGCTCCGGCGCCAACATCGGCCACCTGACCAGTCGTCCGCCCACCCTCAACGACGTGTTCCTCGAACTCACCGGCAAGGCACTGAGGGACTGACCATCTTGCCCCTGCTGGCGGGGCTCCCGCGAAGCGAGTGGGGGTGGCCTTGCAACAACCACCCTCAGTCGGCTTCGCCGACAGCTCCCGCCAGCGGGAGCAGGTAAGGAGACATCATGTGGACCACATTTTTGGTCGCATTGAAAGCGAACCTGCGCAATCGTCAGGCACTGTTCTGGATGATTGTGTTTCCGATCGTGCTGGCAACCATGTTCAACGGGTTCTTCGGCGGACTGTCCGAGGGATACGAGCTCAAACCGATACCAATGGCCGTCGTCGAAGATAGCCGCTGGCAGCAGGCGGACGGAGCGCGTACGTTTGTGGATGCCTTGTCTGGAGAGACGGCCTCATCGTCGGAGTCTTTGGACGGCACGGCATACGCCGATATCAATCAGCAATTGCTGACCATCACCGCAGCCGACACCGTGCGGAAAGCCGAACAGCTGCTCGCCGATGGCACAGTCCGCGGCTACCTGGCTGCTGACGGCAACGGACGTTTGGCGATAACCATCAGTCGGGAAACGGTGACCGCGGCCAATGACACCACAGGAAGCGTCGGACTGGATATCAGCCTATCGGCATTGCGCAGCGCCATCGACCTGTACAACCGCACCGACGCCGTCACCCGACAAACCATCGCCGACAATCCACAGGCTGCGCTCAGCCGCAACTTCTGGAATAGCATCGGGCAAAGCGTCGATGTGACTCACGAAACAACGCTCACGCATTTCCAGCCCAATGCCATCGCCAGATACTATTACGCGTTGCTGGCCATGTCCTGCATGATTGCCATGGGGTACTCAATCAGCACGGTCTCCACAGCACAAGCCAACCTGTCCGCATTGGGCATGCGCCGCACCGTGGCGCCATTGAGCCATGCCAGACAGCTTATTGCCGGTTTCCTTGCCTGCTGGTTGTGCGCATCGGTCGCATTGCTTATCGCATTGGCCTATATTCGTTTCATCTGCGACATTTCGTTTGGAGGGCGAGAACCGGTGACGGTGGTCGCGGTAATCATCGCCGCATTCATGACCAGTTCAGCCGGTACTTTGCTCGGCGCGGTACCGAAGCTTTCCTACGACACGAAATACGGTTTGTCGAGCGGAATCGCCTGCACATTGTCGCTGTTCACCGGACTGTACGGCGGCTTCGCCATGCAGATCAGTGACTGGATAGCACGCAACGCGCCCATCCTCGGCACCATCAACCCCGCGCAACAGGTGACGAACCTGTTTTACGACATTTTGTACTACGACAGCTACCAGCCGTTCATCACCACTTGTGCCATTTTGCTGGCGATGAGCGCGGTATTCCTCTTGGCCGGCATCGCAATGCTGAGGAGGCAACGCTATGAACACCTGTAAAGCCACGCTGCGCGTGCTGTTCTCGCACAGGGCCTACCTGTTGATTTACCTCGTGTTCGTGGGCATCATGATGCTGTCTATCAGCTGGTCGATGCTGTCTGGCACATCCGATTCCGCAGCCGCGGCATTCGAGCCGGCCAAAATGCGTGTCGCCGTCATCGATCGAGACTCGGACAGGGGCGGCATCGCGTCATCGATGCGCACATACCTGTCGGATTCCAGCGAACTGGTGAACGTTGACGATGCTAGTGAAACTCTGCAACAAGCCGTCGCCTCGAACTGGGTGGATCTGATCGTCATCATCCCCGATGGTTTCGCCGACGATTTCATTGATGCCGCGGCGACAGGCGAGAATCCACCAAGAGTGGACACGGTCACCAGCTATACGTCCGGCGCAGGCTCGATGGCCCGGATGAACGTCAGCGGGTTCCTTTCACTCACGCGTACGGCACTGATTGGCTCGCATACGACGGTCGATAGTGCGGCGCTCGCAGCTATGGCCGGTATCGACATTGGAGACACTGCGGGTGATTCGTCTGAAGATGGCATGGGCGGGTTTGGTGAATTCTCGAATCAGGACATGCTTGATATGCTGCCGGCCGGTCAGATTGAGAAACCCAGCGTCGGCGATCTGTTCGAGGCATCGAAAGCGGCTGCCGCATCGGCGAGTGACATGGACGCGAACCATAAGGTCGCTGTGATCGACACGGCAAGCGCGGACGCGGAAAGTGCTTCGGACATGGCGGCCAGCAGATTTGGCAACACCATGAAAACCGCGCTGTATCCGCTGTTTTTGGCGATGACCGTCTGCGGGTCAATGATTCTGGGCATATTCACCACCGGGGAAGTTCGCCGTCGTCTCACCGCATCCCCACAACGCATGTCGTCGATGGGACTCCAGCGGTTGCTGACGTTGGGCGGATTCGCGCTCGTCGTATGCGTCGGTTATCTGGTGCTGGCGGTCGGTCTGATGGTCGCGGCAGGACTTGATCCGTTGACATTGAGCGCCGAAGGAGTGCTGATGACGTTCTGCGCAACCTGCGTATATGCGCTGATGACCGTCGCCTGTGGATTCATGCTCAGCGAATTCGGGTTTTCGGAGGCGGCTGCCAACGGATTCGCCAATATCTTCGGCCTGCTCATCATGTTCACGTCGGGCGTCGCATTGCCGGTTGACATGATGCCCGGCGTGATGGTGACCATAGCCAAGTTCCTGCCCGGCTGGTGGTATTGCACCGCGATCGACAACGCGCTCGGCTCCGGCACGGCGGAGGAAACCGGCATAAGCGTCGCCGGCTGGGCCGGCTCGCTGGGATTGGTCGCACTGTTCGGCGTGATGTTCATCTGCATCGGCCTGGCCGCCGGCCGCTTCCGCCGATCCCGTCCCACCCTGGCCGCGCCCGCCACCACGCAGCTGGCCGAGTGAGAAATCAGCCTTTCAACCGATACCGCTGTACCGAGTCGTCGGCGAACTTGACTCGGGCAACCCGCCCTTCCTTCATCAGCTCGCGCATGCCGGACGTGGCGGCCAGCGGAGTCAACTGCAGTTCGCGCATGATCTCCTTGACGCTCATCGCCGAATGCCGTTCCAGTACGGTCATAATCGCCTTGACCACGTCACCCGGTGAACTGTTCGCCATCGTGCGCTGCTTGGTGATGGTCATCGTGAACGTGTTGATGTCGTTGCGCGTGGTCGCCGGCTCGATGCCGGCCTCGCGCAACGCGGCGGCGATGCGCTGGTAGCCGTCGCCGCCTTCTGGGTTCACAAACCCGCCGCCCGGATACGGCGTGGACTCCAGCAGCGTGAACAGGAACTGGTTTCGGGTGGAGACGAACGGCGCGCCCGTCACCGGATGCGGGCTCGCCAGCACATCATGTGTCACCATGCCGTACAGGCCACCCGGATTGGTGATCTCGATGCGATCGGTGAACACGCTGATATGCACCTGCGTGCCGCGCGCATCGGGCGAATAATCACGGTGGGTGAGCGCGTTCGCAATCGTCTCGCGCAACACGAGTGGCGGATAATCGGGCTTCTTCGCGCCAATCCAACGCATCAACGAGTCGACCGCATCGTCGATCATCACCGGAATCGAACCGACCACCGACTTCGAGGCGACCAATCGTTCGTCGCCCCGGAACACATCGTCCCGGCTCGTCCCCGGAAACCCGGCTATCGAAATGCGGAGCCGCGGATAGAACTTCTGCGGATAGCGGCCCAACGCCAGCAGTCCGGCCAAGGTGGGGCGCAGTATTCCGCCGACCTCCGACTCGTCGGAATCATCATGGCGCAACACCTGCAGATCCAGCAGCACATCGATGCCGTCCCGGTCGGCGAACACGCGCGGATGCTGTTCGCGCACGCGTGCCAACAATCCGGCAACAAGCTGCGGGTCGAGGTCATCGGTCGTGGCGCCGGGCACGATGTCCAGGTCATAGGTGGGTTGCAGATGCTCCTCGATGAGCCGGTCGACCTCATAGGAGGTCATGCGCCGGTCGCCGTCGCCGGTGCGGATGAACGATCCGCCATGAGGCCCCAGGGCCGTGGTGAAGCAGGGCTTGTCTCGCGGCAGCATCTCTTCGATGCGAGCGAACACCAGGTTCGCCCCTTCGAACGGGCACGTGACGATTACCGGACGCACCACCGGCGTCATTTTCTCGCAGGCCTGGCTCAGCGCCTCCTGCATGGCCCGCGCGTCGAACCCTTCGACCGGCGTGAATCCGTTCTTCTCGGAGAGCCCCAGTATGATCCAACCTCCGGAGCCGTTGGAGAACGCGGACAGCGTATCGGTGATGGTCGAGGAGATCTTGCGCTTGCATTCCTTGACCTCGCACTGCTGCGTATCGTTGCCGATCATGCGCATCAGCTCGATCAGCTCGGTCATCTTCGCGGTGTAGTCGTCAACCATGGCGGTCCTCCTTGACACCATTGTCCCGCGGCCGGCTGTCTGCCGAAGCCTCCCGCGCCCACGTCCTCCGTCAATTCATTGAAAATTCACGCGGTTGGGGTGCGCAAGACTGTTGTTTTCATTGGTGCAGTACGAGGTCCCGTTGTCTATTTGTAAGTGCAACGCCTTCGTCAGAGTTGTAAGTCTGGCAGCTCGTCGGCAAACGCCTCGGCGGGCGTGCGGTAGCCGAGCGCTCGCATGGGCCGGTTGTCGGTCTCGTCGACGATCTCCTGGAGCTCCCTCGCCATGCCCGGTTCGATGATCGTGCGTTTGGGCAGGTAACGGCGGATCATGCCGTTGCGGTTCTCGTTGCCGCCCCGCTGCCAGCTGGAATAGGGGTCGGCGAAGCACGTGGCCATGCCCGGCTCGTCGCGCAGCCGCGCGTGGCGGGCGAACCCGGTGCCGTTGTCGTGCGTGACGCTGAGCCTGGCGGCCGCCGGCAGC
>OCAK01001684.1_pt1 | contig 11149 bp, 9 predicted proteins | sample 1538301 | NCBI WGS metagenome assembly OCAK01 (sample SAMEA2580285, study PRJEB22360) | human gut metagenome | biome: human gut; feature: human-associated habitat; material: faeces | place: Denmark | collected 2008/2010 | reverse complement strand
TATATAGAAAGAAGTGATTTCTATGTCAGATATTCTGATCAAACGTAATCATATGGAAATCCCTTGGCACAACTACGTAAGTACCAAGAACAGCCAGCCCATTACCGAAGCTTCTCTTTCCGAAAAAGCTTCCCTGATCGGCCGTACAGGCATGATGCTTCTCTCCTGTGGGACCGGTGCCTGGCGGGTACGGAGTTCCATGAATACATTGTCAGAAGCACTTGGTATCACCTGTTCCGCAGATATCGGACTGATGTCTATAAGCTACACCTGCTTTGACGGTGAGAGCAGTTTTTCCCATGCACTTAGTCTGACTACCACCGGCGTAAATACTTCCAGACTGAACAGGCTGGAACATTTTGTCAGTGATTTTCCTGCGGAGGGTATCCATATGAGCGGTGAAGCACTGCACAGTCAGTTAGATGAGATCGAGCGGATCCACGGGCTTTATTCCCCTGCCGCCCTGGGACTGGCTTCTGCACTGGCCTGTGGTGCATTTACTTTTCTTCTGGGCGGTGGCCCGCTGGAAATGATCCTGGCTTTTGCAGGCGCAGGCATCGGAAACGCCATCCGCTGCAAGCTTGGCAAGCATCATTTTACTCTGTTTATGTGCATTGCAGTTTCTGTTTCCTCCGCCTGTCTTGTATATGCAGGCTTCCTGAAGCTGGCAGAGCTTCTGTTCCACATTTCCGTCCAGCATGAGGCCGGGTACATCTGTTCCATGCTGTTTATCATTCCGGGCTTTCCGTTTATCACAAGCGGGATCGACCTTGCCAAGCTGGATATGCGTTCCGGTCTGGAACGACTGGCCTACGCCATTATTGTTGTAATGGTGGCTGCTGTCTCTGCCTGGCTGATGGCACTGCTTCTTCATCTGAAGCCTGTGGATTTCCTGCCTCTGGAGCTTTCGGCAGCTCAGAGGATCCTGTTCCGGCTTCTGGCAAGCTTCTGCGGGGTATTCGGCTTTTCGGTCATGTTCAACAGCCCTGTCCGTCTAGCCGCAGCTGCCGCATTCATCGGCGCACTGTCCAACACTTTACGTCTGGAGCTTGTTGATCTTGCCGGTTTCCCACCTGCTGCCGCGGCTTTTTTCGGAGCACTGACAGCCGGACTTCTGGCCTCCCTCATTAAAACCAAAGTGGGATATCCCAGGATTTCCATTACCGTACCATCCATTGTGATCATGGTTCCCGGACTTTATCTCTACCGGGCAATCTACAATCTGGGAATCATGTCCCTGAATGTTTCCGCCTCCTGGTTTGCAGCTGCGATTCTGATCATCGTTGCTCTTCCCCTGGGCCTTATTTTCGCCAGGATCCTTACGGACAAAATGTTCCGCTACTGCACCTAATTGGCATACAAAAAGGACTGCTTTCTGTAGCTTCCGGTCATCAGCTATCCTTCTGATAACCGGAGCAATACAAAAGCAGTCCTTTTTTGTACATTCTATTTCATTACGATCTCATCCGCGATCCCGATCATTTTTTCCAAGCGGTCCGCAAATTTATGGATGGGGAGAAAAACGCCCAGTCCGTCATAACGTTTTCCACCATCCTCCACAGAATCCTGCCCATAATATACAAAGGCTCTTGGAAGCTTCTTCTGAATTGCCATCATGATATCCCATACAGCCGCATAGGCCTGTGCCTCCGTTTCCTTTTCCCTTACGCTGTCCGGAAGCTCATACACCAGCAGCACACCGATATGTTCGCCCATTTTGTACTCTTCTACTTCCATGGTATCTTCATCATAGGCATGGCGCTTCCGGTAGCCATACGCCAGATACATCTTTACGCCCTGCTTCTCCCTGTATATCCTGCGGAACCGGTCGTAATCCCTATCACTTACATGAATTCCCTTTTCCCGCAGAAAATTTCCTTTTTCATCTGTGAGAAACACCGGATTCTCCTGTCCATCTGCATTGAACCTGAACGGTGCCAGAAAAGAATTTCGCAGAAGATCAAACATACTGTTCTGGCAGATCGCCATAAGGAGAGCTGTCAGATCACGGTTTTTATATGCGTCCAGCAATGCATAGGCGAATTTTTCCGGAGGAAGATATCCGCATTCTATGTCTGTATCCGCATCCATGGATTCATAGAAGGTCTCCGTCAGCCGTCTGCACGCCTCCGGATCCTTCAGGATCTTTTCAAATAAAAGCTCCGCCTTTTCCTCTCTTGGGAATAATGTGCTGTTTTCCACAATTCCTCACCCTTTCTAATCTCTATGTTTACTGGAAAACATCAGAATAAAGCTGATCAGAAGCAAAACATCCGATACCCAGATTGCCGGGATCCCCAGCCTCATGGACAGATTTCCTCCGCCACCGGCTCCAATGGCAAAAAAGAAAATTATTCCGAAATAATAAAGAGCCTGCTTCAGCTGTTCCGGACGTTTTTCACGACAATACACGGACAACGCCGCCGTGCCGCTTCGTAAATTTCCGATGCACATAGTGCTTGCATAGGAATAACCGCCCACCTTCCGGAAGGTCTGTACCTGCATGGCGCAGGAAAAGGATACCAGTACGGTTGCCAGCATATCCAATTCTCCCGGCATAAATCCCACCACAAAAAGGATCAGGATCTCGATCAGCAGGATCATCTGCCTCCAGTGAAGTTTTTTTGCATATTTAAAGGTACTCTGGATCCGCTCCGCCGCTACAACACCAATGGCAAAGGCTAAAACAGGAAACAGATACCTTAAACCGTCTCCCCACTGTCCTGTCATAAAATTTTGGCTCATCAGAACCACGTTGCCTGTCTGGGCGTTGGAAAACACCTCATCTCTTGTAAAGTATGTGTAGGCATCCTGAAATCCGCCGGACATTGCCAGAAATACACTTGTGATAAAAGCTTCTGACATCTGCCGGTCTGCGCTCTGCAGCTTTCTGCCTCCTGAAACCACTCTAAATCACTCCTGTCATTGATTTTTTTCCTCGGGTGTATTATAGTTTGCTCAGAAGCAAATGTAAAAAGTATTATTAATATCGTAAACATATTAAAATCATATCACAGGATGGAGACAATACATGATCACTTACGACTACTACCGGATCTTTTATTATGTAGCCCAGTATAAGAGCTTTACCAAGGCAGCAAGAGCTCTTCACAACAACCAGCCAAATATCACCCGCTGTATGAACAACCTGGAGCAGGAGCTGAAATGTACGCTCTTTCTCCGCTCCAACAAGGGAATCGCACTTACACCGGAAGGCCGCCAGCTTTATGAACACGTTGCCCTGGCTTTTGAGCAGCTGTCCATCGGCGAGGAGGAAATCCGCCAGAACGGAGAGCTGGAGCATGGTCTGGTTTCCATCGGCGCCAGCGAAAATGCCCTGCGTCTGATCCTTCTGGAAAAGCTGGAGCTGTTCCGCGAGCAATATCCCCATGTTCGCCTGCGCCTCTTTAACCATTCTACTCCTCAGGCAGTACAGGCACTGAAAAATTATGCGGTGGATTTCGCTATTGTCACCACTCCGATCTCCATCCGCAAACCTTTACAGAAAAAAAGTCTCCTGCGTTACCGGGAGATCCTTGTATGCGGAAGCAAATATAAGGATCTGACCACTGCCCCCATCAGCATCCATGAGCTTCAGGACCTGCCCTTTGTAGGTCTTGCGGAAGGGACCAGCACCAGAGAAATGTATATGAATTACTTTATGGAAAACCGTGTTTCTTTTCATCCTGACATCGAGGCAGCAACTACAGACCAGGTCCTTCCCATGATCGTCCACAATCTGGGAATCGGCTTTTACCCCGAGCCCCTTGCCCGGGAAGTGATCAATGACGGGAAGATTTTTGCCCTTCAGCTTAAGGAGCCGCTCCCTCAGAGAGAGGTCTGCTTAGTCACAAACAGCAGTACTGCCATGAGTACTGCTGTCAAAAAAGCCATTGAATTTATTGTGTAAATCCCTGAGGCGGATCAGCCATTTATATTTATTGCTCTACTGTCCGCTCAATATGCATGGCAAGATAACCGATCTCGATAGGGTCCAGCTTTTTCCCAAGGCTTTTGCCCAGGCTCTCGCAGACATCCTCTGCGATCCTGTAGGATTCCGGATATTTTTCTTCTATATATTCATTCATATCCAGCTTCAGTGTCTCCCCTGTGGAGACACGGGCTACCATATATTTGATATGGTTCATCATACGGTTGTAGGATAGAGAGATCACATCGATCTTTCTTCCTGTGGCCATCTCGATCATGGCAATGCATTCCCGTACCGTTCTTGCTGTCTGCATGGCAACAGACACCTTTTCATCTCCAAGTGCTGAGTGAATATGAAGTGCCACATATCCCACCTCATGCTCGTCGATCTCAATATCCATCCGCTCCTTCAGGATCTTCTTCAATACCTCCGCCACCTTGAATTCGCTGTAAAAAAGCACCTTGATATCATCCGTCAGAGGATTGCTGATCTGCTCATGATTCCGGATACGTCCCACTGCAAAGGAAATATGATCAGCAAGGGGAAACAGGATCCTTCTGTCTATGGTATCCCCAAAGGTCTTCTCAGCTTCTCTCAATATCTCATCTGCGATCTCCAGAAATTCCGGTGCTACGCTCTTTGCCAGTTCTTTTGCTGAGCCACGTTCTGTCTCCTGAGCCAGCCTGTAAATAGTACAGTCTGCCGGAGCCTCAAAACGCTGGCTGACCTTCTTTCCAAATCCCACACCTTTTCCCAGAAGTACATATTCCTGGTTTTCTTCCATATTTATGGCAATGATGCCGTTATTGTTCAATACCTTGCTCACTCTGTACATCTTTTTCCCCACCATTTTTATATATCCTGCTGCTTTTCCACATTCCACCACTGTCTGCCCCGGATTTTCAGTCGACATTTTTGTCTGCAGCTGTTGATTTTCTTTATCGTAACAGAATCTTTCTTTTGTGTAAAGTCCTTCTGACAGACAGTTATTTTCTTTGCCACAGGAAAAGCGCGCCCGGGCATTAGGCGCGCTTTTCACAAAACCAATCTTCTATATTATTGCTGAAAAATTTCCTATTCTTCCACAGTCTCTACTGCGAACAGCGGCTCTCCTGCCTTGATCTCTCCATTGGCAAGAAGGCGTACTCTCTGATTATCCTCGATCTCTGTGCAAAGGATCGGAGAACATAAGGACGGAGCGTTTTCTGTAAGATACGGGATGTCAATCTTCATCAACGGCTCGCCTTTTTTTACATGCTGTCCTTGCTCTACCATGATCTCGAAGCCTTTTCCTTCCAGCTTTACAGTGTCAATGCCGATATGGAGGAGCATAGGAAGATCTGTATCTGTCTGGAATCCGATGGCATGCTTTGTGTCAAAAATAAACTCTACCTCGCCGTCTTCCGGAGCACAGATCACCGGGTCCTTCGGTGTGACTACAGCACCCTCTCCCATCATTCCTTCCGCAAAGCCTTCATCCGGCGCTGTGGAAAGGTCTGCAGCGATACCGGTTACCGGGCTGTAGACAATCGCTGTTCTGAGAACCTTTTTCTCCGGCTGCGTGCTGGCTTCGGATGTCGGAGCTGTGTTCTGAGCAGCCTCACCTGTACTTTCTGCTGTACGCTCTGTATCAGACTGAACCTGATTTTCCGCATTGTCTGTTTCTTTCTCATTTGCACCTTCAAAATATTCATTCGGCGCTGTCTCCAGATAATCCTCCAGCTTGGATTTGATCACAGTTACCTGCGGACCGTAGATGATCTGCACGCCCTGACCTTTTTTCACGATTCCTCTGGAACCTGTTGTTTTCAGAATGTCGTCGTTGACTCTTGCTGCATCATGGACGGTGATACGGAGTCTTGTTGCACAGCAGTCCACATCGCTGATGTTTTTCTTTCCTCCAAGGCCGGCTGTGATGGCTTCACTTACCGGGTCTGCAGATGTACTTCCTGCTGCTTCACCGGCTTTTCCGGCTTCTTTTCTCGCGTTTACATCTGCTTTTGTGTAAAGCTTTGTTTCTGTGTCGTCATCCTCACGTCCCGGAGTCTTGAAGTTGAACTTTTTGATCAGGAAGGTGAAGATCACATAATAGAGAATAAAGTAAATGATACCTACCGGGATAATCCTGAGCCAGCTTGTCTTTGCATTTCCCTGAAGGATCCCGAACAGGAACAGATCAAGGAAACCGCCGGAAAAGGTAAGTCCTACTGCAATGTTCAGCATATGTGCGATCATATAAGCCGCGCCTGCAAGAACAACCTGTACCGCAAACAATGCAGGAGCTACAAACAGGAAAGAGAACTCCAGTGGCTCTGTGATTCCTGTAAGCATACATGCAAGGGCTGCGGAAAGAAGAAGTCCGCCTGCTGCTTTTTTCTTCTCAGGCTTTGCACAGCGGTACATGGCAAGAGCTGCTCCCGGAAGACCGAAGATCATGAAAATGAACTCTCCGGAAAAATATCTTGTTGCATCTGCGCTGAAATGCGCTACATTTGCGGAATCTGCAAGCTGGGCGAAAAAGATGTTCTGTCCGCCCTGTACCATCTGGCCTGCAACCTCCATAGTCCCGCCAACGGCTGTCTGCCAGAATGGCATATAAAATACGTGATGAAGTCCGAAGGGGATCAGCGCACGTTTGATAATACCGAAGATCAGAGTTCCGATATAGCCGCTGCCTGTTACAAGACCGCCCAGAGCATAAATACCGTTCTGGACTGCCGGCCATACGAAATACATCAGGATTCCCACAAACATATATACAATGGTGGAAATGATGGGCACAAATCTGGAACCACCGAAGAAGGAAAGTGCGTTTGGAAGCACGATCTTATGAAAACGGTTGTGCAAAGCCGCAACACCAAGGCCGACGATGATACCGCCAAACACACCCATCTGTAAGGACTGGATGCCGCAGACAGAGGTTACAGTACCTTCCAGAACGCTTTTTGCGATCTGTCCGTCTGCTGTGATCTTACCATTTACTACCAGCATACCATTGATGGCTACATTCATAACGAAGTAAGCGATCAGTGCAGAAAGAGCTGCCACCTCTTTCTCTTTTTTTGCCATACCGATGGCCACACCTACTGCAAAGATCAGCGGCAGGTTATCAAATACCGCGCTTCCGACTTTATTCATAATGATCAGGAGTGCATGTAAAATCGTTCCGTCTCCCAGAATCTTCTGAAGTCCGTAGGTTGCAATGGTTGTTTCATTTGTGAAGGAACTGCCGAATCCAAGAAGCAGGCCTGCCACAGGAAGGATTGCTATGGGAAGCATAAAGGAACGTCCCACTCGCTGCAAAACTCCGAAAATCTTGTCTTTCATGTTTTCTCTCCTTTTCTTTCGACGTTTTGGAGCGGGAGTCTTTTAAGTGGGCAACAAAAAAAGACACCAACCCCCATAAACGTCAAATAATAACATTTATGACTGGTTAATGCCTGCTTATCAGTTACACACCAAATCTGAAATACACTATACGGGTTTTGTTCTTCTGTGTCAAGGAGTAATTTGATTTTTTCCCAAAAATATATCTCCTCATATCACTATCCGCTCCGTTGCCAGCAATCCCTCGTGGAATATTCCCTGTGAACAGCAGCCATATAGCTTCTATTCTCCGAAAGTATGCAGAAACGAAACAGACCGGAAATTCACTTATCTTGACTTTATTCTTACTTATGATAAGATGAACATAGAATGTCCGGCAACAATGTTTTTTGCCCAGACCACACTATACATTTCATAAAAACGGAGGTACTTTTCCGATGAATACCATCAAGAAATTCATCCACTACTACGGCCCGTACAAAGCGGTCTTTTTTATTGACCTGATCTGTGCAGCCGTTATCAGTCTGGTAGATCTTGCTTATCCCCAGATTCTTCGTACTATGACAAAAACTCTCTTTACACAGGATAAGGATATGATTCTTCATGCCCTCCCTGTGATTGCAGCTTCTCTTTTTGTTATGTACATTGTGCAGAGTCTCTGCAAATATTATGTAACCTGTCAGGGACATATGATGGGTGCAAAGATGGAACGTGATATGCGCCGGGAGCTTTTTGACCATTACCAGGAGCTGTCTTTTTCCTATTACAGCAGGAATAATTCCGGTCAGATGATGAGCAAGCTGGTCAGTGACCTTTTTGACATTTCCGAGTTTGCACATCATGGTCCTGAGAATCTTTTTATCTCTCTGGTAAAGATCGTCGGTGCTTTTATCTTCCTGTTCTTTATCAACAAAAAGCTTGCACTGCCGCTGATCCTCCTGGTGATCGTGATGTTTGTGTTTTCCTTCCGCCAGAATGCAAAAATGCAGGAAACCTTCATGGAAAACCGTCGTAAGATCGGAGATGTAAATGCCAGTCTTCAGGATACGCTTTCCGGAATCCGCGTGGTGCAGTCCTTCGCAAACGAGGACATCGAACGTGCCAAATTTAAGAAAAGCAATGAAGCGTTCCTTGTTTCCAAAAGAGATAATTATCACTGCATGGGAAGCTTCATGAGTTCCAATCTTTTCTTCCAGGGTATGATGTACCTGGTAACTCTTGTTTACGGCGGCTATCTGATCGCTCAGGGTGAAATGCAGACTGCAGATCTTGCCATGTATGCCCTGTATATCGGAATCTTTATCAGCCCCATCCAGATCCTGGTGGAACTTGTGGAAATGATGCAGAAGGGTCTTTCCGGTTTCCGCCGTTTCCTGGATGTGATGGAAACAGAATCCGAGATCAGGAATGCAGACAACGCTGCGGAGCTTACGGACGTAAAAGGACATGTGCGTTACGACCATGTTTCTTTTCATTACAGCGATGATGAAACTCCTGTGCTTTCCGATATCTCTATTGATATCCCGGCAGGAAAATCCATTGCCCTGGTAGGACCTTCCGGAAGCGGAAAAACCACGATCTGCTCTCTCCTGCCCAGATTTTATGATGTGACCGGCGGTTCCATTACTGTAGACGGAAAGGATATCCGCGGGCTGACTCTTAAGAGCCTTCGAAGCCAGATCGGTATGGTACAGCAGGATGTCTATCTTTTTGATGGAACCATCAAGGATAATATTGCCTACGGAAAGCCCGGAGCTTCCGATGAAGAGATCATCAAAGCCGCCAAATGTGCGAGTATCCATGACTTTATCATGGAGCTTCCGGATAAATACGACACTTATGTCGGAGAACGTGGCACACGCCTTTCCGGCGGACAGAAGCAGCGGATTTCCATTGCACGTGTATTCCTTAAGAATCCTCCGATCCTGATCCTGGATGAGGCCACCAGCGCTCTGGATAACGAAAGCGAACGTTGGATCCAGAAGAGTCTGGAGGAGCTTTCAAAAAATCGTACTACCATTACGATCGCGCACCGGCTTTCTACGATCCGTGATGCGGATGAGATCATTGTGATCACGGAGGAAGGTATCGCCGAAAGAGGCACTCATGCTGAACTGCTTGAGAAGAATGGATTGTATGCTGCATATTACAATATGTAGAAAGATACGAGGGAGGCGCTTCGCTGTCCCACTGAGATTTTTATAGGGCAAAATAAAAGGCTGCTGTATACCTTATCAATAGTGATATAGATATATAGCAGTCTTTTTATTTGTCAATTACTATCTTTTCAAAAAATTCAATCAAAGATTACAGCAGATAAACCGGAAGCTCGTCTTTAATTCCTACTGGCTGGTTGTTGTCCGGCTCATCTTTCTTTGGGGTGAGGAATTTGGCCTGGAGTTCGTCGGCGTTTCCTCCGCTGATCACGTTCTGGGCTACAGTTCCTGTTGTTTCTGCTGCAGCTGTTTTCTTTGCTGCGGTTTTACGTGCTGTTGTTTTTCTGGTAGTGGTTTTCTTTGCTGTTGTTTTTGTTGCGGCTGGTTTCTTTGCTGTAGTTTTTTCTGCCGCTTTTTCAGCTGTTTCAGCTTTTACCTCTGACGGCTTCTCTGCTGCTTTAACCTCAGCCTCTTTTACCTCTGTTTTTGTTTCTGTTTTGGATGCTTTTTCTGCATTTACTGCTCTTGCGATGCTTGCTTTACCTACTGACACGATTCATTACCTCCTCTGCCAATGCTATGTACTCTTTTGCGCTGCGGCTGCTTTTTTTGAACTCCACAACTGGTTCACTGCTGTCCTGGGACCATTCGATGGAGCTGTCTACACGGATAAAAGATTCGAAAAGATAGATTCCTTCCATTTCTTTCAGTGTTTCCATAGTCTGTTTGAAATAATTCTTTCTGGCATCTGCCTTGGTTACTACGATTCCCAAAACCTTTAAATCCGGAGCGATCTCCCTGACTTCATTGAGGAAATCAAACATATTTGCAAGACCAAACATACCCCACGGACTTGCCTCTACCGGAACAAGAACATAATCGGATGCACATAAAATATTCATCCCCCAGCCGCCAAGAGTAGGCGGTGCATCAATGAGAATGTAATCGTACACTCCGGAATCTTTAACCTTCTGCAGACATTTCCGCAGGATAAACTCTCTCTGCCATTTTGTAAAAAGCTCATATTCCACGGAGCTCATCAGCGTAGACGACGGAACCAGATCCAGATTCTCATACTTCGTATGCACGATAAAATCGCTGAGATCCGACTGATGACCGATAGCATAGTAGAGATTCTTTTCCCCTGCTGCCATCTCAAGCACTTCTTCCTCCGAAAAAAAAGAAAGGGAAAGATTCAGCTGCATATCACCGTCTACCATCAGTACCTTCTTACCCATGCCGGCCAGTGCCGCTCCCACATTGGAACAGCTGGTGGACTTTCCGCTGCCGCCCTTATTATTTGCAAAACAGATCGTTACTGTATTTCCCATTACAGCCTCCCGACAACATAATTTCGTATTTTCTGTCACTTGCCCTTATTATAATATAACGTTCTCCTAAAAACAAGCACATCCCCCATAAAACCACGAAAACCGACAAAATAACCTCACATAAAACAACAGTATATACACCCAAAAACAGCAGGTTCCGGATCACTCCGAAAACCTGCTGTCCTGATTCGCTGACTATTATTATTTTACGATAAAAGATTTTCTCTTGCTGACAACATCGAAGATAACCGCTGCCAGAAGAACCATACCTTTAACAACCTTCTGGATATTCTGGTCAATACCCATGATACTCATACCAAGATTCAGAACACCCATCAGAAGTGCACCAATGATAACACCAGGAACTGTACCGGTACCACCATAAGCAGAAGCACCACCAATAA
>OCAK01001680.1_pt1 | contig 11161 bp, 10 predicted proteins | sample 1538301 | NCBI WGS metagenome assembly OCAK01 (sample SAMEA2580285, study PRJEB22360) | human gut metagenome | biome: human gut; feature: human-associated habitat; material: faeces | place: Denmark | collected 2008/2010 | reverse complement strand
GCGCGATTCTCGGCGGCATTGGCCAGCTGGTCGGGGGGGCGAGCCGAATCGCCCTCATCCACGGCAACGGCGACAACGCCGGTGCACACCGTGGCGTCATCGCACTCGGCGGTCAGGATGTCGGTCATGGCAACGTGTTCGAGAATCTGCACGTTGTCCAGCTTACGGACAGCCTGGAGCAGCTTGGTCGTAATCTCCTTGCCCGTAATATCGGCATGGAAGGCGATGCGCGGGCGGCTGTGCGCGCCCTCGCGGGTAAAGTCGAGGCTGCCGTCGGCCTTGCGCTCAAAGTCCACGCCCATCGCTAGCAGGTCGTTGATGACCGAGCGGCTCGAGCGAATCATGATGTCAACGCTCTCGCGGCGGTTCTCGTAGTGGCCGGCATGCATGGTGTCCTCAAAGAAGGCGTCGTAGTCAGAACCCTCGGGCAGTACACAGATGCCGCCCTGCGCGAGCATCGAATCGCACTCATCGACGGCACCCTTGGAGAGCATGATTACGCGCGTGCTCGTCGGCAGATTGAGAGCCGCATACAGGCCCGCCACGCCGCAACCGGCAATGACGACGTCACACTCCATATCGGGGTATTGTTTGGTTTCCACAGGAATCCTCTCCCTTGTAATGTGGCATAAGGGATGGTCCCTCATGTCACATTGGCTTAACGCGCCGCGTACTCGAGCATGCGGTCGAGCGTGAGCTTGGCCTGATCGGCGGCCTCGTCCGACACGCCAATCTGCACCTCGCCCTCGCCCGTCTCCAGGCAGTGCACGAGCTTTTCGAGCGTGATGAGATCCATATTGACGCAGGTGGGCTGCACCGCAGGGAAGTAGAACTTCTTTCCGGTGCCCTGGCAGCGGCGCTCAAGCTCGTAGAGCACGCCGCGGACCGTCACGATGATGAACTCGCTGGCGTCCGACTCCTCGGCATACTTGATGATGCCGGCAGTGGAGCCGATGTAGTCAGCCTCGGCCAGGACGTCGGCCTTGCACTCGGGGTGAGCCAGCACGAGTGCGTCGGGGTGCGCCTCCTGCGCGTCGACGATCTGCTCAACGGTGATGATGTGATGGCGCGGGCAGTAGCCGTTGTTGAGGATGACGTGCTTTTGGGGCACCTGCTCGGCCACAAAGCGGCCCAGATTCTGGTCGGGAATGAACAAGATGTGCTGCTGCGGCAGCTCGGAGACGATCTTGACGGCGTTAGAGCTGGTAACGCACACATCACTCCAGCTCTTGATCTCGACCGTCGAGTTGACGTAGCACACCACGGCCAGGTCGTCGCCATACTCGGCGCGTGCCGCGTCGACCGTCTCGCGCTTGACCATGTGCGCCATGGGACAGTCCGCGCCCGGCTCGGGCAGCAGCACGGTCTTGGTGGGATTGAGCAGCTTGGCGCTCTCGCCCATAAACTCCACGCCGCACAGCACGATCGTCTGCTGCGGAAGGCTCTTGGCGAGCTTTGCCAGGTAGAAGCTGTCGCCGACGTAATCGGCAACGGCTTGGACCTCGGGCGCCACATAATAGTGCGCCAGGATCACTGCGTCACGTTGGGCTTTTAGCTGATGAATGGCCTCGACGAGCTCTGCGGGTACCAGCGCCGCGCGCTCCGTTGCCGTCGTTGCCGATGCCAGGCCGGCCGCGATATCGCGTGCAAGCTCCGATGCATCCATGTTCGCGCTCTGTGCCATCAAGGCCCCTCTCTTTTGGCGAATCTTGGGGCTTTAGTATGACACCTAGGTTTACAGCTGACAAGACAGCTGTAAACCTAGGTGTAAAGTTGAAATAAAGATTCAATCATGCGGCAAGTCCATTTTCGAACTGGCAAGCTGAGGATAGCCGGGCTTTCGATAGCGCAGGAGGCATCTTTCGCCATCGCAACACCGCTTGGCGCGAGCTGCACGCCGTGGGGCGCAAACGGTCCGCACCCCCGCAAGCGGCGCGTGCCCGATGTGGCAAAATCGAACTACTTAAGGGGGCCGAATGCTCAAGATTATTGCCTGCGACGATGATGTCGCTTTTCTAGATAGACTGCACCGGATGATCGACCGTTGGTCGACCGAGACGGGCACGGCGGTCGATGTTGCCAGTTCGCCGCCCCGCGCGGCGAGGACCTGCTGGCCCGCCATGCCGCATCGCGCGCCGACATCATTCTGCTCGACATGATCATGCCGCTCGTCAACGGCATGGACACCGCACGCGAATTGCGCCAGGCCGATACCGCCGTGCGCCTGGTGTTCCTCACCTCGTCGCCCGAGTTCGCACTGGAGTCCTACGAGGTCCGCGCTTTCGACTATCTGCTCAAGCCCGTGACTTACGAACGCCTGGCGCGATTACTCGACGAGCTTTCGAGCATGCGCCCGGCGGCAACCGACGAGCTCGTGATCAAAACTTCCTTTGGCTACCACGCCCTGCGCCTGTCCGACATCGAATATGCCGAGGCGCGCAACAAGCACGTGGTCTTCCACCTGCGCGACGGACGCGATATCGAGGCACTCGAGTCGTTCCGCAGCGTCGAGGACCGTTTGGCGCAAAATGCCACCTTCTTTAAATGCCACCGTAGCTACCAGGTCAACTTGCGCAACATCGACCACTTCGATCGCACGGACATCGTCATGCGCTCCGGCGCGTGCATTCCACTGTCGCGCAGCAGCAAGCAGGGATTCCAAGACGCCTACTTTGCGGCGCGCTTTGAGGGTGGGAGACACTGATGGTCTCCTCGGTCGAAATGGTCCTTTGGGCAATCCACCACGCCACGACGCTGCTCTTTGGCGTCTTTGCCTCGGCGGCACTGTGCGGTGTCGAGATCAACCGGCGTCATGCGCTTGAACTGGTGTTGGTCGGTGCCGTAACCGGATGCGCATTTGGCCTCGCCAATGCCGTCGGCGGCGAGCTTTTCGCCCGCCAGGTATATCCGCTCGTCGTGCATCTGCCGCTCGTCATCTATTTGTGCGCGCGCTACCGCCTGAGCCCGCTGCTTGCCGTGCTCGGCATTACGAGTGCCTATCTGAGCTGCCAGTTCAGCAATTGGATGGGCATCGCCGCATTTGCCGCAACCGATTCTCAGATCGCGTACTATCTGGCGCGCATCGCGACCACACTCGCCGTCTTTGCCGTCCTGCTGCATTGGGCCGGCGACATCGGTCCACGCTTGGCGATTAAAAGCACCACCGAGCTGGGCATCCTTTTAATCCTGCCGCTCGTCTATTACGTCTTTGACTATGCCACCAACGTCTACACCACGCTGTTCCACTCGGGCTCGGTGGTGACGGTTGAGTTTTTGGCCTTTGCGCTCTGTGCCTTCTATCTTATGTTTCTTGCCGTTTACCTGCGCGAATACGAAGAAAAGGAAACCGCCGAGCGAGAGCGCTGGATGCTCGAAACCCGCGACAACGCCGCCATCAAAGAGCTCGAGGCTTGGCGTCAATCTGGGCGCGAGCTGTCGATTCTTCGCCACGATATGCGCCACTTCCTACGCGGCCTGGCCGCTTTAATTGAGGAGGGCCACACCGACGAGGCGCTCAAACGCATCGATGAACTCTGCGAAGCCGGCGATCGCACCGCCGTACGCCGCTTCTGCGCCAACGAGACCGTAAACATCGCGCTTTCGTCATTTAACTCGGATATCAATAGAAACGGCATTACCGCCAACCTGCGCGCCGCCGTACCCGAAACCATCCACGTAGGTGACGCCGACCTGTTTAGCGTGCTCTCAAATGCCTTGGAAAACGCTATCACCGCCGCAAGCGCCGCACCCCAAGGAAAGCGATTCGTCGACTTTGACCTGCGATTAGAGGACGGCCAGCTGCTGCTGTTAGTTTCCAACACGTTTGACCGCGCGCCGCGCATGGTCGATGGCATGCCCGTGACCCGGCATGCGGGCCACGGCTTTGGCACCAGGAGCATCAAACTTGCCGTCGAACGCATGAACGGCAACTGTCAGTTCCGCATTAACTAAACAGGTTTTGAGCTGCGGGCGGTGATGGGGGGGCTCCCGCCAGCCTCGCTACAGCGGAGCGGCTGCCGGGGTCAGCTGCTTGATGTATGCCCACATGCGCTGCTTGGCGGCTTTGTCAGTGAGTGCCGCCTCAAAGCCGTCGAGCGCGAGCACGCGGCGGCCCTGCACATGGGCGACCAAGCCGGGCTTGAGCATAGCGGTATCGAAGTCGTCGATTGCCACAAGCATGTCGGCATAGGTCTCGCGCATGGTATCGGCCGCGCGATCGTCCAGCAGCAAGACCGCCTCGGGGTCCAAGGCCTCGAGCGCCTCGCGGAACAGCTCGCACGGTAGGCCCTCGCCTGTCGCGACCGCCCCGTCACCCACGCCAGCGACGCTTGACAGCACGCAAAAATCCTCGGGCGCGTAGCCGATGGCCCCAAGCGCCTTGCGCAACGCCGCGCCATCCGGGCCGGCGGCAAGCTCGCCACCCGAACGCTCGGCCTCGTCCAAATCGCCTTTGACCAGCACGATCGGCGAGCACGCGTTGCCCGCGATACGCACGCCGCGACCCGCGAGCGATGCGAGCTCCTGCTCGGCCGCCTGGGCGATGGCTTCTTTTTTCTGGCTTTGTGACGTGGACATGCGCTCTCCAATCGTTTGCGTGCCCACCATTATATAAAAGAGCTGCCCGCGAGTGGTTGCTTTGCGGGCGGCTGGGTATAAGCACGGTCGTACTGAGTTTTACGCGGCCGAGCCGCGTCGCATTATGGAGGTCACCATGGCTGACATTAATCAGATTACCCCCGAGAACTTCGATTCCATCGTTAACGACAGTCTGCCCGTGCTGGTCGATTTTTGGGCACCGTGGTGCGGGCCCTGTCGATCCCTCTCGCCCATCGTTGACGAGGTTGCCGATGAGCTGGCGGGCAAGCTTGCCGTTGCCAAATGCAACGTCGACGACAACCAGGACCTGGCCATGAAGTATGGCGTCATGAGCATTCCCACGCTGGTTGTGTTTAAGAACGGCGAGGAGATTGACCGATCGGTTGGCGCTCTGCCCAAGGCGAGGCTGCAGGCGCTGCTGGAGAAGCATCTGTAATACGCTTGTTACATGTTGCCGTCTGCCTGCCGTCCATGAGCGCTTTTGCACCGCTCGCCGGACTTCTGGATGCACCGAGTGCAACCACGGATAGTATGGTAGTCACAAACAGCCCCCAGTGAACGGGTGCGGGTCGCACAGACTCGCACCCGTTTTCTTATGCAGCTGCGCACAGAGCGGGCGTAGTAAAATCTGAACCACTGAACTGCCCCATACAAAAGGAGATTTTCCATGCATGACGTCGGAATGAACATGAGCCAGCTTGCCATGAGCGTCAAGCAGGTCGACGACACCATCGAGCTCGCTCACGAGTGGAGCCATCAGCTGCTGCATGCGACCGAGAATTTTGACATGGAGCGCATCGGCGCCAAGCTCGAGGCCGCCATGGCCGCGCTCCACGAGGCCCACGACGCACTCGAGGGCTACGAGGAAGCCATCGAGGCCGACCACAACTCCGTCGGCTCCGTGAAGCTGGTGTAAGGTGGCCGAACACGAGCACTGCTGCGGGTACGAGCACGAGCATCCGCACGGGGCGGACGGTGACGCGGGCTGCCACTGTAGTGGCTCCGGCCCCCGGAGCGGGCGGTTCATGGTCGATGCCACTGTAGTGGCCCCGGCTCCGAGCTGGTCCGTTTTTCGGTTACCGCACCCGACGACCTGCTGCGCCGTTTTGACGAGCAGATCGCGCGCCGCGGCGACGTGGCCAACCGCTCCGAGGCCGTGCGCGATTTGATTCGCGCCTCGATCGCCAAAGAGCAGATGCGCACGCCCGATGAGCACGTTATCGGGTCGCTCACCATGATCTACGACCATCACACCGGCGATCTGACGCGCCGCCTGGACGAAGTGCAGCACGACTACACCGACGAGATCGTATCGACCATGCACGTGCATCTGGATCACCACAACTGTTTGGAGATTCTGGCGCTCAAGGGTCGCGGCGAGCGCGTCTACGAACTAGCCGACCGCCTGCTGGGCCTGCGCGGCGTTAAGCACGGCGAGCTCACCTGCGCCGCCACCAAGCAGAGCCTGGGGCTATAGCGGGATTTCCCGCAGCGCACCTGCCAAAAAGGGACAGGTTTGTTTTGGCAGGTTTAGCGTTTTACCTACCAAAATAAACCTGTCTATTTTGGTCGGTTTTGATGAGGAGTGTCGCATGCGGCATGTGCATATTCATGTGACGGGCATTGTGCAGGGCGTTGGCATGCGACCGTTTGTGTATCGCGAGGCCATGACGCATGGCATTTGCGGATGGGTGCTCAATGCGGGCGACGGCGTGCATATCGAGGCGCACGCTCCGGCCGATGCGCTCGATGCTTTTGTTGCCGCGCTTTCTGAGCATGAACGCTAAACGGCTCGGGTGGAGGGAGTCGATATTGCGGTTTTGGAGCCTGGCGGCTGGAGCGCTGCCGATGAGCAGGGCTTTCACATTGTGGCGTCGCAGGACCAGACCGCGCACACGACGCTCGTCTCGCCCGATATCGCCACCTGTGACGATTGCCTGCGCGAGTTGTTCGATCCCGCCGACCGACGCTATCACTACCCCTTTATCAACTGCACTAACTGCGGCCCACGCTTTACCATCATCCAATCGCTGCCTTATGACCGAGCGGCCACGTCGATGGATTGTTTTCCCATGTGTCCCAAGTGCGCTGCGGAGTATGTCGACCCACTCGACCGGCGTTTTCACGCGCAGCCCGATGCCTGCTTTGATTGCGGGCCGCATATTACGTGGCGCGAGGCTGTAAACGGCAATGCGTGCGGGAATTCGTCCGCGACACCGACCGTCGGCACCACACGCGAGGCCAGCGACGCTATCATCGAGCGCTGCGTTGAGCTGCTGGCCAGCGGTGGCATCGTCGCCATCAAGGGCCTGGGCGGATTCCACCTGGCCTGCGATGCTGCCAACGAACAAGCGGTGCGCGAGCTGCGCCGTCGCAAGCGTCGCAGCAACAAGCCACTTGCCGTCATGGTTCGCAGTCTTGCCGATGCCGGGCGCCTGTGTCATATCGACGATGCTGAACGCGATCTGCTCGCTGGCAGTATCCGCCCCATTGTGCTGCTGCGCCGGCGCACTGTTGGCGAGGGCAACGGCGGTTCCCCCGACATCCTCGCTCTCGCGCCATCTGTCGCGCACAACCTTCCTGAGCTCGGCGTCATGCTCCCCTATACGCCGCTTCAACATCTGTTGCTTGCCGCGGCAGAAGCCTGCGGTATGCACGCGCTCGTCATGACCAGCGGAAACCTGAGCGAAGAACCCATCGAGACCGACGACGACCTTGCCTGGGAACACCTCGTTGCCGCCGGCATCGCCGACGCGTTGCTCGGTAACGACCGCGCGATTCTCTCGCGCTACGACGACTCTGTAGTGCGCGTGGTTGACGGCGCCGTTATGCCCGTACGCCGCGCTCGCGGATATGCACCCCAGCCGCTGCCGTTGCCGGTGCTCGACGGCGCTCCGTCCTGCGTGCTCGCCTGCGGGCCACAACAAAAGGCCACGATTGCGCTCACGCGTGAAGGGACGAACGGCGAGGCGACCTGTTTTGTGTCGCAGCATATCGGCGATGTTGAAAACGGCGGGACCTTCGATGCCTGGAACGCCGCGCGCACGCGCTTGGAAGATCTCTTTGACTTGGCGCCCGCCGCCTTGGCCTGCGATGTGCACCCCAGCTATCTATCGGGCCAGTGGGCGCGCGAGCAGGCGCGAAAATGCAATCTGCCGCTCGTCGAGGTGCAGCACCATCATGCGCATATCGCGAGCGTAATGGCCGAGGCCATCGCCGCGGGCCAGCTTACAACCGACGCGCGCGTCCTTGGCATCGCCTTTGACGGCACCGGCGCCGGCACCGATGGGACCATTTGGGGCGGCGAGTTTCTTGTTGCCAGCCTTGGCGGCTTTGAGCGCGCCGCGCATTTGCGCACCTGGGCGCTCCCCGGCGGGGCGGCCTCCGTGCGCGACGCCCGCCGCAACGCCTTTGCCCTGCTCAGTGAGCTCGGCCTGCTCGAGCACCCAGGTGCCGCTCGGCTTTTGGACAGCCTCGACGAACAAACGCGCAGCGTGACAGCCACCATGATCGAGCGCGGCATCAACAGCCCGCGTACCAGCAGCATGGGGCGTCTCTTTGATGCCGCGGCAGCAATTCTGGGCATCTGCGACAAGGCAACCTACGAGGGCGAACCCGCCATAGAACTCGAAGCCGCCGCCTGGCGCGCGCTCGACAACGAAATCGCCCATTTTCCCGACGACAACGCCGGCTATTTCGCATCTGGCCCATCGTGGCTGGACGGCCCCTATGTTCTGGACCAGAGAGCACTCTTTGAGGCACTTTTGGGAGGAATTGAAGCCGGAGCGCCCGCCTACAGGCTCGCGCTCGACTTCCATATCGCCATCGCGCGCTCTTCGGCACGAATCGCACGCGAAATCTGCGCGCGCGAAGGCATCGATACCGTCGCGCTCTCGGGCGGCGTGTTCATGAACCGACTTTTGCTCCAGCTCCTCACCCGCGAGCTCAAAAGCGCAGGCTTTACTGTCCTTGTCCCCCACACCGTACCCGTCAATGACGGTTGCATCGCCTACGGTCAGGCGGCAGTCGCACGCACTCGTCTTGCGCAGATTGCATCGCAGTAGCTCGCCCTCACACGCCGCTGTGCCCAACCGTCTCACAGGCGTAACGCGTTTGCCCGCGAACCCCGCGAGCGCTACCATCAACTGATGGATTATTAAGCGCCCATCCAGCGCAAAGCGTATAAAAGAGGAACATTATGTGCCTTGCCGTTCCCGGTAAAGTAGTCAAACGCGACGATGACCTCAAGGCCACCGTCGACATGATGGGCATCGAGCGCCCTGTTTCGCTGAGACTCGTGCCGACGGCGCAGGTAGGAGACTATGTTCTCGTGCACGCCGGCTTTGGCATCCAGATTGTCGACGAGCAGGAAGCGCAAGAGACGCTCGAGCTTGTTAATGCCATGTCCGAGCTGGTCGAAGAAGACCAGCTTGCCACCAACCCGGCCGAGGCATACTGGTGGCGGCCGAGCAGCCGGCGCGCTCCGGTATCGATTTCTCGGCATTCCGCGATCCCAAGCTGGCTCGCGAGCTCATCGAGCGCATTCATGAGCTTGTCGGCGACCGCGCCATCAACCTTATGGAAGTCTGCGGCACGCATACCGTGAGCATCGGGCGCTATGGCTTTCGCTCCATTATGCCGGCCGGGCTCAAGCTGCTGAGCGGCCCGGGCTGCCCCGTCTGCGTCACCGCCAACCGCGACATCGACCACGCAATCGCGCTCGCCAACATAGACGGAGCCATCATCACCACCTTTGGCGACATGATGCGCGTGCCCGGATCATCCACCTCGCTCGCTGCGCAAAAGGCGGCAGGACGCGACATCCGCATCGTCTATTCCCCGCTCGACGCGCTCGACATTGCCGAGCAAAACCCCGATCGCCCGGTCATTTTTATGGGCGTGGGCTTTGAGACTACGACGCCCACCATCGCCGCCGCCATCTTGGAGGCCGAGGCGCGCGGGCTTTTGAATTTCTCGGTCTATTGCGCCCACAAGACCACGCCGCCGGCGTTGCGCGCCATCGCCAACGACCCCGAGACCGCCATCGACGGCTTTATCCTGCCGGGCCACGTCGCCACCATCACGGGCTTGGCCCCCTTTGGCTTTTTGGTCGACGAGTTTAAGACTCCAGGCGTGGTAACGGGATTTGAGCCGGTCGACATCTTGCAGGGTATCTGCATGCTGGTCCAGATGGTTGTTGAGGGGCAACCCGCGATCGACAACGCATACCGTCGCGGCGTCAATGCCGACGGCAATCCTGTGGCGCGCCAGCTGGTCGAGCAGGTATTTGAGCCGTGCGATACCACATGGCGCGGGCTGGGGCCGATTGCCAACTCGGGCCTTTCCATCCGCCCCGAGTTCTCGCGCTTTGATGCCCGCGTTCGCTTTGACGTGCCCGTTGAGCCGACGGTTGAGCCGCGCGGGTGCCGCTGCGGCGACGTGCTGCGCGGGGCCATTACGCCGAGCAGCTGCCCCCTGTTCGGCCACGCTTGTACGCCCGAGCATCCCGTCGGCCCCTGCATGGTGAGCTCCGAGGGCAGCTGCGCAGCATATTTCCGCTACCGAGGCTAATAGGTTCCGCCGTTCTAACGAACGGCGAACCAGTCGACGCTGCGCCTCACCCATATAATTCCACCCACGATTGGAGTTTTCGATATGTCCCATAGCGTTACCGATAGCACCGTCCTGCTGGGTCACGGCTCCGGCGGCCAGATGATGAAACGCATCATCGATGAGGTCTTTTTAGATGCCTTTGGTTCGCCCGAGCTGCTCGAAGGCAACGATGCCGGCGTCGCCGCGCTGCCCGCGAGCGGGCGCATCGCCATGTCGACCGACAGCTTTGTAGTCTCGCCGCAGTTCTTCCCCGGTGGCAACATCGGCCGCCTCGCCGTGTGTGGAACCGTCAACGACGTCGCGACCTCGGGCGCCAACGTGCGCTACCTGTCGTGCGGCTTTATCCTCGAAGAAGGCTATCCCATGGACAAGCTGCGTCAGATTGTGCAGACCATGGCCGAGACGGCGCGCGAAGCGGGCGTGGCGATCATCACCGGCGACACCAAAGTGGTTGAGCGCGGCGGGGCCGACGGCGTCTACATCAATACCGCCGGCGTGGGCGAAGTGCCCGCGGGTGTGGCGCTCAGTGGCGCAAACTGCCAGCCTGGCGATGTCATCCTGGTCTCGGGTACACTGGGCGACCACGGCATCGCCATCATGAGCCAACGCGAGGGTCTGGCGTTTTCGAGCACCCTCGAAAGCGACGCCGCGCCGCTCAACCACCTGATTGCCGATGTGCTTTCCGCAGCACCCGACACACGCTGCTTCCGCGACCCCACGCGCGGTGGCCTGGCCTCGACGCTCAACGAGTTTGCGCAGGCCAGCGGCGTTGCCATGGAGATCGACGAGGACGATGTGCCCGTGCGCCCCGACGTGCAGGCGGCCTGCGAGATGCTCGGCTACGATGTGCTGCAGGTGGCAAACGAGGGCAAGATGGTTGCCGTCGTGCCGGCCGAGCAAGCCGATGCCGCGCTGAGCGCCATGCGCGCCGCCCGCTACGGCGAGAATGCCG
>OCAK01001673.1_pt1 | contig 11202 bp, 10 predicted proteins | sample 1538301 | NCBI WGS metagenome assembly OCAK01 (sample SAMEA2580285, study PRJEB22360) | human gut metagenome | biome: human gut; feature: human-associated habitat; material: faeces | place: Denmark | collected 2008/2010 | reverse complement strand
CAACAGACTGTGGGGTTAACGGGGGTTTACTGAAGGCACAAGCCGCCACGCCATCATTACCAATCAACGAAATATCTTCCCCGGCAAATAATCCTCTTTCGCCTAGTGCCGACTCCGCGCCAAAAGCCATTAAATCGTTATAACAAATCACCGCTGTGGGTGGCGAAGGCATATCCAACAGCTGTTGCATCAACTGGTAGCCGTTGGCCTGAGTCGGTTCAGCACGCAGCGAAAAAGCATCAGTACTCCACGGCTGTAAACCATGGTGATTCATCGCCTCAAGGTATCCCTGATAACGCATATGGTGCGTAAGACCACCAATAAACACGATATCTCTGTGCCCTTGTTGAATGAGATATTCCGTCGCTTCCCGTACACCTGCGTGGCTGTCCACGCCAACGTAATCGACGGGCAATTGTTGCCAATCCAGAGGACGCATCGTGATTAATAAGGGTGTGGAACTGTTGGCATAACGCTGTAAATCGGCTTCTGAGGTACTGTTCACTGGACAGAGGACAATGCCCGCGACGTGGTGTTCCAGCAAGGTATCAAGCACCTGTTTTTGCCGGTCACTACGCTGGGAGGTATTGGACATCACGGTGATAAAACCGTGCTCCGCCAGCGTCATCTCAAGACCCATAGTAAATTCAGCGAAGAAAGGATTTATCAAATCGTCAATGACTACGCCGATAGTTAGCGATTTTTGCGAACGCAGATTGGCAGCAAAACGGTTATAGACATAGCCTAATTGTTCAATGGCTTGCTGGACTTTTTGTTGAGTCTCTTTTTTGATAAGTGAACTGTCGTTGAGAACCAGCGATACGGTCGATTTCGAAACGCCAGCCGCACGCGCAACATCGGTTAATGTTACCCGCTTTCTTCCTGTATCCGACTTCGCCATGCCTGCTCCAACCCCCCATAAGATCAAGGCAATTACTTTATCATAATCTCCTTTTACTCATGCGATCCGTTAACGCAAGGGATCGCAGGAGATCGTCGTTTCGATCACAGATTCGCACTTCCCTTGTTGTGTTTTTTACACCCTAATCGTACAAATTACGCATAAATTAGATCGTTCCAATTAATTTATGAAAATTATCATATTGTTTTAAATGCATATTTTTAATTATTTTTATATCGAAACAAGGAAATTATTATGTGCTCTGTACGCACGATCACTGCACCGGAAGCTGCAGATTTGATTGTTGATGGCGCAGTTGTCACCGTCTCCTCCTCCAGTGGAATGGGGTGTCCGGATGCGGTGCTGGCAGCAATAGGTGAACGCTTTCAACGTGCCGGACATCCGCAAAACATCACCTCCATCCACCCTATCGCCGCTGGTGATATGTATGGCGTAAAAGGCATCGATCATCTGGCGCAACCGGGCTTACTGGCAAAAGTGATCGCTGGCTCCTACCCCTCCGGTCCATCATCAATGGCACCTCCGTTAATCTGGCAAATGATCAATGACAACGCGATCCCCGCCTGGAATCTGCCTTCCGGGATCTTATTTGATATGCACCGGGAAGCGGCGGCTCATCGTCCTGGCGTGCTGACACAAACAGGCATGGATACCTATGTGGATCCCCTGTTGCAGGGCGGTGCAATGAATGAAAAAGCGGCGCAACAATCTCTGGTTGAACGTGTTCGATTTGCTAACGACGACTGGCTGTTTTTCCCCAGTATCGTGCCGCAGGTGGCGATCATTCCCGCTACCACTGCCGATGAACGCGGCAACCTGACTTATGAACATGAAGGGGCTTATCTGGGGCCACTGGAACAGGCTACTGCCGTTCGCAATAATGGTGGCATCATAATTGCGCAAGTAAAACGACAGGTTGCCGCCGGAAGTCTGAAACCAAAAGAGGTGCGTATTCCGGGTGTACTGGTGGATTACATCGTGATTGCGCCGGAACAAACACAAACGACACAAACGCAATATGAACCTGCCATTTCCGGCGAAATCAGTCGTCCGCTATCAGCCTTTCGTTATATGGAACATGGCCCGGCGCGAGTTATTGCCCAGCGAGTCGCGCAAGAACTACAAAGTGGAGATGCGGTAAATATTGGCTTTGGTATTTCTGCCAACGTACCACGCATTCTACTGGAACAAGGTCGCCACGGTGACGTCACCTGGCTGCTGGAACAGGGCGCGATTGGCGGAGTTCCACTGCTGGAATTTCAGTTCGGTTGTGCCTCTAATGCAGAAGCATTTTTGCCCTCTCCCCAGCAGTTCACCTATTTCCAGGGCGGTGGCTTTGATCTCACTCTGATGTCGTTTTTACAAATCGGCGCAGATGGCTCAGTGAACGTCTCACATCTCCCCGCTCGTCCACATGTCACTGCCGGATGCGGTGGATTTATTGATATCACCTCACATGCGAAGCGCATTATTTTCTCTGGCTTTTTCAATGCCGGTGCCCAACTGCAACTGGAAGAAGGTCAGCTGCGTATCATTAAAGAAGGCAAAGCCAAAAAACTGGTACAGGACGTCGCCCACGTGACGTTCTCCGGCAAACGCGCAATAAGACTCGGGCAACAAGTGCAGTACATCACTGAACGCTGCGTGCTGGAATTAACCCCAGACGGACTACTGGTCACGGAAATTGCCCCAGGTATTGATCCTGAACGCGACATTCTCGCCCAAAGCGATGCCCCACTCCGTCTGGCAGACGATCTCAAACTAATGAATCCCCACTATTTTCAACAAGGACGTCACCATGAATAACGGCACCATTGACCTCCAGCGCAACGGTTTCATTGCCACTTTGGTGATTAATCGCCCGGCGAAACTCAACGCATTAACCCCAGAGATGCTCGAACAACTGCTGGCGCATTGCCACACGTTGGAAACTGATTCGGAGATCCGCGTAGTACTGCTGACCAGTGCCAGTGAAAAAGCGTTTTGTGTCGGCGCGGATATTCATCGCTGGACCTCTCTTTCTGCACTCGATATGTGGCGCAACTGGATCCGCCGCGGTCATCAGGCATTTGATGCTCTGGCACAACTGCCACAGCCCGTAATCGCCCTGTTGCACGGCCTGGCTTATGGCGGGGGAACTGGCTGCTACCGCCGATATCCGTATTTGTAGCGCCGAAGCACAAATGGCACTACCAGAAACCGGGCTGGCGACAGTGCCTGGCTGGTCAGGAACGCAGCGGCTGACGGCACTGCTTGGGCGCTCACTGGTGAAAGAACTGGTATTTACCGGTGAACCACTGGATGCACAGCGGGCACTGTCCTGCGGGCTGGTGAATCGCGTTGTCGCCAGGGAGACGTTACACGACGCCGGACTGCAACTGGCACAACGTATCGCCCAGCGTGCTCCCGTTGCAGTGCAGATCGCCAAGCAGGTTATTGATGCCGGAGAAGGTATTGCTGTGGCCTCGACGCTTGAAGCACTGGCTGGCGCTTTTTCCGCCACGACTGAAGATGCTCATGAAGGCAGTCAGGCATTTACTGAGAAGCGTCAACCGCACTTTAGTGCTCGATAACTTAGCATTTCATTTTGGATTTTAATAATAACGCAAGAATCCCATTGATTTTAGGCGGATTTCTTTTATCCGTCTGAAAGGAGACACATCATGCAACCTTCACAACCAGCAGAGAAAGCGAATGTTTCATCGGCAGATCTGCGTCGCGCGGCGTGGACCTGCTCTCTCGGCAGCGCACTGGAATACTACGATTTCGCACTTTACAGCCTGGCATCCGCCATTATTTTTGGTCCACTCTTTTTTCCTAATCAGGAACCGGGAATGGCGCTGATCGCCAGTTTTGGCACCTACTTTCTCGGATTTGCCGTCAGACCTGTAGGCGGAATTCTCTTCGGCTCATTAGGTGATCGTTTGGGCCGTAAGTTCGTCCTGTTAGCAACGGTGTTGTTAATGGGAATCGCCAGCACGTTGATCGGGGTATTACCCACTTACGAAACAGCGGGAATCTGGGCGCCAATTATGCTTATTGCATTACGCCTGCTGCAAGGGCTTGGTGCTGGGGCTGAACAGGCGGGAGCCGCCGTACTGATGACCGAATATGCTCCTGACGGCAAACGGGGTTATTACGCCGCGCTGCCGTTCCTCGGAATCCAGATTGGTACGTTTATGGCATCTGCCGTTTACTTCATCCTGCTGCATAATGTGACAAATCTTGCCGAAACCTGGTGGTGGCGCTTGCCCTTCCTCTCCAGCGTGGTGATTATCGCGGTGGCTATTTATATTCGACTGCATCTTAAAGAATCGCCATCATTCGCAAAACTCGAAGCTCGTCAACAAGTTACAGAATCACCCTTACGAAATTTGCTGAAAACATCACGCCGTAATGTCTTCGTCGGGATTGGCTTACGTCTGGCAGAAAACGGCGGCTCGTCGATTTATCAGGCTTTAGCGATCAGTTATATCGTTGGTGTGGTTGGGCTGGACAAATCAGTTGGTACGCTATGCCTGATGTCTGCGGTAGTAGTCGGTGCAATTATGGTGCCTATTGCCGGTTGGCTGACCGATCGCTTCGGCAGGGTTCTTGTCTATCGTAGTCTGGCGATTTTTCAGTTGTTGATTACCTTTCCGGTGTGGTGGTCTTTCAGCCACGGTAATGTTCCTGTCACTATTGTCTCTCTTTCTCTGGCCTTAGGGATTGGAGCCTGGGGTATGTTTGGTGCACAAGGTGCTTTTCTGCCTGAACTCTTTGGTGCTCGCCATCGTTATATTGGCGTCGCACTGGCAAGGGAAGTTTCTGCCGTTATTGCCGGAGGGATCGCGCCACTGGTTGGTTCTGCAATCATTTCCTGGGTGATCCACACTAACGATCCCAGTGGTATTGCTGCCTGGATGCCAATCGCTATTTACCTTAGTCTGCTGACCGTTGGTACGATTATTGCGACTTTCTTTGCTCCAGAAACACGCGATCGTGATCTTGATGATCTTGCCGACGCTGAAACGATCAGCGTTTCCCAACATAACCAGACTACGGGCACCTACCATGACGCATAATGTCTCTGAATCTATTATCGATTCCCTGACTGACGTGAAAATGCCCCATTACGCACCGCTGGCTCAAGTCAGCGGTAGTATCGACCTTAACGGTACCATTTTACCTGAGTACCGCTGCAACACGCTGGTTCTGGGCAGTGGCGCGGCAGGATGGCGAGCTGCCGTCGAGCTGAAACGGCAAAATGTCGATGTAATGGTAGCCTCCAGCAAAGCCTTCTGGGGAACTTCCGCCTGTTCTGGTTCTGATAAACAAACGCTTCACACCGCGAATACGCGTGCAAATGGTGACCATTTTCTGACATTAAGTAACACCCTGGCGGCAGGTGGTGCGATGGATCATGACACCGCATATGTTGAGGCGCTCGGATCGGTGAACACCTGTGAAGTACTGAAATATCTGGGTCTGGATTTGCCTGAAGATCTCTTTGGCGCAACGTTGCGTTATCAAACCGATCACGATGAATTTGGCCGTGCCACTAGCTGAGGTCCTCGAACATCGCGCCTGATGGTGAAGGTGCTGGCCCAGGAGGCAATGCGCCTTAATATTCCTCTTTGCGATCACACAACGGCGATTCGTATCCTGACCAGTGGTGAAGGAGAAAATCGACGAGTCGAGGGGGTGATCGCCATCGATAAAGCCTGTCGGGATAATCCCTGGAGAATGGTAGTGATTCGCTGTCAGCATCTGGTTTTAGCCACGGGCGGGCCTGGTGAACTTTATCGTGACAGTGTTTATCCGGTGAACTGTTTTAGTGCGTTGGGCATGGCGCTGGAAGCAGGGATAACTCTGGTTAATCTTACGGAAAGTCAGTTTGGTATCGGTACACCGCGCAGCCAGTTTCCGTGGAATCTTTCCGGTACTTACATGCAGGCGATGCCGCGCATCTATTCGCAGGACCACTCCGGGCGTCAGTATAATTTTCTGGCAACTTATTACCCCACGACTCGTATGCTGGCCTCCGCGATATTTCGCAAAGGTTACCAGTGGCCGTTTCACGCGGAACGAATGCTGGAATATGGCTCCAGCTTGCTGGATGTCGCAGTTTATGAAGAGACTCAAAAAGGGCGCGATGTTTTTCTCGATTTTCTACGGGAACCAGAACCCGCAGCGGACGGAACACTATTTAACCTGCGGGAGCTGGATGATGATGTCATCGACTATCTGCAACAAAATCACGCCCTGCTGGCACAACCGCTGGCGAGATTAACACAGATGAATCCTCTGGCTATTCGTTTGTATCAGATGCACGGTCATGATCTCACAGCCTCACCGCTCAAGTTTACGCTAAATAATCAACATCTTAATGGCGGAATTGAAGTTGATATTTGGGCACGTACATCGCTAACTGGTTGTTATGCTGCCGGAGAAAATGCCGGAACACATGGTGTCACGCGCCCAGGTGGAGCAGCGCTCAATGCCGGGCAAGTTTTCGCCCGCCGCTGTGCATTACATATTGCTCATCAGAAAAGCCAGGACCGGCCTCTCGAGAGGCAACAAATTCTCAGTACGATTAATGAGGCGCAACAGCACCTGAATCAGGGGCTGCTACGTGACGACGTGCGAGAAACGATACAAAATACCATGAGCCACCATGCCGCAATTTTGTGTCATACACAGGGGATCAACACTGCCGCGCAAACCCTGGCAACACTTTGTGAAGATATTCGCCGGGAAGGTATTCAATGCGATGAAAACAGCCTGGCACAATCTTTCCAGTGGCGGCAAAGTGCGCAACTGGCGCTGGCTGTACTGCGTTCTTTACAATGTTATGTCGAAAACGGTGGTGGGAGTCGTGGTGCCAGGGCTATCTATGATGGCGAAGCCGGTATTGCACCGCAAACACCAGGTGGGCCACTCCTGGCCTGGCGTTTTCGGCCAGAAAATCAGGATGCCAGGCAATATATGATTTGTGTTTGTCGGGAAGCTAATGATTACCAAACCTGGACTCGCCCGTGCCGTGAACGGGGCGTATTAACGCTAACCAACTTTGAGCGCCAGTGGCAAAACTGGATTGCGGCGACGCCGTTTCAATACTGATCAGAGATATTCCGGGTTGTGACCGCAGCCCGGAAAAAATCCCCGCGCGGCCTGGCGACTACTGTTAGGCTTAAAACAGATATGTCGCTCAGTAAAGGAGTTTAAATGGCAACACGAATTGAATTTCACAAGCACGGTGGCCCGGAAGTACTTCAAGCCGTAGAGTTCACTCCTGCCGATCCGGCGGAGAATGAAATCCAGGTCGAAAATAAAGCCATCGGCATCAATTTTATCGACACGTATATCCGCAGCGGCCTTTACCCGCCACCATCGCTACCCAGCGGATTAGGCACCGAAGCGGCAGGCATCGTGAGTAAAGTCGGCAGTGGTGTAAAGCATATTAAGGCAGGCGATCGCGTAGTCTATGCACAATCGGCATTAGGCGCTTACAGCTCTGTGCATAACATTAATGCGGATAAAGCGGCGATTCTGCCTGCGGCAATTTCTTTTGAGCAAGCTGCGGCATCCTTCCTGAAAGGCTTAACGGTTTATTATCTGCTGCGCAAAACCTATGAAATTAAACCCGATGAACAATTCCTGTTCCACGCAGCGGCTGGCGGCGTTGATTGCCTGCCAGTGGGCAAAAGCCCTTGGCGCGAAACTTATCGGCACCGTAGGAACGGCGCAAAAAGCGCAAAGCGCCTTAAAAGCCGGAGCATGGCAGGTTATTAACTATCGCGAAGAAAACCTGGTCGAGCGATTGAAAGAGATCACCGGTGGTAAGAAAGTGCGCGTGGTGTACGATTCAGTGGGCAGAGACACCTGGGAACGGTCGCTGGATTGCCTGCAACGCCGCGGCTTAATGGTGAGTTTTGGCAACTCATCAGGTGCGGTTACCGGTGTGAACTTAGGCATTCTCAATCAGAAAGGCTCGTTGTATGTGACACGCCCTTCCCTGCAAGGCTATATCACCACGCGGGAGGAATTAACCGAGGCCAGTAATGAACTGTTCTCTTTGATTGCCAGCGGTGTGATTAAGGTCGATGTCGCCGAGCAGCAGAAATATCCGCTGAAGGATGCGCGGCGTGCGCATGAGATTCTGGAAAGCCGGGCGACGCAGGGTTCCAGCCTGTTGATTCCATAAAAGAAATTGGGCTTCCACCTGGGAAGCCCTTTCTTTTATAGTTCGGCTGTATGTAGGGTACAGCTCGATGAATTTGTTTGACGCGCAATAGTGACAGATTTGATTATCAATTCCTATTTTGTTCTAAGGATAAAACCTTAGGTTGTGATCATCCGCACAATCCCTTAGTAACGCCAGCGGTCATAACGCTGATATTTCGGCACTTTTGGTGCTTTAATTGCCCTGATCACCCACACCACCGCAACCGCCAACAGCAGCCACGGCAGCAACTTAATCATCAATGCCAGCATACCGCCGAGGAACATAAAGGCCGTCGCCACAATCAGCGCGGCGATAATACCCAGCAACGAAACACCGGTGACCATCAGCATGACAAAAAAGCCAATTACAAAAAGTAGTTCCAGCATGATGCTCTCCCAAATATGAAATCTCTTGCTGGCATTACAAGAATCATGCCAAAAATAATCTGTTGATTTAACAGCAAAACACCCCGCGACGGTGCGCAGGGCGTGGTGAATTTGACTACTTTTTGGTGAAAAGTTAACGCTTATCCGCCACCAGTTTGAGCGCGTGTTCCAGCACATTAATGTCTGCACCCGCTTTATGGGCATTTTCACTTAAATAACGCCGCCACTGCCGCGCGCCAGGAATACCCTGGAACAAGCCCAGCATATGCCGGGTAATATGGCCGAGATACGTACCCTGGCTGAGTTCACGCTCAATGTACGGATACATGGCGCGAACTACCGCCACCGGATCGGCATCGGTATCCGAGGAACCAAAAATCTCTCGGTCTACCGCCGCCAGAATCCCCGGATTCTGATACGCCTCGCGCCCGACCATCACGCCATCCATATGTTGCAAATGCGCTTTAGCTTCTTCCAGCGACTTGATACCACCGTTAATCGACATCGTCAGATGCGGAAAGTCACGCTTCAGTTGATACACACGCGGATAATCGAGCGGCGGGATCTCACGGTTTTCTTTCGGACTTAACCCAGAAAGCCAGGCTTTACGTGCGTGGATGATGAACATCTCACACTCACCTTTGCCGGAAACGGTGTTGATGAAATCGCAGAGAAATTCATAGCTGTCCTGATCATCGATGCCAATACGCGTTTTCACCGTCACCGGAATCGACACCACATCGCGCATCGCTTTCACGCAGTCGGCAACCAGCTGCGCATTACCCATCAGACACGCACCAAACATGCCGTTCTGCACCCGGTCAGACGGGCAGCCGACATTCAGGTTGATCTCATCATATCCGCGCGCTTCTGCCAGCTTCGCACACTGTGCCAGCGCCGCCGGATCGCTACCCCCGAGTTGCAACGCTACCGGATGTTCTTCTTCACTGTACGCCAGGTAATCACCTTTACCGTGAATAATCGCCCCTGTGGTCACCATTTCGGTATACAGCAACGTATTGCGGGAAAGCAGACGCAGGAAATAACGGCAATGTCTGTCCGTCCAGTCAAGCATAGGAGCAATGCTAAACCGAGAACTCCCGTAAGCGCCAGTTTTCTCAGGCATCGCGCTGGTTTGATTAGTTTTCTGTGTTTCAGGATTATCGTGCATTTTTGAACATTTCAGGCTATTTTTCTCGCGTTAGGTTCCCGCACAGGTTCCCACGATTTATGGGAACCCGAAATAACGAGGTCGTGTAATGGCGTACTATAACATAGAGAAACGACTAAAATCCGATGGCACACCACGCTATCGCTGTAATGTGATTATCAAAGAAAAAGGTGTTATCACTTACAGGGAAAGCAAAACATTCCCTAAACATGCCCATGCCAAAACATGGGGTACACAGAAAGTGATGGAATTAGATCTATATGGCATTCCATCATCAAATGCAGTTGACGGACTTACAGTCCGTGACTTACTACACAAATATTTAAATGACCCAAATGCCGGAGGTAAAGCAGGTCGTACTAAAAGATATGTGCTGGAACTGCTTATGGATAGTGACATCTCCGCGATCAAACTATCCGAACTGACAGAAAATGACGTAATTGAACATTGTAGGCTAAGAAACAACGCTGGTGCAGGTCCAGCAACAGTCAGCCACGATGTTAGTTATCTTGGCAGTGTTCTGGATGCGGCCAAACCTGTATACGGAATTAATTACACATCAAACCCGGCGAAAAGTGCTCGTCCATATCTACTTAAACTTGGTTTGATTGGTAAATCAAACCGTCGTAATCGTAGACCGGCATCTGATGAACTGGACATGCTCATTGAAGGTCTTCAACAACGATCTACACATAAATGCTCAAAAATTCCGTTCGTTGATATCCTCAAATTTTCTGTGTGGTCCTGTATGCGAATCGGAGAAGTATGCCGGTTACGATGGGAAGATCTCGACCAGGAACAAAAATCTATACTCGTAAGAGACAGGAAAGATCCACGCAAAAAGGAAGGCAACCACATGAAAGTAGCCTTGCTTGGGGAAGCCTGGGATATCGTCCAACGACAGCCCCAAAAATCGGAATTCATTTTTCCATATAACAGCACTTCTGTTACTGCGGGATTTCAGAGGGTAAGAAGCAAATTAGGTATTAAAGATCTGCGATACCATGATTTGCGTAGAGAAGGGGCAAGTCGCTTATTTGAGGCTGGTTTTAGTATTGAGGAAGTCGCCCAAGTTACAGGGCATCGTTCATTAAACGTGCTATGGCAGGTATATACCGAACTGTATCCGAAATCTTTACATAATCGTTTTGAAGAGCTCCAAAAGAGCAGAAATAAGACCTCTTGACACTGTTTATCCATACAGTTAAAAATAACACTGTATACAAACACAGTATAGAGGGACTTTTATGCGTATTGAAATCTGCATAGCCAAAGAAAAAATGACTAAAATGCCAACCGGTGCTGTGGATGCGTTAAAGGAAGAATTAACCCGACGCATCAGTAAACGTTATGACGATGTAGAGGTGATCGTAAAAGCCACCAGCAACGATGGCCTTTCTGTTACGCGCACCGCCGATAAAGATTCAGCTAAAACTTTTGTTCAGGAAACTCTGAAAGATACCTGGGAGTCTGCTGACGAGTGGTTTGTTCACTAATTAACACGTAAAATCGGTAA
>OCAK01001664.1_pt1 | contig 11270 bp, 12 predicted proteins | sample 1538301 | NCBI WGS metagenome assembly OCAK01 (sample SAMEA2580285, study PRJEB22360) | human gut metagenome | biome: human gut; feature: human-associated habitat; material: faeces | place: Denmark | collected 2008/2010 | reverse complement strand
TCTACAACCAGGTTTTAACAAACGCCGCCCCCGGCGCCCGCCCGCCAGAGTTGTTGTAAATGATTCGATGCCCAGCCGCTGAGCGCATTTTGCGGTTGCAAGCATGCGCACGCCAAAGCACGCGCGGCAGCGAAGACCTCTTTCGGGTTCATGCTCAAGCCCTTTGACCGCTTCGCGCCACAACGCGTGATCGTAGTCGCCGTCCACAAAAGGAATGCCGAGTTTGCGGCAGTACTGCTGGCATTCGTTTTTGCGAGTCAGATACTCTTGTGCCGGGAAAATGTTTGGGTTGAAGTAAAAAACCGTAGGTGCGTATCCGTTCTGCGTCAGCCATTCAAGAATGGCGCTTGAGCATGGGGCGCAGCAGCTGTGCAGCAAGACCGGGTGAATAGCTTCCGTCATGAGTTTGAATACTGTTGAAAATAAATCAATCGTCTGTAGGCTGCTGCAAAAACGTGTCGGAAGAAAAGGGCTCTTGATATTGCGCCTGTTTCAGAGGCACTGGCACATTCGCCGCCGTGAACGAAGGGCATTTGCTTTTTTGTCAGCACTCAAGATTTCGGCACATCCTCTTTGTTTGTGCCGTCTTAACCGTGTGACACAGCAGCTGCAGAAAAATCTGCTAAATCTACCATTATTCATAGGCGAGAGCGGTGTAATCGTCGTTAGGCAAATCGACCTTGCAGGAACCAGCGGCGGTTTTGAAGATCTTGAAAAATCCACAGCAGCTCTCCAGTTGCACTGCGGGCTCGATAATACCTGCGAGGATCTTTTGCTGCCGATGATAGTCGTTTAGGACCATCGAGCAATTCAAGCGGACCATTGAATATTGGAAGCCCTCCTGAGGTCGGCAATGACTGAATTTCAGGAAAAATTTCAATGGGCGGAAGGTCAGCTGCCGAAGCTTGAAGGATATGGGCATATGCGGGCAGCGGTTCGCGCTGATGTGCCGAGCCGGACAAATTAAGGGCGGGTACGCGCTGCTGCGCAGCTTCTGGCCGCAGGTCTCCAGTCAGCGCTAATTGATAGACGCGCGAATGGCCAACGATTTGGGTGAGTGAGCGAACCAGCGGGGAGGTTGCGGTTTCTCCGCCTGCTGTCTGACGAAAGGGGACGACTTCCAGCTCCAGATTGGCGGCTTGTTCTTCAAGGACCGCTTTGTACAAAAGTTTGTGCAGCCTGATGCGACCCGCTGCCGCAGACTTGCCTATTGGGATCAAAAGATTGCCGCCCAGTACAGACGAGGTGTGCAGGATGCGGCCGACCGGATCGTAGGCGCGGATTGTGCAGGAAACAGCATTGGTTTTGACGTTCTTTGTCCACGCAGCAAACGCTGCTTCAAGACGCTCGAGCTGGAGTTTGAAGTTAAAAGAAGGAACGCCGATACGCAGGCGGAAGGTTTCCGGAGCATGCTTCGCAATGAGGTTCTCTTTAAGAACGGTATGCATTAAAAGCGCTTGGGCATCGTAATCTGCATGAACGGATTTGGCTTCCTCGACGGCAGCATTCAACGCATTCAAGGGGGAGCTGCCGCTGCCGCCAAAAGCTTCAAATTTCAAACGGAGAACAGTGTCAAGTAAGAGCTGTGCAGCACTCTGATCGGTATTCACAATGATGGCGGCAGCGCCGGAATTAGGAGCCTGCAAGAGCAGCGCCGCACCAAATGACTGGGCGATAGAAAGCAGGATGCTCGAAAGCTCCTGACCAATGAGCTGTCCGGAGCGTTCGAGCTGCAGGGCGGGCGTTTGTAAGAGGGCTTCTTTGGCATTCATAAATCGACGCACACCCAACCGAACCGCTTCGCGGTTTCGCGCAGCAATACGATCTTCAATAAGAAGAGCTGTCGGGGTAGGTCCTCTCGAGTGCAGGCGTTCCGGATCGGCCGCAAAGAGCAGTTGAGGGAGAAAGAGTGCAGTCCATTGTTCTGAAGCAGGAATAGCCATAGTGAATTTGGGATCAGTTGGTGCGGACGACAGTCGATGAAGTGGATGCAGATGAACTAAGCAGGGATAAGTTCAGGGAAAAGGCTGTGCTGCAGAGGAGTTGATTGGCGGTCATAAGGCTTTGCAGGTTCAGCAGCTTGCGCAAAAAGCGGTATTTCGGCTGATGCGGACGCGTTGATAAAGGTGCGGCGCCGCAGTGTCCGAATGCGAGACAGGATTTCTGGTCCCTTATGCACGGGGGAAAACTGAACACGGAGATCGGCCGTCAGCGGTAAGCATGCAAGCGAAGCTGGGCGAATGCCGAATAAGACAACATTTCGAGAAGTACAAGCAAGTGCAAGGCGCGACACCGCGCGCCGGTCTTCGTCTCGAGCGAACGGCGCAAGCCATGCAACAACAGCATCGGCTTCACCAGAAGTGACTGCAGCTTCGGCGCAGCGAAATGCTTCTTCGGGTGATGCCGGCACTACGAAAAGCTGGCGGGAAAGATCAATGCCAGCCGCCTCGAAAGCGGGGGCATATGGCGTGAAGCCCTGCGGCGGGAGGATCCATACCACGCGCTTCACATGAGTGAGCGCATGAATCAGCAGAGAGATTTCGCCGCGCCGTTCGCCGGTTGTGAGCAGCTCAACAAATCCCTTGCAAGGGAATCCGCCGCCGAGCAGTTTGTCGACTTGGGGATTATGGGTTGAGAGGAGAACTTCCAAAGGCTCCATTGAAGCTGCGCGCGTATTGGGTGCGTTGGTTCGGGCTGCAAAGGGAAACGTCATGTCAACCTCCTTTGGAGGTTCTCGGACTGCTCGAGAACAAAGTGAAGCAGAAAATGGATTACGGGAAAAATGCGGGGCTCGGCCTTGGCCCCTCTTCTTGAAAGGAATGGTCTCCTCCTCAGATTGAAGAGAAGTCTCTCATCAAGATAAAGTCATCTTTCTTCACTACAAGTTTATGGCAAATACATCTAAGAAGATCAAATATTGATCTTATGAAAATGATCCACTGTGACTTAAATATTTATATTGATTAAAAATCAATATATTAACTATGTATTCACAATATTGTGAGGGGCATATGCCGGTTTTTTAGCTGAATGTGATCTTATTTGAATTTGTTATTTCACCTCTTAGACAGCCAATTCAAATGTATTTGCATCATAAAATGATCCATTGCTAGGGTATATTGTTCAGACATGAGGATCAAAAGGATGTTCAGAACGGTTTCTGAAAACAAATAAGATGAGATTTGTTTGATATTGCTCAAAGATTGGGATAAGCGGCCCGACTGGCGGTACACTTTCTCGACTTATCGCGCCGTATTGGAGAACTGCGGTGCTGTTTATGAAAAGGAAAAACAATGAGCGAACTTCAGCCAGGCTTGGAAAAGCGGCTTGCACACGTAAAGCAGATGCTGTCTGAAGCCGAAGAGAAGGCGGGACGGCCGCAGGGATGCGTCAAGCTTTTGGCCGTTGGGAAAACTTTTAACCAAGAGGCTCTTCTGGAATGCGCACGTGCTGGCGCGCTTGCCTTTGGCGAAAATTATGCTCAGGAAGGCTGTACAAAAATTGATTGGTTTCGTACAAACCATCCTGAACTTCATTTGGAGTGGCATTTCATCGGACCGCTGCAGGCCAATAAGAGCCGCATGGTTGCCGAGCGCTTCGATTGGGTGCAGACGGTGGATCGTTTGCGCATTGCTGAACGTCTGTCCGCACAGCGCCCGGATAATCTGCCGCCCCTCAACGTTTTGATTGAGGTGAATGTTGACGCGGAGGCGAGCAAGTCTGGCATTTCCCCGGAAGAGCTGCCCGCGCTTGCGGCGGCTGTTTCAGAGCTTCCTCGGCTCCGGCTGCGCGGCTTAATGTCCATTCCAGCTCCTGCTGAAACGTACGAAGGGAAGATGAAGCCGCTATTGGCAATGGCATCCCTTTTCAAGGCTTTTCAGGAAAAGTATCCGCAAGCTGACACCCTGTCTATGGGAATGAGCGCCGATCTGACGGAGGCCGTTGAAGCGGGTTCCACCATGGTGCGCATCGGCAGTGCCATCTTTGGTCCGCGCAGCTATTCCGTCTGATCAAAAAGGGAATGAAAAGAGAAGCTGATCACTTGTTGTGATCAGCTTCTCCAAAAAAACGTTATTTCACCGCAACGTCACGGCCGAGAAACTGCTTGGAAAGTTTCGAAAGCGTGCCGTCAGCGCGAAGTGACTCGATGGCTTCATCGATAGCCGCTTTCAGCGCCTGACTGCCCTTGGGCATTAATACGCACATCTCCTCGGCTTCGGTCGAAGTGGCAACCACCTTGACGGGGACGTCAGGCATCTTACGCAGGAAGTCCGCGATGGACAGTTCGGAATTAAGTGCGGTATCCGCACGTTTGCTTACGACAAGTTCGACGGCCTGAGAGAAGTCTTGGACCCCCACAATAACGGCGCCGTGTGCTTCCGCAATGCGGCTGGAATTGGCTGTCGCAGATTCTGCGGCGCGTTTGCCCCGAAGATCATCGAATCCCTTGATGTCATTGTTGTCGCTGCGTACCAGAATTGCGGTATGGTCGTACGTATAGGGGACAGAAAAGTCGTATTTGGCTCGCCGTGCTGCACTGGCTTCAACTTGATTGACGACGATGTCGAATCGGCCGGCGTCAACGCCTGCGAGCAGCGAGTCCCATGACGATTCAATGAACTGAGCTTGGACGCCGATTTTTGCGGCAACGGCTCTGGCCAGCTCCACGTCATAACCTGTCAGGCGACCTTGTTCATCGTGATAGCTGTAAGGCACAAATACGCCTTCCGTGCCGATGCGGATGACGCCGGCTTTTTTGATACGGTCAAGCTGTTGGGCAGGGTCAGATTCCGCAGCGGCGAAGACGGTAAGCGGCGTACCGATGGCGGAAAAGGCTACAGCACCCAAAGCGGCAGAAAGCAGTGTGCGGCGCTGAAAGAAAAATTGGTTGCGGCTGTTCATGATGCAATTATGAATAATGGAAGGTGCGGGATAACACCTATAAAAGATTGCAGGCACGATACGGCAAGTCGCGCACGGAAACTGCCAGAACCTTAGTTCGAAGTCGAAACGAATTGCTAATGAGATTTTTTGAAGAAAAGAGAGAGTTGATAAACAATGTTTATTTTTCTTCAGCTCATGGGCGATGAGTCAGCGTTATCCGAAAACCGCATCGTCCGTGACGAATGCTGGAGGGACTTGCGATTGGCTTTGCTTCGGAGCTTTCTTCTGCGGAGCTCTTTTGGAACGGCGGTTGCTGGGAATCATTAGTTCAGTCTTTGATTGTGCGAACATTGACCGTTGACATTCCATCCTCTGTTGAGGGTCTGGATTTTTCATAAATACCCATACGCTTTAGGACAAGGAGCATCAAGATGCTTACGATCGGCTTTCTCGGCGGCGGCAATATGGCCGGTGCTTTGATTGGGGGACTCCTTGCGGGCGGACCTCGTTCCGACCTCAAGGTTCATGTGACGGACCTCCACGAAGACAAACTCGCGCGGTTGGCGGCATTGGGTGCGCAGACGCATTCGGGCGTCGGCGAATGGGCAGCATCCTGTGACTTAATGGTTTTCGCCGTGAAGCCTCAGGGGATGAAGACTGCGCTGGCATCTTTGATGCCGTTCCTTAATCCTGATGGCGCTGCACTGACAATTGCAGCCGGTATTGAGGCCGCCGCATATGCGGATTGGCTTAACGGCTATCCTCTGATGCGGGCGATGCCCAATACGCCTGCAATGGTGGGTATGGGAGTGTCCGGTCTGTGGATCCCCGCAGGGATCTCCGATACGGCAGCGAATGCAGCGCGACAGGTGCTGGCAGCTGCAGGCAAGGTCGTAGAGGTGAAGACAGAGGCCGATATCGATCTGGTCGGCGCTATTCCGGGTTCTGGTCCTGCCTATGTGTTCCGCTTTATGGAAGCTTTGGAAAAAGCCGGCATCAAACGGGGGCTTCCTCCGGAGGCTGCGCATGCGCTGGCGCTGGGTACCGTTCTGGGCGCTGCGGTATTGGCTGACAAATCTGGAGAAGCTTTCTCCAAACTTCGTGAAAACGTTACGAGCAAAGGCGGTACGACTGCCAAAGCGCTTGAGGTAATGAATAACCGTGACATAGACGGCATGATGGATGAGGCCGTGAATGCGGCGCTCAAGCGCACGGCCGAAATGAAGGCGCTTTTCCGCTGAAGATTGATAAGGAAATCTTTTCTAAATGGAAGCGTGGGTTGCTTGGCTCATGGAGCTTTTCCGCAGCGAACACATTGAGTTTGCGCTTTTTGCCGCAGCCTTCATTTCCGCTACAGTGCTGCCGGGGGGATCGGAAGCGGTGCTCGCCGGCGCCGTCGCCGGAACCCCCCTCTCGGGTGGTTGAGTTTGTTCTCATAGCCATGCTCGGCAATGCATTGGGCGGGATGACCGGCTGGTGCATTGGGCGATTTATTCCGGAGCGGAAAAAAGAAGGGAAGGCATTGGCATGGCTTCATAAGTACGGCTACTGGGCACTGCTGATGACCTGGCTGCCGCTCTTTGGCGATGCGCTGCCCATTGCTGCCGGATGGCTGCGTCTCAAGGCGCTGCCCTGTTTTCTTTTAATTGCATTGGGCAAGGGGCTGCGCTATGCGGTGGTGGCCTGCGCGGTGCTGCCGCTTGCCGCTTGATTGCTCAAAAAGCGTTTTGAGGCTCCCTTCGTAATGCCGGTAGGCTAGTCAGGAAAATCCTTTTTTTACGGCCATTTTCTAGAAAAATGCGCCGTTATAATCATTCGTCCATTTGCACAACAGTGCTGCTGCAGGTCGTCAGGCATTTTATTGTTTGACACTCTCTGCGGCGGTCTGCGCTTACGCGCGTAATTCGGAAAAACGAGACATGGGTATGCCTTCGTTTTTTCCTCGAGTCGGCGGCAGCGCAGCATTCAAATCACATTGGAATTTCTCATGAAGATCTTAGTTGCTGTGAAGCGGGTCGTTGACGCCAAGGTCAAAGTGCGCCCGCTCCCGGACCGTTCGGGTCCCGACACCAAGCTCGCCCGCATGGCGATCAATCCGTTTGATGAGATTGCCGTCGAGGAAGCGGTTGAACTCAAAGAAGCCGGAAAAGTCCAAGAAGTCGTTGCGGTTACGATCGGCGGTGCTAAGTCAGTTGATGTGCTTCGCACGGCGATGGCGATTGGGGCGGATCGTTCTATTCATGTCTCAACCGATGAAATGATGGAGCCGCTTGCTGCTGCAAAGATCCTTGCCAAGATTGCTGAACGCGAAAAGCCTGACCTGATCCTGATGGGCAAGCAGGCGATTGATGATGATGCGGCACAGACCGGGCCGATGCTTTCGGAACTCCTGAATCTTCCGCTGGCTGCGTTTGCAAGCGAGATTGAGCTTGCTGACGGCCGCCTGATCGTCACGCGCGAAACCGACGGGGGTACGCAGACCATTTCAGTCACGCTCCCCGCAGTCGTGACAGCGGACCTGCGTCTTGCTGAACCTCGCTATGTCACGCTGCCGTCTATGGCCAAGGCTCGCAAAAAACCGGTTGAAACGGTTGAGCTTGCATCCCTGGGCATTAATACAGCTCCCCGCCAGAAACTCCTTGGCGTTGAACCGCCGCCCGCACGCAAGGCTGGGGTAATGGTTGCCAATGTTGATGAATTGATCCAGAAGCTTCGCGATGAAGTGCATCTGCTCTGAAGGGGAATAATGAAATGACTGCGCTTTTAATTGCTGATCATGACAATGTGAAGCTTCGTCCGGCGACCGCCTGCGCGGTAACGGCGCTGCTCCAGATGACGGAAGCCGTTGACGTGCTCGTTGCCGGAAACGGCTGCGAAGCTGTAGCTGAGGAAGCGGCGAAAATCGCGGGCGTCCGTACGGTGCTTCTTGCCCAGAATGCCAAACTGGCTCAGGAGTTGCCCGAGGTGCTCGCCTATACGGCGGCTCATGAAGCGCCGGGCTACTCTCATATCTTTTTCTGCGCTACGGCGCTTGGCAAAGCGGCCATGCCCCGTGTGGCGGCTCAGCTTGACCGTTCTGCGGTCTCCGATGTTGTTGCCGTAAAAGGTCCAAAGACCTTTGTACGCGGCATCTATGCCGGTGCACTTCTCGCAACTGTTGAGGTCGACGAAGATGTGGTGGTCGGAGCGGTTCGCACGACGGCCTTTGAGCCGGCTGGCGAAGCCGACATGCCGGTGCGGATTGAAAACATAACCGTGCCTGAAGAGGCTGTTAATTGGGATGCCTCTCAGTTTGTGCGCTTTACGGAAACGGAAAGCGACCGTCCGGATCTCGTCTCGGCCAAAGTGGTTGTTGCCGGCGGGCGCGGTCTTATTGATGAGGCTGGGTTCTCTTCGCTTGAAAAGCTGGCCGATAAAATTGGTGCCGCCGTTGGGGCAACCCGTACTGCCGTCGATATGGGACTTTGTCCCAATGATTGGCAGGTAGGGCAGACAGGTAAGATGATTGCCCCCGATCTTTACATCGGTTTCGGCATCTCCGGCGCTATTCAGCATACAGCCGGCATCAAGGACGCTAAGGTGATCGTTGCGGTGAACAATGATCCGGAGGCTCCGATTTTTGAAACGGCCGATTATGGTCTGCTTGCTGACGCAGCTGAGACTTGCAGGGCTCTTGCCGCGAAGCTTTAAGATCAAGCGGTTTTTCTGCTGAGAGGCGCCTTTGAATCTGCAGAACTGCAGAGGATAAAAAGCACTGCAATGACTTGCAGAGTATTGGGCGCCTCAAGTAGAATCGCGCTTCTTGAATGAAGCCGCGATCCGCGGTTTGTTCAAACCCATTCTTCCCATTCGTTTCTCCCCGGGACGGGGGTACGGATGGATTTAACTGTACCAATGATTTGAGAGGTAACTCATGGTCATCGTTCGTCTCGCCCGCGGCGGCTCCAAGAAGCGTCCGTTCTTCAACATCCACGTTTGCGACTCCCGCACCCGTCGTGATGGTCGTTTCATTGAACGTCTCGGCTACTACAACCCGGTTGCTGCCGGTCAGGCTACCCGTCTGGTGGTTGATCTGGAACGCCTTGCCTTCTGGCAGTCCAATGGCGCTCAGCTCTCCGATACGGTTGCTCGTCTCGTGAAGGAATTCAAGGCTCAGCCCGCCGCTGAAGCCCCTGCTGCTGAATAATTTCTGCTGCAGTCTGCACTGAGGCGATAAACCTCAGCGCAAAGGCCCCGCATCCCTTCTGGTGCGGATTCAGCGAACTCTCTGCCGGTCGTGCCTCTCGTGTCCAAGCACATCGGATCCGGCAGCGTCAGGAGCAAAAGCTCCAGGGCGTCGGTTCTTCTGAATCCGGTATCTACGCCTGAAGTCTGCGGGGCTTCTCTATTTCTACAACTCGGAAAATTTGCCATGACGTCCGACAGCACACTGATTCACGATGCGGAATTGCCCGCCGATTCGACCGATGCGCCTGATGAATGGGTGGAACTTGGCCGTACGGCCGGGGCATACGGCTTCAAGGGCTGGGTGCGCATTGCGCCGCTCGCTTCCGGAGAGGTACTTGAGCACACTCGCAATTGGGAGTTGGTGGATACAGCCGGCGTCCGTACGCCAGTGCGCGTCAAGGGACTGCGCCGACACGGCGCAGGATTGATTGCTAAGTGGGACGGCTGTGAATCCAAAGAAAGCGCGGATGCGCTCCGCGTGAAGGTGGGCGTCCTTCGCAGCAATTTCCCGCAGGCGGGCGAAAATGCGGTGTGGGCGATTGATCTGGTTGGATGTACGGCAGTAAATAAGGATGGAGTCAAACTGGGCACCATTCTTTCCATCGGCACCAACGGCGCACAGGATCTTTTTGAGATTGAGTACGTTGATGCAGCAGGGGTTGTGAAGCGTTTTTTCATCCCCAACGTGAAAGATGTCTACGTTGTGGAGATGAAGCCTGAAGAAAAGCGCGTTGTCTTTGATTGGGACCCGGCATGGCGTTGAGGAGGTACCGATGCGCTTTGACGTCGTAACGCTTTTCCCCGAGATTTTTTCGGCTGTGCGTGACTGCGGGATTACCGCACGGGCACGCATGCGGGGTCTGTGGTCAATCAACTGCTGGAATCCTCGAGATACCGCCACGGACCTTCACCGTACGATTGACGACCGTCCTTTTGGCGGCGGTCCCGGCATGGTCATGATGGCAGAGCCTCTGGCTCAGACCATTGATGCTGTCCGAGCCTCCGGCAACTGCGGCCGTGTTTTGAGTTTTGCCCCGAATGGGGCGCGCCTGACAGATGCGCGTGTACGTGAAATCGCTGCAGCCAAAGAACCGATTGTGCTTGTCTGCGGACGTTATGAAGGCATTGATGAGCGCTTTCTCGAGTCCTATGTCGACGAAGTGGTCAGCCTTGGAGATTTTGTTCTTTCCGGAGGAGAGCTGCCTGCCTGTGCATTGATTGATGCTGTGGTGCGTCAGCTTCCAGGGGCAATCAAGGACCTTTCGGCTTCGGATGAAAGCTTTGCCACTGGTCTGCTGGATGCGCCGCACTACACGCGTCCAGAGGTTTGGCGGGGTATGCCGGTGCCGGATGTGCTTTTGTCAGGCCATCACAAAAACATCGGAAAGTGGTCGAGAGAAAAAAGTTTGGCGCTTACGTTGCGTACGCGTCCGGATCTCATTAGAATCGCGGATTCTTCTGGTCTCTTGACGCGCGAGGACGTTAAGTTCCTTCGCACAATGGGGGCCAAGAATATTTCCGAAGGGCGCCGTTCTTAATCTCAACGGGGTTCTTCATCAACAAACCCATCCTCTCGGCGGCGGGCTAAACCCCTAACAATCAGGCCGCATGACGATGGCTACGGAGTTAAAAATGAATCTTATCGAGATTCTCGAAAAAGAAGAAATGGCTCGCCTCACGGCTGGCAAGACGATCCCCGCTTTCCGCGCTGGCGACACGGTCATCGTGTCCGTCAACGTGGTTGAAGGTTCGCGCAAGCGCGTTCAGGCCTTCGAAGGCGTCGTTATCGCTCGTCGTAATCGCGGTCTCAATTCTTCTTTCACGGTTCGCAAGATCTCGTCGGGCGAAGGCGTGGAACGTACGTTCCAGCTTTACTCCCCGATGATCGCCGGTATTGAAGTGAAGCGCCACGGCGACGTCCGCCGCGCCAAGCTCTACTACCTGCGCGAACGTTCTGGCAAGGCCGCCCGCATCAAGGAACGTCTGGTCCGCAAGGAAGCCTAATCCTCGACGCTGGGAAACCTGCCTCGAAACCCCCGAAAGCCTCCGTAGGCTCCGGGGGTTTTATTTTGGTGCACCGCTTTGAAGCGGTATGGATTTTTTAGATACATACAGTCTCCGCTTTAGTCCTTAGGCGGAATCTCTCAATACCTCAAAGC
>OCAK01001660.1_pt1 | contig 11311 bp, 11 predicted proteins | sample 1538301 | NCBI WGS metagenome assembly OCAK01 (sample SAMEA2580285, study PRJEB22360) | human gut metagenome | biome: human gut; feature: human-associated habitat; material: faeces | place: Denmark | collected 2008/2010 | reverse complement strand
GGATGGTCAGAATATCCCTTCGGGTGCAACCATTACGCATCAGGGGCCTGCCAATGTTATATTTAGAGCAGTGGAAGCGAACCCTAGAGCAGAAAGCAGGTCTGTTTCTTTTAATGTTGAAGTTAATGGGGTTGATCAGGAGATAACGATTGTTCAGGCGGGTTCTACTTTGACAAAAGGGGATGATATCTTACTGGATGCAGAAGCGGGTTCTGAAGGGGCTTCTTCTTTTACAGCAACCGAGGGGTTGCAGTGGTTGGCTTCCCTAAGCGGTGGTGACTGGCTGAATTGGTCCAATTCAGCGTCAGCCGGTCCTGAAGCACCGGCTGACGCACAACCGTTAAAAGTAAAGTCTACTACCAGTAATCCATTTGCCCGGGTACGTAGTGGTAAAATAACGATGAAAGCCGGAACCTCGGTGGGAGACGTTGATTATACAAATTTGATTCAGGAAATAAAAGTTTTACAAATGGGTTCTATTGTGACCGGATCAACTGTAAATATGAATGCAGAAGCTGTAAATAATCAGGTATCAACCTTTACTGCCACAGTCGGTTTGGACTGGGTTGCTAATGTAACGAATGGTAATTGGATTTCACTCACCGGAACAACGTCGGGTTATCCGACCACCGGAAATTTACAGAACATAACTTTTGATGTTTCTGTTAACCCGTCTTCAACTCAACGAAGTGGTGAAGTTGTTGTTCGTGCGGGGGATGTGGCTGGTGGTCCGACGGGAACAATTACGGTAAATCAATTAGGCTCTAACTTTAGCGTGTCTGATACAGAGTTAGTGTTGGCGTATGTTGCTACTTCTGGTTCTGTAATAGTAAAAGGAACAAACGGTTTGCTTTGGACAGTAAGTCCGGCTGAGAGTATAAATGGTATCACACCTGCTACTATCTCTCAAATAGCAGATGGTAATGCGCAGGTATTAAACTTTGATGTTACTGAAAATATTGGTACTGTAGTTCGTGAAGCTATTTTCACTGTCGCTGTAACAAATGGAGATCATTCTAAGCGAGTAAGAGTGAAACAGAAGGCCCGTGTTACTGTAACAATAGATCAGAGTGTGTTGCAAAGTTATTCTGCTCGATTATTATTTGGTTATAATTGGTTAAGTCATCCGCCATTTGATGCTGATGGAACAAATAAAGCCGCATCTCATGGTATTACTAATGTGAATTTATCATCATCTCCTCCTACAATGACAGGGTCTTATACTATACAGATACAGGAAGGACAAAATAGAGCCTCTGCCAGTTATTCAGATATGCGACATTATTGTGATACTTTAACTGAAGATGTTTTTAATGATTGGCGTTTACCAACTCAAATAGAGTTACATGGCATATATCAAAAAGTTGCACGAGAAGGTTCTATAGGTGCTAGTGCTAGCGCGTTTATCAGCAATTGGTATTGGAGCAGTTCGGTTTATCTTGAGGCTCCAGCCGATTATCGTTGTGTATTGACTTTTGGTGGTGTTGATGGTATTCCTGCCGGCGCTTTTGGTGCTCTTGGTTTGGGTACCAATTCTTATGTACGTTGTGTAAGAGATATTCAATCTATAAGATAAAAAATTATGAATAAAAAAGATTTAATTAGTGCATTAGCTGTCAAAATGAATGTTACGCGACAACAATCATGCGAGTTTATCAACTCTTTTCAAGAAGTATTAGCCGATACATTAAAACAGGATTCATCTGTGATGCTCCAAGGGTTTGGTACTTTTTCTTCTTGGAAACAAAATAAACGGGAAGGACGTAATCCTCATACTGGCATTTCTTGTGTAATTGCTCCCCGTAGAAGTGTTAAATTTAAACCCGGAAAGTGTTTACTTAAAGACTTGAATTTTCCCAAATAGAGAGCAAAAGGGAGACACTAGCGTAAACCGAATAGAAATAGACCTTGTGTTTCCCTGTTTTTTTGATTTCCCTCAATTATTTATTAACGCCTATTAGATATATCATGAAGAAACAAAACAAATTAGAAGCATTATTCCCAAATGGAAAAGTGCCGGAAGTGAACGAGTTTAACCGTAGTCTTGATAAAATGTCGAAGGAAGGTCGTAATCATTTACGTGAAAAGATTTATAAAATTGCATTTACCGTATGGTCAACCTTGCCTAAAAAGCACCAGAAGTTCATTGAAGAAGTTATCGTCCATGATCGGCAGTCATACGTTGATTTCATCATTGAAAAAACAGTGATGACCTGTCTCCGTTGCCCCCTCCGGTTTCCCGTCTTGTTTATCCGGATGCTCCATTTAACGGAAGTAGTGGAGCGTACTGCGCAAACTTCAATAAATCATTTATCAATGTCTGTTCTTATCTGTTTCCAAATTTGTGGTAAGATCGGCACGCTTGCTGGACATATTAGTAAAGGAGGGTTTACTTGCGAAGAGGTGCTGGTGTTGGCGGGGAAGGTGAGGGTGGGGGATTATTGTGGGTAATGATTTATTGATAAAGTTGTTTAATCGTTTTTTAATTCTTCTGGTCGTATCCTTGCTGCTTCAATTTATGCAATTCGAATATGTTTATATGGGTCAGATAAATGTAGAAGCTTCCTACTGTTTTGTTTTTTTAATCTGCCAATTTAGTATTTTGTGTGTTATTGGATAATATAATGGACTATTGATATTGTGTTAGGTGTTATACCTTTGTTAATAAGTAATTTGGGTTGATTAAGATATGGTAGGGATTAAAAAACGTAGTAAATCGAATATATAAATATGAAACTTGTTTAGATTTAAGCAAGTCTCATATTTATGGCTTTCTTGTTCCGAAGTAGAACTTTGACTATATATTAGGATATGTTGATTTCTTATAGTTTCTTAATTATAATTGCTTTATTTCTCTTCTCTAAAAAAAAATTGATAGTAATACATTCCACGTTTTTCATCATATCCACGTTCAATATATTGTTCACCTCCATGAATATTTATATCGAAGTTTTTATCTAGTTTTATAGTAGCCATTTTTCCCATAGTCTTTCGTTTTAATACTTGTGGAGCAGGTTTGAATGTATCATCTATCTCAATATCTCTTTCTTTCTGGTAGGTTTCTTTATATTGTTTGAACTTAGTTTCTAGTTCGGGTTGTTCAAATACTTGTGTGGCAAAAGAGTTTATATTTACAGACTCCTTTTTTAGTGCTTCTATACCTTTATTCATAAGAATAATTTTGTTCATTTTACCATTATCCTCAGGTAATTGTGAAATGAAATTTTTGTATATAGAAATCATATTTTGAGTTTGGTTATAGCTGTCTTTTCTAGGACGGATATGTAAAAAGTCTTCTGTCCAATATTTAGCTTCTACTCCCTTATTAGTATTATCAACAACAGCAACAATATATCCATTGTCTTTTTCTATATTAAATATCAAACAACCTTTGTCTAATTTATTGATATTAATACCTTTTTCACTTTCCAAATTAAAATTACCATCTTGTGAATGTACTTTTAAATAAGTATCTTTATTTTCTGATTTAAATAATCCTATAGCATCAACTGTATTATTGTCTAGAATACAATCTTTTAGATAGACAACATAAAATTCTCCACCTTTAATTTTAGGATGAACGCTTTGATTATATAGATGTTTCGCTAGTTTTACGGATTGCTCGTGAAGGGTACTTGGATTATCAAATATTCTTGAAGTATAAATGTAGACTTCATTAAGAGATAATTCACTATCATGGTAAAGATGAAAATATTCATCAGAAATAAAAGGTGAAATGAAGTAGTTGATTAATATTTCTTGCAAAGATTCAAAATTATTTAGATAAGAATTGGATATAATTAACCCTTCATCTCTCAATTTATTTCCAATTTTATGCAAAATAATATTTTGCATTTTAATATTTATAGCGGAGATCATATTTATATCTTATTAAATTGCATTAATTTTTCCTTTTTTATACGATTGAATTCTTTTTTTAATTCATTTTCAATTGTTTGACTATTGACTACTTTTTGTTTGTCTCTTGAATCAATATAGTTTATTCCTTTAAAATTAAACACTCCATCAGGATTAGGCTTGTTTGTTAGAGCTCCAGAAAAGTTCATTATTACATAATAATTTCCAGATATTCCTCTAATCCGATAACGATAGCTAATAGAAAATTCTTCGCTCAGGATAATGTCTTTAAGAATTTCATTTTGAAGTTCTTTGATGGTATCAAGGTTTCTACCTTTTAAATGTGTGACGCACTCTTTACCTTTTTTATCTTGATATTCATTGGGTAAAACAGCAAATTCATCAAACATATATTTGAGTGATTTTGCATTAAAGCCCGTGAATACTGTAGAAGAATCTATATTAGTAAAACTTAATAGGAAATTAATTCTTTCTTTATTTGTAAATTCAGAGAATCGAATATCTATGCAATTATCTTCGATAATATTCTGATGAATTAATTGTTTAGATAGTTGATTAACAAGCCTTTCTGTAGCTGCTCTGGCGGGTCTTGAATTGTATTCTTTGCTAAATTCCAGTTTGTTAGTGGAATTGTCTATTTTTAAAGTAACTTTGGCAGTACTCCTTACAATGCTAACTAGAGCTTGTTTGTTAGGATTTTTTTGTTCTAAATGAATTTTAAAAGTATATTCACCTTGTTCATTTTCAGGTTTAATTTGTTCTAATAAAATAATATTAGCTTTTAGTCCTTCTTGTAAAGCACTTTGATTAACTGTTGAGCATGATGCTATTTGATGTATTTTTATAGAATTATTACTCAAAGAGTATTGAGCAGAGCTATTTTCAAAGGGTTTATCATTAATGTTAACAAATTCAACTAATGATTCTATATCTAGTGGACTAAATAGTAGACTTGTCATTAACTGAATAATTTTAGTCTTATCAGCAGTCTTAAGAATGATACCTTTATTTTCTAAAAATAGTTTAAGAGCATCGGACTTAATTGCATCTGAATCTAGAAATGGTTTTAATGAATCACCATATGGGAGGTATTCAATTAGATGAGGTTCTACTCGTAAACGTCTATTTTGATTTATCACCTCATTAAAATCTTCATCTTTAAGATTTTCATTTATATTTTGTGGTACTATTTGTAAATCAGAACAATTACATAAATATAATTTTTCTATATTAACTTTACTTGTTAATTCACTGTTTTTATAGCTACGAATAATTTCATTAACTTCATTCTTGTATTTGTCTTCATAATCAGTAAAATATACTTTATATTCATTAGCTAATCCGCTTGTTAATCTTATAAGTAACCATATAACTTTTTTCAATCTATCTTGACTGTATGGATCTGAACAAAAAAGTAATACACTAATTTTATTGTTGTCTTCCTTTATAATTGGTAGTATAGATGAATTTATATATTGAGGTGGTAAATATGTACTTCTTTTACCTATTTTGTCTATTTGGGAATTATCATCTGTTATTGGATATAAAAATTTTGTTACTAAATCTTCTCTATATTTTTTTGCCGTAATAATAGAACTTGTTAAAAAATCAATTTGCTTATTGTCAATAGAATAATATATAAGATCCTTGTTTAAATATTTATTTTTATATAATTCTTTTATCCCACTTATCTTTTCTCCTTGTTCTGATTCTTTTAGTGATAAAAAAAATTGAATACAAAATTCCATTTTATTATCAGAATCGATTCGTCCATTCTCAATGAGATTTTTTCTAATATGATCAACACAAAACATATTGTATTTGATCTTTTCTGATAAGTCTATAGGATATTCTGCATCTAGACTTGCTTGTATATAGATTATATCTTGTCTGTCATCTTTTAAAGGAGAATCGTGATATCCCCAATAGTCTATTGAAAAATTTTCATTTTCACCTAGCTTTTCATTATAAATATTAATATTTTCATTTTGGTTAAAAGATTTCCAACCAATAAGATTTAATATATGATTCATTATGATAGACTTCACATCCTCTTTGAGGGGAGAGGCATTAGGGAGTATTAATGAATATGATGTTTTTTCTAAGTGTCTTTCAACTGTTTGTAAACTATCTAATAGACTATTTTTGAAATCTGAAAAACTAATATTTTTCCCAATAACTGAATTTTGGAGTATTTGTTGATTTAGCGCTCTGACAAATAATCTGGCTAATTTTGGTGTAACTAAATTTACTCCTTTTTTCTCGAAAAATGTATTAATTTTTGAAATAAGTAAGTCTTCAAAATCATTAATAGAATAATCTTTACTAATAATGTGGACTCCATTGTAACCGATATTTTTTATTTTGTGTACGTTATCAGCTACAGCTCCTACAAGTATTAGTTCATATTCTTTTGCATTAGATGTTTTGTTTTTTAACTCATTAGCCCATTGTTTCACAGAAGGCAATGATATAAGGTTTTTAGAAGATTTTACTTGGACTACTTTTTTTTCTCCATTATGATATGTCCATCGAATATCTACTTTTTCAGATTCATCATTAGGTTCAACACATACAGTTTCCCAGTTTAATTCAAAGGAGTCTAATAAAGCAACTAGTGATTGGAATAGATATCCTTTTATCGCATATTGTCCGTTCATCTCATTATATATTAAGGTTAATATTTTGCTTTTAACTCGTTCCTAACCTAGATATCATCTACTATACAGTCAAATTGATGACTCTGCATTTGTTGTTGATAAATTTTTATTGTTAGTTTCGGGTATAATATTTTATACTAGCATTAGCAAAAGTAGGAAATAAATTCATATACAAATGAATTATATATGAATTTATTTTTACTCTTCTGAATTTTGTTGTATTTATTATTAATAGAATCTATGAGGGCTTAGTAAATATTATGCGGTTATCTTTTTAATGAATTCTCTAAAATAACAGTTTGTGCTCTTTATAAGAGTTAAATAAACGTCTAAACCTATCGATGTGATTGTTCGTGAAAAATGGTACTTTAAGATTTTGCTTTTTTATAAATTCTTATTATATAGTGTTTTACATGATACTCTCTTGCCGATTTTTGCATATATTCCTACCTGTAACTTTGTATCGTTCCCCTGGAAACAGTAGTATTAATCATTAAAATAGAAAAGCTATGACACTGAAATTTAGAAAGGTGCAGCGCAAGGTTCTTAGCGGTGACGATAAGGATAAGGTGAAGACTTATGCGATGGCGCGGTCGTCGAACTATTGCGATATGGATAAGTTGTGTGAATTGATCTCCAGCCGCTCGGCGATGTCGAGTGCTGATGTGAAGGCAATACTCGATTCATTGAACTGGGCGATGAGCCTGGAGCTTCGTTCGGGTAGTATTGTACAGGTGGGTGAGTTCGGTAGTTTTCGTCTTTCGATTCGTTCGAAAGGTGCGGAGACGGCGGATGCTTTCAATGCTTCCCTGATAAAAAAGGCACGGGTGATATTCTCGCCGGGTACCAGTCTGCGGTGGATGAGTGAGATCGTGAAGTTTGAAGAGGATGAAGACACGAAATCTAAAAAAGAAGAAAATCCGGATGATGACAGACCGGTGATTGAATAATTAAAAATGGTAAATAGGGGATTACCTGATTGAAAGAGAAAGGGGGGACGTATGAAAAAAGTTTCCTTTATTTTAGGAAAGAAAAAGCTTTTTTTGTCCTAAAATAAAGGAAAACTTATGAGGAAAGAGGTTCTCAAATCGCTGATTGCTATTAAGCAAAGTGAAATCCTGTTTGATGTGATAGAACGGGATGTGGAATTGCCATTTGCCTATTATCACTTGTTTAATATGGAAGATCTGTGTTCTATTAAAGCCTTATAATCTATTTTCATTTGATTTGGCAAAAATGAAATTTCAATAAAATCATACCATAGCGGTAATACTTTTCTAAATTTGTTGTATGTATTTTCAATAACCTTATCTTCAACTTTCATTGTTTTTAGTAGATTGTCAAAGTCAGATCTCTTTAATTTTCGTTTTTTTCCGTTCAGAGTCAGAGCAAGTTCTTCTGTGTCTTCAGGTATGACCAGCTTAGTCGATAAGAGATCATAAGCAGGCGTTAGTGTGGTTTCTTTTATCTTTTTATAGAGGGAAAAGTTTTTTAGGTGCATGTCTGCATTACCTGTAAGATAACAGAACAATAAAATCTCAACGTAATTGATCAAGTCCAGGACTGGGTACGCTGAAAACTCTACAATCTTCTTGGCTATCTGTTCATAGGAACCTTTGTATTTCTGTTCTGTTAGTTTCTCTGTTAACTGGCACATATCTTCCATTGGTATTTTATTGCCCTTCTTGTCTCGATCTATTCGTTTAGTAATATATGCTAACGAACCATCTTTGAAACGTATGAGTGAATGAGGAACGGTATTTATCTTTGCTAATCTGGCTAAATGCATGGTTAAGTCTTCATTTTCAGGAAGGTTGGCATATTGTTCAGTCTGTGGCTTGAGGATATAGCCACCCCATAAACCTACAATTGTAAAACGTTTTTCTCCTCCTTTTTCTTTTTCCAAATCAACAGATAGCTTGGGTTGTACACCTGTGATAGTAACTTGTGATCGTACAACTTCTAAAGCTAACGATTCGATATCGGCTTTACTATAAGGAAGAAGGGGAGGTGTAGCTGTACCGAATATTTTTTTTGAACATCGCGAATGAAAGTCTGTTTCGTTTTGTTCTAATGGCTGATAGCAATATAAACATCTTTCCATAATTGTGTATTAAAAGGATTGAACACTAACTGCACCAATGCAATCTTTACAACAGGCCAGTAATAAAGACATACGATCTCTATTGTCGATTTTCCAATTCTTTTCAACAATATCTAATAACCAACCTTCAGGAATCAATCCATCAAAAAACGGATGCAATATATTGCTAATATATGGCTTATCTGTTAAAGGCATTGTTAAACTGATCGGTTCAGCATCCTTACTTAAGAGATATTCAGGATTATAGATAAATCTGTAACCGTTTTCATCTTCCGTAAGAATACCTGCAAAATTACTATACATATAAATTTTAGCTTGTTTCATGGGTCTATTAAATTATTCCTGTCCATAGGTACGGCACCAAGTTGCATTCCGAACAGTTTTAATACCTGATTTACTTTATCCATTTTCAAGGTTTCTTTTCCTTGTTCTAGTTCGCGAAGAAAACGGAGTCCGACACCTGCTTTCAGCGCGAACTCTTCACGTGATAATCCAAGCGATTTGCGCTTGGATTTTACATATTCATTTAATGATAAGTTATTCATTTTTGATACCTCTTCGGGTACAAATATAATGAATATTTCTTGTTTGATACCCTTTCGGGTATTTATTTTTGTGACTTTGGTTAGGAAATACCCGAAAGGGTATCGAATTTGTTGCGAGAAGTCATTAAATAACCTAAATCTATCCCTAAGAATCTCACGTAATAATCATTATTTTCCTGATAAACGTTAAATAAGAACCTAAATCGATCGGTGTGATGGTTCGTGAAAAATGGTATTTTAAGATTTTGGTTGTTCCTAAAGTCTTATTATATACTGTTTTACACGATGATCTCGCGCCGATCTTTGCATATATTCCTACCTGTACCTTTGTATCGTTCCCCTGGAAACAGTAGTATTAATTATTAAAACAAAAAAGCTATGACACTGAAATTTAGAAAGGTGCAGCGCAAGGTTCTTAGCGGTGACGATAAGGATAAGGTGAAGACTTATGCGATGGCGCGGTCGTCGAACTATTGCGATATGGATAAGTTGTGTGAATTGATCTCCAGCCGCTCGGCGATGTCGAGTGCTGATGTGAAGGCAATACTCGATTCATTGAACTGGGCGATGAGCCTGGAGCTTCGTTCGGGTAGTATTGTACAGGTGGGTGAGTTCGGTAGTTTTCGTCTTTCGATTCGTTCGAAAGGTGCGGAGACGGCGGATGCTTTCAATGCTTCCCTGATAAAAAAGGCACGGGTGATATTCTCGCCGGGTACCAGTCTGCGCTGGATGAGTGAGATCGTGAAGTTTGAAGAGGATGAAGATACGAAACCTAAAAAAGAAGAAGGTTCCGGTGGAGATGACAGACCGGAGATTGAATAACTGAAAATGGGAAATTGAGGATTACTTGATTGAAAGAGGAAAGGGGAACGTATGAAAAAAAGACTGACTATTCAATTGGTAATGGCAATCCTGCTCGTAATGAGCGGGATTGTTCTTCTTTTCTCCGGTTTCTGGATTGCTCCGAAAGGGGAGATTCATAATAGTGTGCTGGTGGCTTTCGGGGAAACCTGCACATTTGCCGGAGCTTTGTTTGGGGTGGATTATTCGTATAAAATTAAATCGGTACAAAATGAAAGAGAGGATAAGTAGGAATTTTACCTGGGAAGAAATGACGTATAGCCGGGTGGCGGTGGAGAACGGGTTGCTGAATGAGCCGCCGTTTGAGGTGAAACAGGCTATGATGGAGTTGGTGAAACGGTTGTTACAGCCGTTGCGGCTGGCTTATGGGAAGCCGATTGCGATCACAAGTGGTTATCGGAGTCTGGAAGTGAACAGGTTGGTGGGTGGCGTGTCTTCGAGCCAGCATGTGAAGGGGGAGGCTGCGGATTGTTATGTGCCTGATCCGAAGGAGTTGTTGGATGTGTTGCTTTATTGTAAGTTACCTTTCGATCAGGCGATTCTCTATAAACGAAAGAAGTTCCTGCATTTGTCGTTTCGGGTAAATGGAGAGAATCGTTATCAGGTGATCATTAATAAATGAAGGGGGATAGGTATGGATATGTGGGGTAGAAGTTTGCTTGTTTCGGTTGGTTTGTTGGTTGTTTTGTTGCCCGGTTGTAGTGCCGGGCGGCGTAGTGTGCAACACCGGGAGATAAGAGAGGAGGTGCATAGTATTCATAGTGATAGTATGTTGTTGAAAAATTTGTATCAGGCTTCCCGCAATAAGGTGATCGATATAGAGCATATCGTGTTCGATAGCTGTCGGTTGAATGGGGTGCAGTCTGTTACTCATGTCGCTATTAAGGAACAGGGGGAGGAGGTGGTTGAATCGGTTGTTAGTTCTGGTTCTGTAGATGAGAACTGTTTTGCCGGTTCTGATTCTTTTCAGAAAGGTAGTACTGTGGAGTTTTCTTATCCAAAGCGGATGTTGGTGATTGGGGCGGTGTTATTGTTTTGTTTGTTATATATAGGTATAGCATTTAGAAAGCAGAAGTAAAATTCGTGCCAGCATTTTATGAGAGATTAATAGTATTTTCCAATTCCCCCAAATCCAGTTATAATTTTATTCTCTTTCGTTTTATTGATAAAGTTGTTTAGTCGTTTTTCAAATTCTTCAGGCCGTTTCCTGGCTGCTTCAATGTATGCAATTCGGATACGTTTATATGGGGCGGAGAAGTGCT
>OCAK01001654.1_pt1 | contig 11336 bp, 10 predicted proteins | sample 1538301 | NCBI WGS metagenome assembly OCAK01 (sample SAMEA2580285, study PRJEB22360) | human gut metagenome | biome: human gut; feature: human-associated habitat; material: faeces | place: Denmark | collected 2008/2010 | reverse complement strand
GATTCCCGACCCGCAGGGAGGGGCGGGGGGGAAATTTTAAACCCCTGCCGCTCTTTTTCGACCATACGCCGGGCAATAGCATAGAGAATATTCGTGCCCAGGTAATGTTACAGAAGAAGAAGGGGCAGTGTGATCTGGTAGTGATCGATTATCTGCATCTGATGGAACGCAAAGGGCGTGCCGGGGAGACGATGGACCAGTTGGTGGGCCGTAATATAGAAGGAGCGAAACAGGTGGCGGTCGATGCCAATTGTCCGGTGCTGGTCTTGTCGCAGATGAACCGTAATAGTGTACAACGTGTCGAAAAGGCGTATGTCCCTGAATTGCATGATCTGCGTGATTCGGGTGTGATCGAACAGGTGGCGGATTGTGTCTTTTTCGTTCACCGTCCCGAACGTTACGGTATTTTCAAGGACGAGACGACAGGGGAGAGCCTGCGGGGTGTAGGGAAATTATATATACTGAAAACACGAAACGGATCGACCGGGATTGCCCGTTTCCGTTACAATAAGTCATTTACCCGTATTACTAACTATGACAACCGGATGCGTTATGAAGAAGAATGATTTTCAACAAATAAAATCATCTGTTCGTATCGAGGAGGTGATCGGCGGTTATCAGCATCTGGAGCCTAAGGGGAAGAATTATGTCGGACTGTGTCCGTTTCATCCGGACCACCATCCGTCGTTGATGGTGAATCCCGAAAAACAGACTTATTCCTGTTTTGCCTGCGGGGAACATGGGGATGTATTCGAGTTTGTCAGGAAGATGGAACATTGTACGTTGAGTGACGCGGTCAGGAAACTGGCGGCAGGCAGATTTGCTGAGGGTAAGCCGGATTTCGTGATGCCCGGTACAGGGCGGATGGCTATCAAACGACAGGCGAAACAGCCTGCAAAGGATTTTGCGGCTTTCATGAAACTGTTGTTGCCTTATGCCTGCGGGTGTTCGGAGCTTTCGGCGGCTTATCTGGATTTTGAAGTGGGCATGTCGCCTGTGCAGGTGCCTGCCGAATGGAAGGTGATGCGCAACCGGATTATTTTTCCGGTGCGCGACGAGTATGGAAAACTGGTCGGGATGGGAGCACGTAGGTTGTGTGACGAAGATACTTCGGTTCCGAAATATATCAACTCGTCGGCAGCCGACGGGTATGACAAAGGGGCTACCTTGTACGGACTCAACCGTGCGGTGGCGGTGATACGGAAAGAAGATTATGTGTTTATTACCGAAGGATATAAAGATGCGATTGCGATGCATGCTGCCGGGTTTGTCAATACGGTGGCTTTGTGCGGGACGGCTTTGACCGACAGCCATATTGTTTTGCTGAAGAAATATACCAACCGTGCCTGTCTGTTGCTTGACGGTGACGAGGCGGGGCAGGCGGCTTCGAAAAAAGCGGTGTTGCGCTTGCGGGAAGCGGGGATGGATGCCGATTCGGCGTTGATTCCTGGCGAGGGAGATCCGGATTCTTTATTCCGTCGGTTAGGCAGGGAAGAGTTTGCGCGGATGATCGGGCGGTTGCAGAACAGGCCGCATTCGTCGGAGTGTGCCTTGCTGACGGTTTGCCTGTTGTATCCGGAGGTTACTTTTCGTTTGAGAGGGGCGGAGTACTTGTTTATCGACCTGGTGGCTTCGGCCCTGGAGACGGATGATCTCTGGTTTGAGGATGCGGATCATCAGCGTATTTTCGAACATCTGCAGGAGGCGGGAACGGAAGACGGGTTGTCGGCCCCGCTTCAATGTGTTGTTGCTGAGCTGCATCGGGAATATGATACGCAATTACAGGCTGATCTGGAACTGTTATCGTCCGATGTATATCTGCCTTATCTGCTATTCCTGTATAGCGAAGCTCGTTTGCTCCGGCTGATCTCCCGGCTGGTCCGTCAGGTAGTACAGGAAGACCATGAAGAGTTGCAGTACGAACTGGTTATAAAGCTGGCGGAACGCCGGGAACAACTGCGTCACGTTTCGGTGTGGCTGGATAGGCCGGGGGCGGTTTGATAATGAACAGTTTCTTATAATATCCGAATAAATGAAATGTTTTCTATTTGTTTTGGCTGCGGGCTTTTTGCTGGGCGGCTCATCCTTATACGCTCAACACTCGATGGGGGTGACGGGGTTATTGAATATTCCGACGGCAGATATGCAGGTAGACGGAACGTTTATGGTGGGGGCGAATTATCTGCCGGAGCAGATGCTTCCTGATTTCTGGGATTATAATTCCGGGAATTATTTCCTGAATGTGACTTTTCTGCCTTGCCTGGAGGTCGGTTATCGCTGTACGTTGATGAAACTTAAAACGGGTAAATGGAATCAGGACCGTTCGGTGTCGCTCAGGATACGTCCGTTGAAAGAGGGACGATATTGGCCGTCGGTGGTCGTGGGGAGTAGTGACGCACTGACGACCGGGCAACTGAATACGTTTAGCGGGGAGACCGGCAATCGTTATTTCTCGTCGGTGTATGGGGTAGCGACAAAGCATTTTCAGTCTGGCGGTCATGACCTGGCGTTTACATTCGGATGGAATATCCCGTTCCGTAAGCATGCTGTTCGTGACGGAGTCTTTGGTGGGATGAGTTATTCGCCCGCCTTCTGCCGTCCGCTTTCCTTGATGGCGGAGTACGACGGCAATGCGGTGAATATGGGTAGTAGCGTGCGTCTTTTCAATCATTTTACGATACACCTGTTTTGTTACGACCTGAAAGCGGTGTCGGGTGGGATACGGTATGAACTGGTATTGCTCAAAAAGAAGGGAGGCCGTCAATGAGAGGGAATCGTTTGGGAATGGTTTGCCTGATGGCCTGGGGAATGGTTACAGGGGTACTGGGGCAACAACCGGCGGGAAGGCAGGTAGTAGAAGCGGCTGAACAAACTTTGCTTTCGCTCGGCATGGAAGAGATACGGGTGGCACAGACCGATTCGGTTTGTACGATAGCCTATGAAGATAATATATACCGGGGGACGTATCGCGGATTGGCAGCTGTGATTGAAGCCCTGCGCAGCCTGCCGGAGACGGAACAGGCAACAGCGTATGAGCTGGTGGTGTTGGACGACCGTATACCGCGATTGCTGTTGACATTGCCCCGGCAGACGGCGGCATTGGAGGTGAGCTATGATACGGACGAGGCGATGCGCCGCTTGAAAGGGAAGGAGAGCCGGAACCGGATGGCGGGACGGATAGATGTGGTGTTGTATCCGGAGCTGTTCTTACAGAATTCATGGCTCGATAAATTATATGGGGTAGCGGTCAATTTTTCTCCGGCTATCCGGATGGACCTTTGGAAAGGGGCGGTGCTGACGGGGCAGGTCGTGTTGCCGGTTTATACGAATATGACTGATTTCCGTAAATATATACGTCCGGGAGTGATTACGCTGCGGCAGGAATTTCGTCTGCCGGGTGGTGTGTTGGGACGGCTTACGGCCGGAAACTTTACAGGCAACCGGATGGGAGTGGATGCCGCCCTCCGTTATCAACCGGCCCGGGGACGGTGGTTGGTGGGGGCGAATGTCGGACTGACCGGGTCGAGTACCTGCTATGGCGGGGAATGGGTGGTGTCGACCTGGAGAAGGGTGTCGGGTTCCGTCTGGGGACGGTATAACGAACCGCATTATGGTTTGCAGATAGACCTGGCGGCCGTGCGGCTGGTGTATGGCGATATGGGAGCTCGGTTGGATTGCCGTCGTCATTTCGGTGAGGTGACGGTCGGGGTATATGGCCTGTTTACTGATGGTGAGATGAATGGTGGTTTCCATTTTGCTCTCCCGATTCCGGGAACGAAGCGGGGGAAACGCAGAGCCGTCCGTTTCCGGTTACCTGAATATTTTGCCCATGAATACAGGGCACGTCATGGCGGTTCGTATGGCGACGAGTTGTTAGGTTACAGCTACGAAGTCCGTCCCGACGAAAACGGTAGCCGGGGATATGATGCACCGGATTTTATAAAGAAGGAGATTCTGAGAATTGTTACAAAATAATTTCCTGTATAGAAATAATCGGATAGTTCAAACCTGATAAGAATTGAAATAACAGCTTTTCCATAAACATATTATCAACAAATAATAAATATTAATTAATTCATTTTTAGTATGAAAACAACTAATTTCTGGTCGTTGAGCCTGTTGGCTGCAACGTTGATGGTGGGGGGATTGTCCTTCAACTCATGTAAAAAAGATGAAGTGGAACCGGTTCCCGAAGTAGTAGAAAACCCATTGGAAAAAGAAGCCTATTTTATAACCGGTAAGGTAACGGACGGAACAAATGCGTTGGCGGATGTTTCCGTATCTGCCGGAAAGGTGTCGGCAAAAACGGATGCTTCAGGTGCTTACCAAATCGAGGTGGATAAGAAAGGTTCTTTTGAACTGAGCTTTGCCAAAGACGGATACATCACGATTAAAAATGAAGTGACAGTGGATAGCAAAGCAGAAAAAGGTGCCACCGTATTTTACTCGCAGATACTGACTAAGCAGGCTGAAGCTGTTAAAGTGACTCCGGAGAAAGACGCTTTGCTGGTTATTACGCAAAATACCGAAGCGTTTGTTCCTGCCGGCGCAGTGGAAAAAGAAACGGATATAGCAATCACGTCATTTGTTCCGGCTGCTGATAAAAAGCTGAAAGAGGTGGCCGAAAAGGCGGTGTCGACTTCTACTCCGCAAACAACATCTTCTGCATTGGCGTTATCTAGCTTTGATTGCCAACCAGACGGTGTCAAGTTTGAAAAGCCATTGGAAATAAGGGTAAAGGCGCTGGAAGCCGATAATGATGTTTATTTCACGGAAGTGAAACATTATGTGAACGGAACGGATAATGCAGAAGTTATTTATGATGATTCGGATAAATCTTATGTCCTGCAGTTGGATGGCTTTTCTGTACACGAGTTGAGAGTGGTTACAGATTTGTCGGCCGAACCGAATAGTGAAACCCTCTTGTCTGAAGAAGTGGATAACCTTGGAAAAACAACGGCTGTGTCGAAAGACTTTTCCGTTAAGGCGAAAGAAGGTTGGAAAGTCGTATCTAAAAGTAAAGGAGTGACGGGTGATGTTGAAGCAATGCTGATGGCTGCTTTAAGGAATGTTTTGGCTAGTGAAGGTGTTTCCGAAATCGCAATGTCAAAGAGTATGGCGGTAAGTGGCGACATGAAGATGACTGTCACTTATAAGCAGGCGGTAATAAGATATACGATTCGTGTTAAGACTAACCGTGGCGTGGAAAGCATTGTTGTCGAACAGTATGGAGCGGTATCGCAGAACATCGAGAAAGAGCAGGGAAACATGAAGCCTGAGCATAATTAATACTGTAAGTGACTATGTTTAAGAAGTATGTGGCCTATCTGGTCGTGTGTATGGCGGTATTTTTTACCGCCTGCACATCGACTAAAAAAATTATCTATTTGCAGGATGTCGTTCCGTTGAAACAACAGGAGATCGAACAAAAGTATGAGGTGATTATCCATGGTGACGACTTGCTGGCTATTATGGTGAACAGTCGCGACCCGGAGCTGGCATTGCCTTTCAATATGCCGATGGTAAGTTATCAGTTGGGTTCTAACACTGGCGGACAGCAACGTGTTTTAGGGTATCTGGTGGATACGAACGGAAACATCGACTTTCCCATCTTGGGAGAAATCCATGTAGAAGGCCTGACCCGTATGCAGTTGACCGAACTGATCAAAAACAAGCTGATCGAAGGCGATTTGATTAAGGACCCGATTGTGACGGTACAGTTCCTGAACTTCAAGATTTCCGTGATGGGCGAAGTCGGACGTCCGGGTAGCTTTACTATCTCCGGCGACCGTATCACATTGTTGGAGGCTTTGAGTATGGCAGGCGACCTGACAATCTACGGACGTCGTGACCGGGTAGGGGTGATTCGCGAAAATAACGGAAAACGTACAATCCTGTTCCATGACTTGCGTTCGGCGGATATTTTTAATTCTCCTTGTTACTACCTGCAACAGAACGATATTGTCTATGTGGAACCGAATAAAGCGAAATCGGGTCAGAGCAGCATCAACCAGAATAATTCGATCGGAGTCTGGGTTTCTGTTATCTCCTTGCTGACTACGATTGCGGTATTAATCTTTAAATAATCGGATTACAAATGAATTCTGAACAAGAAACAATCAACTTGCGAAGAGAAGAAAACGAACTGAACCTGAGTGACCTTTTCCATATTGTGTTGGCCAACTGGTATTGGTTCGTTTTGTCTGTCCTGGTTTGTGCCGGAGTCGCTGTTCTGTATCTGAAATGGGCTCCTAAAGTCTATACACGTACGGCATCGGTACTGATAAAAGACAATAGCAAGGGAGGAGGGCTCAGCGAGTCGGCAGCTTTCGAAGAGCTGAATATGTTCAATGTAAAAAGTAATGTGGACAACGAAGTGTTGGTCTTCAAGTCGAAGCGTCTGATGTCGGTAGTGGCTGAACGGTTGAATCTGGATATCAGCTATACGATAAAGGACGGGTTGCGGACGGAAGAGTTGTATACGCAATCGCCGATAGCCGTACGGTTCCCGGAAGCGGAGGCTTCGCAGTCTTTTTCCTTGGTAGCGACACCTTTGTCGGCCGGAGAGATTTTGTTGTCCGGTTTCTCGACGAATGAGGCTAAGAGCTTGAAAGTGGCATTGAACGATACGGTCTCTACTCCGGTGGGTAAACTGGTGGTGACCCCTACGTTGTATTATGCGGATAAATATTTCGGGAAGGCGGTAACTATAAGTAAGCGGAACAGGGAGGAGATCGCTTTGACTTATAGCAATTCCCTTCAGGTGGCGTTGGCCAGTAAGACGGCGACGATCATCAACCTGACGTTGCAGGACGTATCCATACCGCGTGCCGAAGATGTTCTGAATATGTTGATTGCCGTGTATAACGAAGACGCGATAAACGATAAGAACCAGGTAACGGTGAACACCTCCAACTTTATTAATGACCGTTTGATCATTATTGAAGAGGAGTTGGGTAGTGTGGATGCCGATATCGAAACGTATAAACGGGAAAACCAGCTGACGGACATCAGTTCGGAAACGGGAATGTACCTTCAGGAGAGTAGCCAGTATAGCAAAGAAGGACTTGGACTGGAGAATCAGGTGACTTTGGCGAAATATATACGTGATTACCTGACAGACCCTCATAAGAGTTCAGACCTGATACCGGCCAACACCGGGATTGCCGATGTGAATATAGAAGGGCAAATCAGCGAATACAACAACTTGTTGCTGAAACGTGATAAACTGATAGGTAATAGCAGTAACAAGAACCCGGTGGTGATGGACCTGAATAATTCGCTTAGTGCGATGAAGCAGACGATTATCCGGGCTATCGACAACCTGATTGTCGGTCTGAATATCAAGATAAAGAATATCAGAGAACGGGAAGCCCAGACCAGCCGCCGTATTTCGGCTGTGCCGACACAACAGAAATATGTGTTGTCTGTCGAACGTCAGCAGAAGATCAAGGAAGAGTTGTATCTCTACTTGTTGAATAAGCGGGAAGAGAATGCTTTGTCGCAGGCGATTACCGAAAGTAATGCCCGTGTGATCGATGCGGCGCAGGGAAGCCGGAGTCCGGTGGCACCGAAATCGATGATGATCTTATTGGCAGCAGTAGTGTTGGGATTGGCTATTCCGGCAGGTATCATCTGGTTGCAGATGGTCATGAATACGACTGTGCGTACACGTAAGGATGTGGAAGATGCCGTATCGATCCCGTTCCTGGGAGAGATTCCTTTGCGTGACAAGAAGAATAAAGATGAAATAGTCGTGCGTGAAAATGGGCGCGACAGTATTTCGGAGGCGTTCCGTATTGTCCGTACGAATATGGATTTCATGCGTGTGAAAGCGAAGGATATGAAAGTGGTGATGTTTACTTCTTTCAATCCGAATGCAGGAAAGACATTTGTATCGATGAATCTGGCCATGAGTTTTGCCCTGACCCGAAAAAAAGTGATACTGGTCGATCTCGATATTCGTAAGGGTACCCTTAGCGGCCATGTTAGTGGAACCACTAACATGGGAATAACAAACTATTTATCCGGAAAAGTGGATGACATCAACTCTATCATAAAAAAAGAGGAACTTGCCACAAACCTGGATATTATCCATACCGGCCCTGTGCCTCCCAATCCTTCCGAGCTTTTATTGAGCGACCGTTTGGAAGCTTTGATCGAGGAGTTGAAGAAACGGTATGATTATATCATTCTGGATAATGTGCCTGCCGGTTTGGTGGCCGATGCAGCGATTGTAAACCGTGTAGCCGACCTGACCATTTATATCCTGCGTGCCGGATTGATGGACCGCCGACAGTTACCTGAACTGGAAAAGCTATACAGGCAGGGTAAATTCAGGAATATGAGTCTGGTGCTGAATGGTGTCCGCTATAATCGTTCGGGGTATGGTTACGGTTATGGCTATGGATACGGTTACGGCTATGGCTATGGCTACGGGAACGAAAAGAAAAAATAAAAACTATTTTCCAATATGCTGACCTGGTTTAGCTCAAAGAAAAACATAATCCGTACCATATTGCTTGAAGGAATGACAGATGTGCATGCGCATCTGCTTCCTAATGTGGACGGTGGATCGGAGTCGTTGATGGACTCGATCGCTGCATTAGAGAGAATGAAGGAAGTCGGTGTGAAACGGATATTTCTGACTCCCCATATTATGGCGGAGTTTCCTAATAATACACCGGAACTCCTGTGTGCAAAGTATGCTATTTTGAAGGAATGTTGTCCTCCGGAAATAGAGTTACACCTGGCTGCCGAGTATATGCTGGACGATGGTTTTGAGGCATATATGAAGGGAATGTTATTTACACTTCCCGGCAGGCAGGTCTTGGTTGAGACTTCCTGTTTGTCGGCTCACGACAAATTTCTGACAATCCTGTTCGACCTGGCATTGGATGGTTATACGCCTGTTATCGCTCATCCGGAGCGATATGGGTATATGAAACAGGAGGACTATTCTTATTTGAAAAGTAAAGGGTATAGATTTCAACTGAACCTGTTTTCTTTAGCCGGTTTACAGGGTAAACAGGTCCGGCAGGTAGCGGAGCATTTGCTCCGTGAAGGGTATTATGATTATGTCGGTACCGATTTTCATAAACTAAGTGAGTATGAGAAAGGGTTGAGGACTTTGCGCTTGTCTGGGGAACAGGTCCGGTTGGTACGCAAATTATTAGATAACAATGAAATGCTTTTGAAATAACAGATTAAACATAACAAACAATTAAAAATCGTAAAAGATATGATGAACAAAAGAGAGTTGATATACTCCATTGCAGAACAGACAGGGTACACGCAAAGTGCTGTACGAAAGGTATTGAATACATTTATCGATACTGTATTTAATGAAGTAAAATCAGAGAACAAGGTGAGGATAGGAGGGCTTGGAGTTTTTTCTCCCGTGCTCCAGAAGTCCCGCCCTGTTCGTAATCCGCAAACAATGGAACCAATTATGCTTGCTCCGAGAACAACCATAAAATTCCGGACAGCAGACGATTTGGTCCGTAAACTGAATAATCAGGAAAAATAGCGGTATAGGTTTTATTCGTGTTCAATATTTAACTCTGTATTTCCCGGTTTCAACTAAAAATAATACCGGGAAATACGGAGTTTTTTATGAAATATTCATAAGGTTATAAAGCAATGACTAAAAAAAACGATCGTTTTTTTTAGTCATTTATTTTGTGCAAATATATTTTATATTAAATGAAAAACAAAGCATTTTTAATCTTTTTATTTCGCTGTATTACAGACAGATAAATGTAGTTTTTCAAGAAGTTGCAATAATCATCATATATTGAATTTTACTCTCGAAATAGTGACTAGAAAAAACGATCCTTTATTCTAGTCATTATTTTTTTGTGAAAATGTAAAAAGTGAAGAATATATGGTGTTAATTATTTACGATGATATTTGTTATGCAAGAAAAAAGAAATTATAAAGTTGCTTTTTGTAACATTATGAATTATTGCAATAAAGGTATTTTATTGTTTTATAAGCCTAAGTGTCTTTTGTTTATTGTTTTGATTATTAGTGTATTGCAAAAAAATGAATTGTCAGAATATAGCAGTGAAAAGTAATGTTCTCTATGATTTGACGTCATCTTTGAATATCGGTGGGGAGATAAAATGTAATGATACCTATTCTATCAGTTCGATTATAAGTTATAATCCGTGGACTTTTGCTGATAACAGAAAGATGAAGCATCTTCTTATACAACCGGAGCTCAGGAAATGGTTTGGCGATGTTTTTCAGGGAAGTTTTGTCGGTATACAGGCTCATTATGCTCGTTTTAATGTCGGAGGGATATTATCCGATTATCGTTTTCAAGGAAATCTGGTTGGTGGCGGGGTTTCTTACGGATATCAATGGATGATAAGTCCGTTGTGGAATCTGGAGGCCAGCATTGCGTTTGGATATGCTTATTTGAGTTATGATAAGTACGGGCGGAAGGAGGGGGCATCTCTGATAGAAAAGGCGCATACGAATTATGTCGGTCCGACTCAGATAGGTCTCTCTTTAGTCTACTTTATACAATAAAAAAACGATAAATATGAAAATCAATTTGCTCGTGTTATTGGGCTTATTCTTTATTAGCAATTCTTTATCTGCAAAAGATATCGATGTGGAGATAAAATCGCAATCCTGTTTTGTGGAAGGGGATTCGCTAATGGTGTCGATAAAATACATGGTCAATGCGCATGATTTTGCATCAGACGAAGCCCTGACGCTTATTCCGGTTATTAAAGAAAACAGGCAGGAAAAAGAGTTGCCTCCTGTTTTATTAAATGGTAAAAAAAGACATCGTACTTATGAACGGAACCGGGTTTTAAATAAGAGAAAAGGAATTAAAGGCGAGGACTTTTTTCTTGTAAAGGAACTGTCGGAAAAAGAACCTTGTGAAATAGTCTATACTACTTCTGTTATTGTGGAGAACTGGATGCGTAAACCTGAGTTGTTTTTGAAAATGAACCGGTTGACTCATTCCGGGGAGATTGTTAGGGAAGAGGTCCGTTTGATGAAATCCGGTTTGTCTCCGGATAGCGGGAAACCGCTTGTTGTGGAGGGGGCCGTTTCTCCGTCGACAGTGTCCGGCCTGTCAGGATTAAAGGCATCTTATATTTCTCCTGAGAGCGATGCAACGGATATACGTAATCAGAAAGAGCTGAATTTTAATCTGGAGGAAGCCCGTGTAGTGGCTGAAATGAACCCTCAGATGCTTTCTTTGCGTGAGCTGTATATGGTTGCATTAAGCTATAAAAATGAACCGGAACAGTTTTATAAGATAATCGAAACAAGCGTCAGGATTTATCCGGCTCATCCGGTAGCCAACCAGA
>OCAK01001652.1_pt1 | contig 11340 bp, 9 predicted proteins | sample 1538301 | NCBI WGS metagenome assembly OCAK01 (sample SAMEA2580285, study PRJEB22360) | human gut metagenome | biome: human gut; feature: human-associated habitat; material: faeces | place: Denmark | collected 2008/2010 | reverse complement strand
AATGGCTACATACGGCGGTCAGTTTACGCTTACAGAAATGTAATGAAGACGTCCTACCATTAACTGAAGAGCATGGTGACGGATGAAGGAAAAAGCAGGAGTGTGTGGTGCCTCACAGATTTCCGACATCATAGCTGTCAACGACGGATGAAAAGCGGCTCTTCCGCAACTTGGGTGGAAGAAAATGGATGAAACTTTCTGGTGTGAGAACCTTAAGGAAACAACATGTTGGGTGGAGCGGACAATCCAAATGGTGAATTACCGTCTTATATCACTGGCGCTGACATTCCGGGCGTCTTCTCCGCCACAACGCCATTTGCAGTGCATCACAGGCCAGTTGTGCTTTCATTCGCAGTGACATCGACCAGCCAATAACGGCGCGTGACCACAGGTCGATGACTACTGCGAGATACAACCAGCCCTCATCGGTACGCAAGTACGTGATGTCACCCGCCCACTTCTGGTTCGGGCCGCTGGCGCTGAAGTCCTGCTCCAGCAGATTCTCCAATACGGGCAGGCCATGTGCACGGTAGCTGACTGGGCTGAACTTCCGGCTGGCTTTCGCCCGCAGCCCCTGACGACGCAGGCTGGCGGCAATGGTTTTAATATTGAACTCCGGCAGTTCGTCAGCAAGGCGGGGAGCACCGTATCGCTGCTTTGCCTCAAAGAATGCCTTATGGACAGCGGCATCGCAGGTGAGCCGAAACTGTTGGCGCAGGCTCATCTGGTGACGACGCCTGAGCCAGACATACCAGCCGCTGCGGGCAACCCGAAGTACACGACACATCGCTTTGATGCTGAACTCTGCCCGATGATTTTCGATGAAGACATACTTCATTTCAGGCGCTTCGCGAAGTATGTCGCGGCCTTTTGGAGGATGGCCAGTTCCTCAGCCTGCTCCGCCAGTTGTCGTTTAAGGCGGACATTTTCAGCGGCCAGTTCGCTTTCGCGCTCTGACGAACTCATTTGTTGCTGCTGTTTACTGCGCCGGGCATAAAGCTGGGATTCATACAGGCTGAGTTCACGGGCTGCGGCGGCCACACCGATGCGTTCAGCGAGTTTCAGGGCTTCGTTACGAAATTCAGGCGTATGTTGTTTACGGGGCTTCTTGCTGATTGATACTGGTTTTGTCATGAGTCACCTCTGGTTGAGAGTTTACTCACTTAGTCCTGTGTCCACTATTGGTGGGTAAGATCACTCAGCAACGTATCAAAAGTCTGTAAAATCATGGGCGTTTCGCGTGATACATTTTATCGTTACCGCGAACTGGTCGATGAAGGCGGTGTGGATGCGCTGATTAATCGTAGTCGCCGCGCTCCTAACCTTAAGAACCGTACCGATGAGGCAACTGAACAGGCTGTTGTTGATTACGCCGTCGCTTTCCCGGCACACGGTCAGCACCGGACCAGCAACGAGCTGCGTAAACAGGGCGTTTTTATCTCCGGCAGTGGTGTCCGTTCTGTCTGGTTACGCCATAACCTTGAGAATTTCAAAAAACGTCTGAAAGCACTGGAAGAAAAAGTAGCCCGTGATGGCATTGAGCTAACTGACAGCCAGATCGCAGCACTGGAGCGTAAAGCCAGTGATGACGAGGCCTGTGGCGAAATCGAAACGGCTCATCCGGGATATCTGGGTTCGCAGGACACGTTCTATGTAGGCAACCTGAAAGGTGTCGCGTAATTTATCACCAGACCTTTGTTGATACATACTCAAAGGTCGTTCACTGCAAATTGTATGTCACCAAAATGCGATTACAGCGACTGGCCTGCTGAATGATCGTGTACTGCCATTTTATGAGTCGCATGACCTGCCAATGTAGAGAATACTGACCGACAGGGGCACAGAGTATTGTGGCAAAGTAGGGGGCAGAAGCCAGCAGGAGAAGACTGGGGAGCTTTTCACTGGATGTTTGTGCCTGATGACCTTTTCTCATTTGTTTGCCTTTGGAGGATGGTGACTTGAATATATCAAAATGCAGAACTGACACTCTCTTGCGCTAACAAAACAGCACAAGGGAGTAGCTATAACAATGGCCAATAAATAATTTCCCGAATCAAAATTTTTTTGAAAATACCTTCAATACCGATATTTCGGAGACATCTGCATTCAGAGAATAACTCTCAGACAGAGACCTTACGACAACATTGCCGTCCACTCTCACCAGTACAGTCGCCGATGTACCAAAGCCATGTTCAGGTATATTATCAAGGAAGTAAGGGAAAACAGAAACATTATCACGAATAATAGTGATTTGACTATCTGGTTTTTTTTCAGATGATGAGTAAGTTATTAATGAATCTTCAAAATTTTCCGACAGATAATCGACTAAGAAATCATTGCTCATTATTCCCTCCACGCGAGGTATTGGTTCTTTTGTAAGTAGCTCAAGTACTTCAACTGCTTTTTTCACCCCGGTAGTACTGGTAAATCCAGCCAAAGATTTTGTTGTACCAGTATGTACCTTATAAATATATCCTTCTTTTCGGGCAACAATTGTCGTACAACCACTTAGATTTCCGCTTGTAATGATTACTGGTTTACCCTCCTGGACTTCCTCAAGTGCTATTTTAATACCATTCGCCCCACGAGCAGAATTTGACACACGAATTATGCTTGTTTCATTAGTAAGATTATACTTCTTCCAATAAGTTGAGCCGAGTGAAGATGAATCTGATGGAATTTCCCCAGTATAGGTGTTCAATGTTGGAATACCATTTAGCCCCACTGTATTATCATAGAAATACTGATCATAGCCATGGTTATCAAAGCGATCTTTTTTGATGTAGAAAAAGAGAGGTTGTTGCTCATCAGCATTAGCGGCTTCAAAATACGGATAGATTGCACGCTGACGTGTCGATGAAATACTTCCCCGTCCTTTAAGCACATCAATATTACCGCGACTTAATTTCTGAAAGTTAGATTTGGAGGTGCTTTCGATACTTTCTTTAAAATATCGTAGAGATAACAATTTACGTATGGTTGATATATCAGGAGGCGTTGATGGCTCAGGAAAATTAAATCTCCTGTCAACCACAGCCAGTACTTCAACCGGGGCTTCATCAGGAATTGCCCAATGATTAACATATGAAACATTATTATTGTTGATATATTTTACGTGCACTTTTATAACTACCAGAAAGTGTCGTCTGCTTGCTGCATCTGCACTGTTAACATTTGAGGTATATTCAGTAAAACCTAAGCTTGACTGTGGGCCCTGACCTAACAAAATTTCGTGTAATTCTTCTGTACTTCCCCCAGCCGTATGATAAGAGGCAATATTCCATGCTTCTTCCTCAGTAGCTCCTCTCATCAAAGTTACAAATCTATCCCCAAAACTTCCAGAACCCTTAACATAATTAACAATATCCATTTCTGACGTTGGTTGCGGTAATTTTGGGTTTGTATCAGGATATAAAAGTGAGCTGTCATCATTAATAAATGATAACGGAGATCCGGTCACTGCAGAATAGGGTTCATCTTTAAAAAATACAGGAATATTGAGACTTTCAAAATCAAATGGCTGCCCCCCTTTTAGACCACCACCTCGAGTCCAGAGAATTTCATTATTATATTCGGTACGATAAATTCTTCGGGATAAAATCTCATATCCTGTTTCAATGTCCACTTCATAGTAGATGCCGCTCAGAGAACTCCCTTTTACAGCGACAATTTGATTATCTTCATCACTAAGCTTTACAATATTGACATGCTGCCCGGAACTTTTAAGCTTAACGTCTAACACATTAGTTGAGGATATACTATCTTCAGCAATTCCATATTCCTTCAAAAATATATCGATATTTGTTTCATTCAGAGTCCTGCCCTCATTATTTATAACGCTGCTAAGTACCTCCTGGTTTATTCCTGCCTTACTAATCAAGAGTGGAATTGCAAAAGACAGACCAAGCAGTACTGCATTTGTCGCCAAACCAGGTATAGCAGAACGACGTTCTTCATAAGTATCACCATTAATCAGTTGATCAAAACTGATCCCCATACTGGAAGTAATAATCCCCAGTCCAAGCGGAACAGATACCTCCGGGACTACGATATCAAATATAGGGGTCATTGATAAAATCGTCTGGAGTATAGTCAGAGCATAGTCTCGTTGAGCTTCACTGTTTGATTTTATAACGATATCACCATCACTGAAACTGCGTTTCTTAACAGAAATAGCTATAGCATCAAAAACATTTTTATTGCTAAGTGTCTTATTGGAATACAGAAAGTAAGACTCATTAAAATTACCATCATTTTCTATTGCATGTAGAACTGAATTTACTCCTGCATAGGAAACTCCATCTTGACGACTATATAATGAAAAATGTTGGGAAAGTAATTGTTTGTTGTCACTATCCTTAATAAGTTCTTTAAGGGTAAGCCGCAAATCAGCGATATTCTTCTTGAATAAAAAAGGTTTTTTTGCACCAGGAATACCTTATCATTATTTTTGGCTACAAAAATATCAGATGAGTAATATCCATAAATATCAAAGAAGAATAGTGATATATTATCACTGCGATTTAAGGCGTTCATGGAAAAATTATATTCACGCTCATCAAGCTCTCCATTTTTATAAAGATACAAAGCAGAAGAAATATAATAATTTTTTAGTAAAAGCTTAAATTTATCATAGTATTTCGACCAGTAATCTGACAGAGTTTTTCCATAAACACCTGCAAAATCACACTTTTGTAAAAAATGCAGGTATTCCGACGGGAGCATTTTTTCTTCATTTTCTTCGTTAAACACATCTGCACTCTTTGTTTTATAAATTCCTGTGCTTGAATTTGCATCATCAAAAACATCAAAACGATAACCAATATTAATAAGAGCGGCTTGAGTGAGTGTCAGTACTTCTGTTTTATATTTCCCAAGATGATCCCATCCAGTATAAGATCTGCTATTACTCCGGTTTTGAGAAAAGCAGATGAAATAAGCATTATCAGGATCAATCCGACTAAACCACGGCAAGTCAGTTTTAAAACAATTCTTAATGTAATCGCTGACAACTCTTTCAGGTGAAGGGAAATTTGATACCAACTCATTGTACTCAAGAAGATATTTTTGTTGCCATTGGTTACCCATAATATTTTTAACTCCTCTGTGAAGATTAATATTTTACCACACCTTATCAGAATACCTAATCACTGGGCGAGAGGTTAGCAATCATGTCGTATACAAAGCGTCTTTGAAACTATTTAATGAATCTTAAACATCACTACTCCGATCCCTGTAGTATAAATTTTGCACTACACAACATCCCGGTATGCAAAACCACTGGATTTCTATTAATATATTCCACATTGAAAGAAAACTGGTAAACTAGGCATCACCAGGACAGGTCGGGCCAGCAGGTTAAGTATTATCTGAACCCCATTAAAAGGAGCATCTCCAGTGTTCCGACAATAAGTACAGCAATTCCGGAGACTGACACAGGGACAAGCATGCCACAGGCTATGCCATACAGAACAGCATTATATCCCCATATACCTTCATTAATCTCCTCATCAGGATACCGCAAATACCAGGCAAAGAACGGAGAAAGTGCTGCACTGATGGCTGAGAAATACAGTATTTCGGGGTGCCCCATATTAAAAAAGGCTATTCCAGTCGCCAAAAAAAAGAACAAGCCAGAAACAACATTGTTCTGTAATAATACCTGTGAATACCCCTTACTAAAGGAGGTTATCACCTGTTTTACTCTCATGTAAAATGTCACACACACCTCATACATAAACCATTCTCCGCTTCTGCGGGACAGTACCGCCCCTGACTCCACCTCACAGCGGATTGTGTATTTTTAAACAATCACAGTCTTCTCATATACTTTCCATTCTGAAGCTTATCTCTTCCTCTGTGATAAGCTTCCGTCGCGGGATGTGTTATACGCCCTGTAAGACAGTTATAAAGGACATCAATGCCATAGTTAATGACTACCGAATTCCAGTGGATAGTCAGTACTGGTTTGCCACAAAACAGTGCAGTCACACATGACAGGAGAAGATATGAGCCGGATACCGCGGCTCTGAGACTTAACGCTCATGTAAACTTTCTGTTACAGACTCTTCCAGAGGACTAAGAAGATAGCTGATTACGCTTCGCATTCCTGTCTTTATTTCTGCAGTAACAGCCATACCCGAGCTTAATGGAATGTGCTTATTCCCGGTTGACAATTCATTCTCTTCAACAGAAACAATGACATTAAAAACGAGTCCCAGTTTCTGGTCTTCTATTGCATCTAAATTTATATTTTTCACCTTACCCACCAGATAACCATATCGGGTGTAAGGAAAGGCCTCCACTTTAATGATGGCATTCTGCCCGACGTTAATAAAACCAATATCTTTATTTTGTACCAGAGCAGTAACCTCCAGCGTGTCATCTTCCGGAACGATGACCATCAGTGTTTCCGCTGTTGTAACAACCCCACCTTCAGTATGAACCTTCAGTTGCTGAACTTTTCCCGAAACAGGGGCCCTGATTACTGAAGCCTGTTGACGCTCTTCATTTTTCTCTAACTCCAGAGTTAATAACTCAATGCTGTCTGTTGTTTGTCTTAGTTTATCTAAAATTTCATTTTTAAAAAGCTGCGTGACAAGCTGATATTCTTCTTTTGCGGACAATATTTCACTCTCAATTTGCTCCAGTTGCGATTTATAAACCCGTAATTCATTTGCTGCCTCAACATATTTATTCTCCTGCTCAAGTACAGCATGTTTATGCAACAGGCTCCTGAAATCATCCAGACGGCTTTTTTCAACCCTCGATACATTTTCATAACGGTTTATACGGGCAAGTATTGTTAATCGCTCTGCTCTTTTCTTATCCAGATTCAGTTCTTTTTGATACTTCTGATTTTGCCATGTGGAAAACTGTTCTTTTATCAAAGAAGTTAAACGCAGTACTTCCTCTTCAGATACATTCTGAAAATAAGGCTCATCAGGAAGCTTCAGTTCAGGAAGTTTATTTAATTCAATTGACCGGCTCAGAATTTGATACCGAATTTGTTCCAGCCTGGCCTGTAACAGTGATGACTGCGTTTTTAACGTATCAGCTTCAGCTCCCAGTGCTGTAAGCTTTAATAACACATCCCCTTTCCGGACTGACTCTCCTTCTTTTACGATAATTTCTTTAACTATCGAGTTTTCAATAGGTTTAATTTCTTTGCTACGCCCACTGAGTGTTAATTTCCCATTTGCAGTGGCAACAATTTCCACCTGGCCTAAAACAGATAAAATGAAAGCAATAACCAGAAACCCCATAATAAAATAAGCAACCAGACGCGGCCGTCTGGATACCGGCGTTTCAATTAATTCCAGATGAGCGGGTAAGAATTCATTTTCGTCCTTTTCACGTACCGGAGTATCTAACTGCTTCCGGATTTTCCATGTTTCACTCCAGACAAGTTTATAGCGCAACAGGAACTCGCTGAACCCCATTAACCATGTTTTCATATTCTTCTGTTCTTTCTGTTAGTCTGACTGTAACTGATATAAGTAACTGTATAAACTTTCTGGTTCAGAAAGCAGTTCCTTATGTTTACCCTGTTCAACAATTTTCCCTTTTTCCATGACAATAATGCGGTCTGCATTTTTTACTGTAGACAGACGATGAGCAATGATTATAACCGTTCTGCCCTTACATATTTTGTGCATATTGCGCATGATGACATGCTCCGACTCATAATCCAGAGCACTGGTTGCTTCATCAAAAATGAGTATTTTAGGGTTGTTCACCAGCGCCCTTGCAATTGCGATGCGTTGACGTTGACCTCCGGATAATCCTGCCCCCTGTTCCCCGACAATGGTGTTATACCCCTCACGCAATTCAGAAATAAAATCATGAGCACCTGCTAATTTCGCTGCATAAATAACTTTTTCGACGGACATGCCAGGATTAGCCAGTGAAATATTATCAATAATACTGCGATTAAGCAGCACATTGTCCTGCAACACAACCCCCACCTGACGACGTAACCAGTTAGGATCGGCCAACGCAAGATCATGTCCATCAATTAAGACCTGGCCATTTTCAGGAATATAAAAACGTTGAATTAATTTAGTTAATGTGCTTTTTCCTGAACCAGAACGTCCGACAATACCAATAACCTCCCCCTGCTTAATACTGAGATTGATATTATCTAAAATAACCGGAGAGTCAGGCTTATAGCGAAACCGGATATTACGAAAAGTGATATCACCATTAATTTCCGGTAATGCCAGTTTCCCATGATAACTTTCAGTTGGAGAGTTAAGCACATCACCAAGGCGGGTAACTGATATACCAACCTGCTGGAAATCCTGCCAGATTTGTGCAAGGCGAATAACCGGTGCAACAATCTGACCTGCAAGCATATTAAAAGCAATTAACTGACCAATACTTAAATCCCCGGAAATAACCAGGTGTGCTCCCAACCACAGGTTGATGATCATAACAGTCTTTTGTATTAACTGTATTCCTTGTTGACCAATGGTGGCTAATACTGTCACTTTAAAGCCTGCAGCAACATATCCTGCCAATTGTTTGTCCCATATGTTCGTCATCTGAGGTGAGACTGCCATAGCTTTTATAGTGTTAATCGCCGTGACTGATTCCACCAGGAAAGATTGATTATCCGCATTCCGTGAAAACTTATCATCAAGGCGACGTCGCAAAATGGGGCTAATAAAAACAGACCATGCAGCATAACAGGGCAGCGAAAATAAGATCACCAGAGTAAGCTTTGGGCTGTAATACCACATTACCGCAAAAAATATGAATGAAAATAATAAGTCCAGAACAGATGTTAATGCCTGTCCTGTCAGAAAATTACGGATCTGGTCTAATTCTCTTACCCTGGCAACAGTATCACCAACACGACGACTCTCAAAATAAGAGATCGGTAGCGCCAGTAAATGCCGGAAGAGTTTGGCACCCAACTCAACATCAATCCGACTTGTACTATGTGCAAAAATGTAAGTTCTTAAACCGCTGAGTATAATCTCAAACACCACCACAACAGATAATGCGACAGTAATAACATTAAGGGTTGAAAACCCCCTGTGTACTAATACTTTGTCCATAACCACCTGAAAAAAAAGGGGGGTTATTAATGCAAATAATTGTAAAAAAACAGATACAACAAGGGTTTCAATAAATATTTTTCTGTATTTTATAATGGCAGGGATAAACCAGGTAAAGTCAAATTTTGCCAGTTTCCCGGTAACAGAAGAACGGGAAGCAATAAGAATAATATGCCCCTGATATAACGCCTCAAACTCAGACTGTTCGAGAACACGGGGATTTCGCTGCTCCAGATCAAAAATAAGATATCTGTTTGCTTCTTTACTGACTTTAGTCAGAATAAAATGACGTCCATCCTCTCTCCAGACTAATGCGGGCAAAGGAATAAAGTTTAATCGGTCAATTGTTTTTTTTACCTGTTTTACCTTTAGTTCTAAAGATTTCGCAGCAAGCAACCATGACGTTAATCCCAGACCAGTCCCGTCTGTGTCAAATCTATGTTTAATTTCTTCCGGGTTAACAGAGACGTTATGGTATTGGGCTAAAATCTCCAGGGCGTATAACCCATAATCAATTTTATGACAAGAATCCATTATGACTCCAAAAAAATAGCAATCTTATGTGGCACAGCCCAATAAGATTGCTATTATTTAAATTAATAAATTATGCTGATGCTGTCAAAGTTATTGAGTTCCGTCCATATGAAAAATCACTGGCATTACCGGACAACTGCAATAAAGAAGCTGCAGCTCTTTCCTCTTTAACATCAAAATTACCTGCAGCTGAAATGATTTTGCTGATTTCATTAATTAATGGATTAAGATTATCCTGACTTCCATAGGCTAATGCATCATTCCCATACACATAACTTGCCTTATTATTACTCTGTTGATACTCAAGTGCCTTTTTAAGGGAATCTGGTGTGATTACCCTGCCGTCTTTATCAAAAATCTGCTCTATCTGGTGATTAGAGATATCACCTGACTCTTTTTCAAACCAGTTCCTGAATGTAATACCATTTTTATGACCAATGGAAAGAACATTACCTTCAGCTTTATACATGATGAGGTCATTACCTTCTCGCCTGAAGGCCACATCCCGGAAATCAATATCAGCCAAACTGAGTTTATCGTCTTTCCCCCCATCATCGTCAATAATATGATGGCCATATCCTGAAAGATAACGATAAATATCATTACCATATCCACCTTTCAGAAGATCATTCCCTTCTCCGCCATCAAGCAGATCTGCTCCCTCACTGCCGTACAGCTTGTCATTACCTTTTCCACCGGATAATACATTTTTTGCAAGAGAATTTCCCTGAACCTGAAGCTCATCATCGCCATCTCCGCCGTTCAGGTAATTATTACCTGCTCCCCCAATTAACTTATCGTTGCCATCACCGCCATAGAGCTGGTCATCTCCGTTTCCGCCCCTCAGCGTATCATTACCTTTATCACCATATAAGCGGTCATTCCCATCATTTCCTTCTATATGGTCATCACCATCCGCGCCATGGAAGATATCAGTAAATTTACTGCCAAAAAACTTGTCGGCACGCGTGGTCCCAATAAGTTCTTCCACGGAATATAAGTTATCAGTCTCTGTTAAATTTTTACCATTGATATGAGTGAATTCATAACTCCGATATTGCGTTTTTTCAGTTCTTTTTCCAACTGAAACCTCCTGCTCCTTCACAACTTCCTGTAAAACCTTAACATCACCACCAAGTACACGTGTTACCGTGTAATTACCCGCTTCGGTTGCTTTTGTGCCATCAATGGTCAGATAACCGGTGTCTGTTTTATCATAATAAACAACATCATGTCCTTTACCTGCGTAGATATTGGCTGAGCCGGCAGATAAAAAGACCTTATCATCCCCGTCTCCCAGGTGTGACTCAATACGAATTTCCCGATACTGGTTATTACCGACTGATGCATGCTGAATCAGGTTAGAGTAATCATATACAGACCCCTTGTCCTGAACCCCCTTCACCGTCCATTTATCAACACCCTTGACTAATAACTCGGTAATATATTCATATTTTCCGGACTGCCTCCTTTCACGAATTTCCTCACCGGGAGTTAACAATGGCGTAACAAATTTCAATAACGTAGAAGATTTGCTGTCAGAAAGGTCAATATTTCCTTTCAATGGGTCAAAGACTTGCTTCTGGAATTCATCCGGTTTTTTCTCCAGACGTTTTCCTTCTTCATAATAGTCAATATAACTTTTACCACTGAGTGTTTTGTCTCCATTTCTGGTGACACCAGCTAACTCACCTATCAGCGTATCCCAATGTTGCTGGGTAATGAGGACTGATCTTTCAAC
>OCAK01001643.1_pt1 | contig 11424 bp, 9 predicted proteins | sample 1538301 | NCBI WGS metagenome assembly OCAK01 (sample SAMEA2580285, study PRJEB22360) | human gut metagenome | biome: human gut; feature: human-associated habitat; material: faeces | place: Denmark | collected 2008/2010 | reverse complement strand
ATATATTTCATGTATTAATTTGCTGTATATATTTTTAAAATAAATGCTTTTGGGGGCTTCAGCGCCCCCAAAAGCGAGTGACATTAATTTGGGGTTACGATATTCACCCACAAATCGAAATTATCCAGACAGGCGATAATTTCTTCCAGTTTCGCGCCATTGCCAATAATTTTGGCTTTCTTCGCTTTCACCAGATCGGCCATTTTTGCCTGTCCGGTCAGCACGGCGTGCAGATCTTCACGGCTGATGTAGAAAGAGGCGTCAGCTTGCGGTTGCAGTGTTTTACGGTAGTTAAGCACGCTATCGTTCAGCGTCAGGTTGAGGTTATCGCCGTTGCTCATATTGAAGTTCAGGCTGATATTTTTACCCGCGGCTTTCGCGCTATCGAGGCGAACGGACATAAAGTCGAACAGCATTTCGACCGACATCCCACGAATGGTGTCCGGGGAACCGGTGGTGCCGTGGCTGAACTTATGCACCCCTTCGCGCAGCTCTTTCGCGCCGGTCAGGTAGAAACCGCGCCATGTGGCGGACTCGGCCTGATAGCCCAGCTGTTCAAAGTTATTCGCTTGCAGATTCTTCGCGACCTGGTCACCCGGGTTGGCAGCAATCACCTGTTTCAGCAGTTCTGCCGACCAGCGATAATCACCTTGCTTGTTCGCTTCTTGCGCCAGGTTGATGACGCGGGCAGAACCGCCCAGCGCCTGCACGTAACGTTTACCCATCTCCACCTGACCATACGGATGCAGGTTAGCCGGGTTACCGTCGTAATAGCCAAGATAGAAGTTATATACCGCGCGGGCGTTGTGGCTGACAGAACCGTAATAGCCGCGGCTGGCCCAGTTATTGGCAAGCGCAGGCGGCAGCTTAATCATGTCGCCGATTTCATTCATGGTGTAGCCCTGGTTCGCCAGGTGCAGGGTCTGGTCGTGAATGTACTTGATAGTATCGCGATATTTACCAATATAATCATTGATATGCTTATTGCCCCAAACCGGCCAGGTGTGCGGCATAAACAGTACTTCCGCGTCGTTACCCCACATATCCAATGTTTCGTTCAGATACTCGGTCCACTTGCTGGTGTCGCGGGTTTTCGCGCCGCGCAGGGTGTAGAAGTTGTGCAGGGTATGCGTGGCATTCTCGGCGGTACACAGGGCTTTCAGGGCCGGAATATAGAAGTGCATTTCCGCTGGCGCTTCGCTACCTGGGGTCATCAGGAAGTCAAACTCCAGGCCGTCGATAATCATCTTCTCGCCAGTTCTCACGATAGTTTTAGTCGGTGCAATAATGCTCGGGTCGCCCGTTGCCAGCGTCACGCCAAGGCCATTACCCACATTGCCTTGCGCGTTGTGCGGCAGTAACAGACCGTAAGAGTAGAGCGCACGGCGGCTCATGATGTTACCCGCCAGCACGTTTTCGCTGATGGCTTCGTCCATAAAGCCAGCTGGAGCAATCACCTGAACTTTTCCGGATTTAACATCGGCTTCAGAGATGATGCCTTTCACGCCGCCATAGTGGTCGGCGTGGCTGTGGGTATAGATAACGGCAATAATGGGTTTTTGCGGGCGATGCTGGAAGTAAAGGTCAAGTGCGGCTTTTGCGGCAGGTGGCGTCACCAGTGGGTCAATAACAATAATGCCTTTCTCGCCCTCAACGAACGTAATGTTAGAGATATCCTGGCCGCGCACCTGATACATTTTATCGGTGACTTTGAACAGGCCTGAAATGCCGTTGATCTGCGACTGACGCCACAGGCTGGGGTTTACGGTTTCCGGCGCAGCGGCATTAATATCAAATTTGTAATCATTCGCGCGGTAGTAAATTTTACCGTTCGCATCACGCAGAATACCTTCATCCAGCAGCGGAGCGATAAATCCACGCTGGGCATCGTCAAAATCCTGACGATCGCTAAACGGTAATGATTTGGCGTAATTCTGATTAACCTGTTGGGTATATTGAGTGGCGGCTTTCGCTTCATCTGTTGCGTAAGCGGTATTTATCATCATGCCGCTGGCGGCAGTGAACGCAATAACAATCCTGCTCAAACGGAATAACCGAGAGTTATTCATATAAATCTCCATTTATCATTTATGTCGTAAATATGTAATCCATGCAAAATACGTCATTTAAAGCTGGCGTTATCATAATTCTGAAATTGCGACTTTAATAAGTGGAAGTGTGAGCGGAACGAGCCATTTTATTAGGCATTTGTGCTGAAGAGGGAAAATTACAGTAGAACTATCATTGCTGGGAATAATATGGGCTGTTTTATGTAATTATTATATATATTGTACCTGTCGTTGGCACAGCGGGATATTGCGCTACTGTGCCAACGCTTTACTCATGGGACTTTAGCACAGGACTGTAGCAAAAAACGTTGATGCGCCAATATTGCTGCACCCTGAGCGCCATTAAAGTCAGAAGATGAGGCGGCAATAAAGCGCACGACCTGATACGGCAGTGGACGGCGCAGGTACTTTTGGGTCATGGCAATGAGAGTCTCGCGTGGGAAGGCGGGCATATCCATCACGCCACCACCCAGAATCACCGCATCGGGATCGAACAGATTAATGCTGGTGGCAATGGCTCGTGCCGCGTTTTCAAGCAGACTCTGGACGAAAGGGGCGTTTTCCGCATGGACGAAAAGATCGCTCAATGGGTAATTTCGGGGCTGTTGTTCGTACCAGCGTCTTAGCGCCATTCCAGAGCAATTGGTTTCCAGGCACCCAGGATTACCACACGCGCAGTGTTGGGTCATATCTCCCAGGGGGATATGGCCCAGTTCGCCTGCCACACCGTGTGCACCCGTCCACGGCGCACCGTTCATCCACACTGCGAACCCCATCCCCGTACCGAGATAGGCTGCCAGAACCAGTTGTTGCGTAAGGCGGTTTTCTACTACGTCCCAGGAGAGTTGCAGGTTAACGTCGCGGGAAAACTCAACCGGACAATTCAGCGTATTTTCGAGCTTATCGGCGAGATCATATAAATCTGCCGCTGTTAACGGCAGGTTAGGCGTAGAAATAATGGTGCGTTTATCTTTACTGACCAGCGCCGGAAATCCCATCACCAGACCATGACAGCGAGCGTTAAAGCGCCTGAGTTGCTCGTCAATCATTTCGCCGATACCCGACACCAGGTCGGGAGCAATAACTTCTGCGGTCCGCTTTTTTTCGCAGTGTAGCGTTTCACCTTCTGCTGTCCGCAGACAAAAGCGGATATGCGTTGCCCCCATATCCACGCCCGCTACGACGTTATGCTGTTTTTGCATGAGGCTGTACCTCGCTTTTTGCAGCCAGAATCTGCGCGGTCATAATTCTCCATGCTTCGTCGATATTTTCCGCATGATTAAACAGGCCGGAAGTGCCGACGATAAAGACATCCGCCCCTGCCGCCATTAGTTTTTCGTAAGTTGCCTGGTTGCAGGAACCGTCCACCTCAATTTCGTACTCCAGACCTTCTCGTTCACGCCATGCCTTCAGTTCGGCAACTTTATCCAGCATTTCAGGAATGAAGGGTTGTCCGGCAAAACCGGGATCGACAGTCATGACCGTAATTTTATCAGCCTTATGGATATAGTATTTCATGGCCTCAACCGGCGTTTCCGGATTAAGAATCAGCCCCACTTTCATGCCATGACGGCGGATTTCATCAATCAGGCGGAATGCCTGACCGTTGATAGTTTCCGGATGCAAAGTGATGAAATCAGCTCCCGCACGTGCCAGTTGAGCAATGTAATCCTGCGGACGCGTTACCATCAGATGGCAGTCGAGCGGTTTACTCGCCAGTTTTTTTACCTGGCTTACGAAGAACGGTGAGAGCGTCAGATTCGGCACAAAGTGGCCGTCCATGATATCGATGTGAAAGTAATCGGCATGGCTGTCGATAAATTCGATCTGTTCTTTAAATTTCAGCAGATCCATACACATTAACGAGGGGGAGATTTTCATGTTCAATTCCTTACTTACTGATAAGACGGTCAAGGGCGACAGCCGCGATAATTAATCCGCCCATCACCACCAGTTGGTAATAGGTTTGTACCTGCAAAATATTCAGACCGTTGTTGATGGTGCCGATGATCAACCCGCCAATCACCACAGAGAAAATGCGCCCCTTGCCGCCGAAGAAACTGGTGCCGCCAATGATGGCGCTGGCAATGGCATAGGTTTCAAAACCCATACCGGCAAGCGGTTCTGCGGCACCGAGTCGTGCAGTTGAGACGACGCCTGCCAGACCTGCACAAACACCGGAGATGATAAACACCACCAGGATGTGGAATTTCACGTCAATCCCGGAATAGAACGCCGAGTTTTTGTTGCCGCCCAGTGCGTAGATGTTGCGTCCGAGCCGCATACGCGTTGTCAGAAACCAAAGGATGAGCGCGACAATTAGCGAGAAGATAACGGGGACAGGTATCCCAATTACGCTGGCGGCAAAGAAGTTCACGAAGTCAAATGAGAAGCCGTATACCGAGTTGGCATCGGAGATCACCAGCGTGATCCCACGGAAAATAGCGTTGGTGCCAAGGGTGATAATGAACGGGTGTAGTCCCGTCCAGTTGACCAGGCAGCCGTTGATCGCCCCCAGTGCGCCGCCAACCAGTACACCGCCAATTAGCGCCGCGAGAAACGGATCAATACCTGCCAACATCAGTTTAGCGGTCACCATACCGGAAAGCGCCAGAATCGCGCCAACCGAAAGGTCGATACCGGCGACCAGGATAGCGAAGAATTCCCCCATGCCGATCAGTACCGTCACGGAGCTTTGCACAAAAATCTGGGTAATATTATTGGTGGTCAGAAAATATTCTGACGACAGCAAACCAAAAATGGCGACGATGATCGCCAGGATAAAAAAAGTACCGTATTTATCCCAGAACAGCGCAAAGTTGAACGGTTTCTTCTCGCTCGCTTCGCTTTTTACTCGTGTGGTAAAGCCCATGCCATAATCTCCTCTTCGCTCATGTCATCGCGATTGGTCAGGATTTGCGTCAGTCGTCCTTCGCAGAACACGGCGATGCGGTCGCAGACGGTGATAATTTCAGGTAGTTCAGATGACACCATCAGGATGACTTTTCCGTCGTCCGCCAGTTGGCGCATCACTTTGTAAATTTCGGCTTTCGCGCCAACGTCGATGCCACGGGTAGGTTCATCGAAAATGATCACTTCCGGGTGACAGCACAGCCATTTGGAGATCAGGACTTTCTGCTGGTTACCGCCGGAGAGTTCAGTGATGTTCTGGTTTACCGAATGACATTTCAGCGCCAGCAGTTCGCGCTGGGCTTCAGCGGTACGTTGCTCGTCAACTTCATGAAACAACCCCATCGCGCCTTTATAGCCGCCGTCTTTCAGACTGCGGCTGATAGCTATGTTCTGAGCGATAGAAAAGTTGGGGAAAAAGCCGTTATCCCGGCGGCTTTCAGTGATGTAAGCCATCCCTTTTTTCACGGCATCCAGGGGAGAACGTGGAGAGATATCTTTGCCATTAAGACGGATTTCTCCGCCAGCGCGTTTATCAACGCCAAACAGGCAGTTCATCAGTTCAGTACGTCCGGAACCGACCAGTCCGGCAAAGCCTAATATTTCTCCCCGGCAGACGCTAAATGAGATATCCCGGACCTTTTTTCTGTCACGGCTGGTGACGTTGCGCACCTCAAAAACCGTATCGTGCGCAAGGTTGCTGACATTCTCCTTCATCGCGTTAAAACGGTTTTGCAATTCGCGGCCTACCATCAGACGGACGATATCGTCATTTGACACATCGCTCACCATGCCGCTGCAAACGCTGCTGCCGTCTTTCATCACCGTATAGCGGTCGCAAATACGGCGAATTTCCGCCAATTTATGCGAGATATAGACGATGGCCGTACCCTCCTTACGCAACTGATTCATGATCAGAAACAGATAGTCCACCTCTTTATTGGTGAGTGAGGAGGTGGGTTCATCCATGATGATGACTTTGGCGTCGAGCATCAGCGTTTTGGCAATTTCCAGCATCTGCTTGTGGCTGATAGATAAATTCGCCACTTTCTCATCTAAATCAACTTTCAAGCCCACGCGTAATAACATCATGGCGGCGCGGACACGCATTTCTCGCCAGTCGATAATATTGACGCCACAGATTTTTTTCGTCAGATGACGACCAATATATAAATTTTCCAGTACGGTTAATTCATCAATAACGCTGAGTTCCTGATAAATAATCCCGATACCGAGTTGTGCCGCTAATTTATGATCCAGTTTGTTATAGTTAATGTTATTAATGGTAATGGTGCCTTTGGTCGGCTCATGTATCCCGGATAACACTTTCATTAGCGTAGATTTACCCGCACCATTTTCTCCTAGTAATGCATGTATTTCACCAGGATAAACCGTTAAATTAACCGACTTTAATGCGTGAACCGGACCAAAGGACTTGCCGATCCCCGCCATCGATATATATGGCGTGGCCATAAATAACCTCTCTGCACGAAATATCGTATTATTGCCTGATGGCTACGTTTATCAGGTCTACGTTCAGGTTATTTTGTTGGCCGGATAAGACACTTCATTAGCATCATCATCCGGCATCATTCAGTTTTATTGAGTGACCAGGATTGAATCGACCAGTTTAAATTCCGGTGCTTTATCCAGCGGGATAACCTTGCCGGATTTCTCAGCGTCAACCATCAGCTTCAGACCCGTTGCACCGATATCCGCCGGGTTCTGGGCAACCGTCGCGGTCATTTGTCCGGCTTCCACCATTTTGCGGGCTTCCGGAATGCCATCTGTACCGACGACCAACACTTTGCCCGTTTTTCCAGCGTTTGCGACTGCCTGAGCAACACCCATTGCCATCGTGTCATTCGCGCAATAGATCGCTTTAATATTCGGATTACGTTGCAACACGTTAGTGGCGACATCCAGTGCTTTAATACGGTCCCAGTCGGCAGGCTGGCTGGCGACAAGCTTGATCTGGCTTGCTTTTTTGAAGGCTTCGGTGGCACCATTACGACGCGCTTCACCGGAGGCGTTACCGGCTTTACCCTCAATGATTGCGACTTCACCCCCTTCGGCACCCAGCTTGTCAATAATGAATGACGCGCCTTTCGCCCCGACGGCAACATTATCGGTGGTGACAAAACCTTCCACATTACCGCCTGCTTTTTTCAGATTATCCATGTCGATTTTTTCATCGAGATTGACCAGATAAATGCCTTTTTTCCATGCGCGGGCAACAGGCATGACCAGGTTCACTGAGGATAATGGTGCGAAGGCGATACCTTTGTAATTTTTATTACTGAGATCTTCAAATAACTGCAATTGAGATTGAAAATCGCCTTCTGAAGGAGAGGCAAAAATATCAACGCTGACGCCCAGCGTTTTTGCTTCATCTTCAATGCCTTTTTTCATATCTACCCAAAATGGATTGGAGAGTGTTTTCAATACGACGGCATATTCGGCGGCAGCAAAAGCGCTGGTTGACAACATTAAGCCCACGAGTGTGCCGCTGAAATATTTCAGATATTTATTCATAATCATGTTCTCACGGTAAGGGGAGAGGTAACTCCGCGATGGCGGAATTACCTTTTTCTTATTTCAGCGCGCCTGGTGAGAAGAAATCAACAATTGCGCCGGTTTTTTGCATATTAATATTAGCTTGTTCAATGTTGAGCTGGGCGACAGAGACAAAAAACGCGTCCAGCAAAGTCAGTTGTAATATTCTTGCCGAGGCATTACGACCTAATAACGGTGTTTCCGGGGCCGGTGAGCAAATAATATAATCGGCCAGCTTCGCTATTGGTGAATGATAGCTATGCGTTATACAAATAATCTTTGCCCCGTTCTTTTTTGCCAGTTCTACAGCCGCTTTTACATCACTGGTTCGCCCGGAATGGGTCACCACCAGCACCACATCTCCTTCCTGTAACAACGAAGCAGACATCATCATGATGTGAGCGTCCGGATAGGCCTGGCAGCGTACGCCAATGCGCAAAAACTTGTGCTGTACATCAGCACAGATAGCATTTGATCCTCCGGCACCGTACAAATCCCGCTGTCTGGCCTGATAGAAAAAGCGGGCGGCACGGTGGATCTCATCAACGTTGACGATCGACTGACCTTCCATAATGGTGCGTAAAGTGATGTTAAATACCTTATTCACCACATCCTGCGGCGCTTCATCAAAAGCCAACTCGGAAGGCAATACTTGTTCTGACTGAGAAAAATAATCTTCCAGCGCACTGCGTAAGTTACGAAAGCCGCTAAACCCCAGCAGCTTTGATACCTTAACGATCATCGCTTCAGATACCGCCAGAGCTTCTGCGACATCTTTAATTGCGGGTGCACAACTCAGGTTACCGGGTTTGAGTAACCACTCCACGATGCGGCTTTCGTTTTCTGTCATTCCTTCCTGCTTCATTCGCAGGTAAGGCGCTAACCCGATACCGTTCGGAAGCGCTGAATCAAACTCTGACTGGCTCATCACGTTCTCTTGTCCTTGAATTGAAGACGCCACTATATCACCACAGCAAGAACAGAAAAGATGCTGGCAACTTCACAAAAAAATAAAATTTATAAAGTTTATTTTGTTGTGAATAATGGAGAGTGGCTTAAAATTTCGTTTCATTTAATCACTTTAAAAACATGATGTTATTTGTCTTTCTGGTTTATTAGATGATAGATGTTGCTGGATAGTGAGTGTCTTTAACGCTATTGCGCTGCCAGATGTAACTCTGTAAAACAGATCGGGAAGGCGGATTTCATCGATTTTGGATGTTTTTAATTCATTTACATCACAAATGTTTTTTGATTGTGAAGTTTTGCACGGGCGGGGAAGATGAATGAAAAAGATTGCATTTGGCTGTGATCATGTCGGTTTCATTTTAAAACATGAAATAGTGGCACATTTAGTTGAGCGTGGCGTTGAAGTGATTGATAAAGGAACCTGGTCGTCAGAGCGTACTGATTATCCGCATTACGCCAGTCAAGTCGCACTGGCCGTTGCTGGCGGAGAGGCTGATGGCGGGATTTTGATTTGTGGCACTGGCGTCGGTATTTCGATAGCGGCGAACAAGTTTGCCGGAATTCGCGCGGTCGTTTGTAGCGAACCTTATTCCGCGCAACTTTCGCGGCAGCATAACGATACCAACGTGCTGGCTTTTGGTTCACGAGTGGTTGGCCTCGAACTGGCAAAAATGATTGTCGATGCGTGGCTGGGCGCACAGTACGAAGGCGGTCGTCATCAACAACGCGTGGAGGCGATTACGGCAATAGAGCAGCAAAGGAATTGAGATTCATCCACTACTTGCATGGATGAGTAATGACTAATGTGGATAGAGTTTCTTTTTGAGGTTGGCTAATGAAACGCTTTCCGCTATTTCTTTTATTCACCCTGCTCACGCTGTCCACCGTTCCGGCCCAGGCCGATATTATCGACGACACCATTGGCAATATTCAGCAGGCGATTAACGACGCTTATAACCCTGACCGTGGGCGAGACTATGAAGATTCGCGCGACGACGGCTGGCAGCGTGAAGACGATCGGCGCAGACAATATGATGACCGCCGCCGCCAGTTTGAAGATCGCCGCAGGCAGCTGGACGATCGCCAGCGCCAGCTTGATCAGGAGCGTCGGCAACTGGAAGATGAAGAGCGGAGAATGGAAGATGAGTATGGGCGTTGATATAGGGGCCGGCGCGGGTATTTTCCCTCACGCCACCTCAATCTCCATCCCATCAAACCCCGCCTCAAACCCCGATGGTAGCGCGTTTTCCATCAGCCACGCATCAAACTGATGGCTGATATGGGTCAGAATCACCCGTGGCGAGCGGATAACCTGATTCAGCGCAAGCACGGTATTTAAATCACAGTGATTACGCGGTGCATCCTCGCGCGGTGGGTGGCTGCAATCAATCACCATTACCTGTGGCTGATTATTGCGTAAAAATTTCAGCGTTTTTTCCGGCAGGCCTGCAGTGTCAGACAGCCACGCCACCCGGCTATGTGCCGTTTCCAGTAGATAGCCGAAAGTGAGTTTCGAATGGTTAAGCGGCAGCGGCGTGACCTGCAACCCCTGCAAATCAAACACCACAAACGGCTCCACCGTGTGGCTGAAATCAAGCAGGCCCGGATGTTTAAACAGATCGTCGCAGCCCTGCTCATCCGGTGGACCGTAGACCGGGATTGTGTCGCCCACGCCCCAGCGCAGCGGGAACAGCCCCTGGACGTGATCCATATGGTAGTGCGTCAGCAAAAACTGCTGGAACGATCCGGGCGACCAGCGATCGGCGAGATCGTGCAGCCCGGCGTCGATCAGGGTGATCGCGTCGTTAAACTTCACGACGCCGCTGCATGGCTGGCGGCGATACTGCGGCGAGCGTCGCGCTCTGGCGCAGGCCGCGCACTCGCAGCCCCATGCCGGAACGCCCTGTGCGCCGCCGGTGCCGGTGAGCGTGAGGGTCAGGCTCATGTTACAGCGCCTTGGTGAAGCGGAAGTGGCTCTGCTCGTAGCCTTCGCGCAGGTAAAATCGGTGCGCGTCGTGGCGCTTCACGTTGGTGGAAAGCTCGGTCATTTCGGCCCCGGCCTGGCGGGCTTCTTCTTCTGCCCATGCCAGTAATTTACTGCCGACGTTCAGACCGCGCGCCTGCGGCATCACCACCAGTTCCTGAATTTCGCCGATCCAGTTGACATGATGCAGATGAAACTGCAAATGCAGGCCGATCATGCCGACAACTTCGCCATCCAGCAGCGCCAGATGGTAGCGCATGTTCGGATCGCGCAGATTGGCGTTAAACCCCACGCGAAACGCCTGGTGGTCAAACTCCGCCTGTTTTAGCTCACAAATCAGCGCGTAAACTGCGTCGGTGTCGTACTGCGTAGCCGGGCGAAGCTCACAAGCAGGCATGGTGTTTCTCCTTCTGATGAATCAGCGTCAGCAACTTGTCGACCGACTGGCGCAGGCTGCCGTCATTATTGAGCGTAAGACAATCCTGAGGAGTATAGCGGGCAGCGCGCGCCAGCCGGGCGTTAATTTCACTGGCATTTTCACGACCACGGTTTTCCAGGCGCTGGCGCAGGATCTCTGGCGAAACCTGTAAACAAACGGGCAGCAGCGCCGATTGATAGCGCGCCCGGCTACGCTGACGGGCGCGCCCGCCCCTGCGGCAGATGGGCGCGTGAGCCGTTGACCACCACGTCAAATCCAGCGTGCAGCCAGAGGTCAATCTCGACGCCGACGCCATAATACAGACCGTTAGCGTGCCAGCTTAAGGCCAGAAGGTTCTGCCCCGCGCGGGTAAAAAACTCCTGCTCGCTCAGGGCGATATGGTTTTCACTTCCGGCGCTGGCGGCGCGCGTGATGTAGCGATGCGCTACCAGTAGCTGAGTTTGTTCCCGCTGGCGGGGGTCCGTCAACAGACTGGCTTTTCCGGAGCCGACTACTAC
>OCAK01001635.1_pt1 | contig 11461 bp, 10 predicted proteins | sample 1538301 | NCBI WGS metagenome assembly OCAK01 (sample SAMEA2580285, study PRJEB22360) | human gut metagenome | biome: human gut; feature: human-associated habitat; material: faeces | place: Denmark | collected 2008/2010 | reverse complement strand
ATACACTGGGCGGCGGAGTCCGCCCGCTGGTCGAACTGTCCCGGCAGGGGCTCCACGCCGAAGGCGATGCAGTCCCCGGCGGGCAGGGCTGCGGCAGTATCGTCCACCTGAGGCTCAGAGAACACTGTCCCCACCGCCCGGCGGAAGGCGGCCTCGTCCAGGCCCTCCACGTCATAGCGGTTCAGCAGGCGCAGGTCCTCCAAGGCGGAGACGCCCACCACGGTCTGCAGCTCGTGCAGCAGGCCCCGGGCCTCCTGCCGGAGCCCCGGCTTCTTTTCCACATAGATCCGTCTTACCATCGTATGACCTCCCGGCGCCGGTTGGGCGCTCATCAAAATATGCGTTTCAGTCCGCCAGAGCCGCCAGAGCCCGCTGGCCGATGTCATGGCGCAGGTATTTGCCGTCAAAGTCCACCGCCCTGGCGGCGGCGTAGGCGTCGTGCAAAGCCTGCCGCAAAGTGGGACCGGTGGCGGTGACGCCCAGTACCCGGCCGCCGCTGGTGACCAGCTGCCCATTCTCGTCCAGTCTGTCCCCGGCGTGGTAGATGGTCACGTTTCCCGGTGCCGACGCGGGCAGAGAGATGGGCTTACCCTTTTCGTAGGCGGCTCTGGCCCCGCGGGAGGCCAGGACCCCCCAGGCGGGGGAGGCGTGCCGCCATTCCACGGTGAGCGATCCCAGGGTCTCGCTTTCCACCGCCTGCATGACCGTCAGCAGGTCTGTTTTCAGCAGGGGCAGCACCACCTGGGTCTCCGGGTCCCCGAAGCGGCAGTTGTACTCGATGACCTTGGGCCCGTCCGGGGTCAGCATCAAACCGAAGTACAGGCAGCCCTTGAAGGGGCAGCTTTCCGCCCGCATGGCGGCCAGAGTGGGCAGGAAGATGGTGTCCATGCACACTCGGGCGATGTCCTCGGTGTAGCAGGGGTTGGGAGCCACGGTGCCCATGCCGCCGGTGTTGGGGCCAGTATCTCCGTCCCCCACCCGCTTGTGGTCCATGGAGGACACCATGGGGGCGATGGCGGTGCCGTCGGTGAAAGCCAGGACGCTGACCTCCGGGCCAGTCAAAAACTCCTCGATCACCACCCGGCTGCCGGAGTCCCCGAAGGCCCGGTCCTCCATCATGGTCCTGACGGCATCCTCTGCCTCTTCATAGGACCGGGAGATCAGCACGCCCTTGCCCAGGGCCAGACCGTCCGCCTTGATGACGATGGGGAAGGAGGCGGTTTTCAAATAGGCGAGCGCCGCAGCGGGCGTATCGAACACCTCATATCGGGCGGTGGGGATGTGATATTTTTTCATCAGGTCCTTGGCAAAGACCTTGCTGGACTCGATCCGGGCGGCTCTGGCGTCCGGCCCGAAGCAGGGGATGCCCGCGGCGTGGAGGGCGTCCACACACCCCAGAGCCAGAGGATCGTCCGGCGCCACCACCGCGAACCCCACGGCGTGGGAGACGGCGAAGTCCACAATAGCGCCGATGTCTGTGGCGCTGATCTGCGGCACACAAACGGCGTCAGCGGCGATGCCGCCGTTGCCCGGCAGGGCGTAAATCGTCTCCACCACCGGATTTTCTTTCAGTTTTTTGATGATGGCGTGCTCCCGGCCGCCGCCGCCTACTACGAGAAGATCCATCGAATCGTCCTCCTTGCTTCGTGTATAAAACAGTGTGAAGAGAGACCGGGGAAAACCGGACAGGCTTTCCCGGTTGATTTGCCATCGCAAATCAGAAAAGGAAACTTCATTGCCCCTATCCGGGCCCAGACTCGGCAGACCCGGCGGCAGGATGCCGGACAGGCCCGCTTCTCTTCAAAGACGCTCAGTGGTGGAACAGCCGCATCCCTGTAAACGCCATCACCATGCCGTATTTGTTGGCTGTTTCAATGACATGGTCATCCCGGATGGAACCGCCGGGCTCAACAATGTACTGGACGCCGGATTTTCTCGCCCGCTCCACATTATCGCCAAAGGGGAAGAAGGCGTCGGAGCCGCATGTGACGCCGGTGAGGGCTGTGATCCAGGTTTTTTTCTCCTCCGCCGTCAGAGGATCGGGGCGCACGGCGAAGGTCTTCTGCCAGATGCCCTCCGCCAGCACGTCCTCATACTCGTCGGAGAGATATACATCGATGGCGTTATCCCGGTCCGGGCGGCGAATGTTCTCCACGAATTGCAGGCCCAGCACCTTGGGATGGTGGCGGAGCCACCAGGTGTCCGCCTTGGTGCCCGCCAGGCGGGTGCAGTGGATGCGGCTCTGCTGGCCCGCTCCCACGCCGATGGCCTGTCCGTCCTTCACGTAGCAGACGGAGTTGGACTGGGTGTATTTCAGGGTGATGAGGGCCACGATCATGTCCCGCTTGGCCGCTTCCGGCAGGTCCTTGTTCTCCGTGACAAGGTTGGTGAGGAGCGCCTCATTGATCTCAAAGTTGTTCCGCCCCTGTTGGAAGGTGACGCCGAACGCGTCCTTGTACTCCTGGGGGGCGGGGACGTAGTCCGGGTCGATCTGCACGACGTTGTAATTGCCCTTCTTCTTGGTTTTCAATATCTCCAGGGCTTCGTCGGTGTAGCCGGGGGCGATGATGCCGTCGGACACCTCATATTTCAGATACCGGGCGGTGGCGGCGTCGCACACGTCGGAGAGGGCCGCCCAGTCCCCGTAGGAGCACAGCCGGTCCGCACCCCGGGCCCGGATGTAGGCACAGGCGATGGGGGAAAGGTCTGCGCCCTCCTCCACAAAGTACATCTGCCGCTCCACATCCCTGAGGGGGTTGCCCACGGCGGCCCCGGCGGGGGACACGTGCTTGAAGGACGCGGCGGCGGGCAGGCCGGTGGCTTCTTTCAGTTCCCGCACCAGCTGCCAGGCGTTCAGCGCGTCCAGAAAGTTGATGTATCCCGGCTTGCCGTTCAGCACCGTGAGGGGCAGGTCGGACCCGTCCCGCATGAAGATGCGGGCGGGCTTCTGGTTGGGATTGCAGCCGTATTTCAGTTCCAGTTCGTTCATGCCTGGGTCTCCTTTCCGGAATACTTGTTGACGATGCGCTGCTGGAAGTCCCGGGTCTCCAGGTCTGTGAAGCGGACGAAGAGGGAGATCCTGTTGGCCTCGTCCAGAGCGTCCCAAACGGCGCTGGCGAGGCTGTCAATGTCCCCTTCCACGGCCACCTGCTCCGGCTCTCCGGCAAAGGAGGGCAGGGGATCGCCGTCTCCGGCGTAGGTGTGGAGGAAGTGGCCGGTCCCCGGCTGGCCGGGATACTCGAAGGTCTGCCGCAGGCAGCGTCTGCCGGTCCCGTCGGCGGCTTTCAGGATGGACAGCTTGTAACTGCCGTTGGGCCCCAGCAGCCCGGAAATCCGCGGGGTCCAGTTGGGACCGTCCGGCTCGAATTCCCGCGTGCGGAGGGCCTGCTCCATGGGAAGGCCCTGCTTTAAAAACTCCAGGATGGTGTCCGTCTGGTCCCCGTTGGTGACGATGAGTCCCCGGCCCATCTGCCGTACCGGGTGGTAGATGATGAGGCTGGGGTCCTCCATCCTGGCGGGGTCCGCCGCCTGGGTACGGATGCCGTCCGGCTCCTCCGCGAAGACGCGGTTGCGGCTGTTGGCGCTGCGGCCCATGATGAAATAGACGGCCACGGACGACTTGCCGTCCGGCGTCATGCCCAGCACGATCCCACGGCCGGGATAGGGATTGCCCCGCAGCAGGGCACATAAATCCTGTTTCACAGATGCTCCTCCTTTTCCGTGGCGATGTGGGCGGCCAGCTGTTCTGCGGCCTGGGGCAGCAGCACCCACTCCGCCTGTTCCATGACCCGGCGCTGCAAGGTTTCCGGCGTGTCGCCGGGCAGAATGTCCACCGCTTTCTGCAGCAGGATGCGCCCCCCGTCCGGGATCTCGTTCACCAGATGGACGGTAGCGCCGGTGACCCTGACGCCACGGCGGAGGGCTGCCTCATGGACCTTCAGCCCGTAATACCCCTTCCCACAGAAGGCGGGGATCAGGGAGGGATGGACGTTGACGATCCGGTCCGGCCAGCGACGGACGAAGTCCGCGGACAGGATGGACAGGAACCCGGCCAGCACGACCAGATCCACCCGGTACTGCGTCAGCGCCTCCATCAGCGCCGCCTCAAACGGCTCCTGCCCCAGCTGCTTCCGGGACAGGGGAATGGCAGGCACGCCGCGGCGTTTTGCCCGCTCCAGAGCGTAGGCTTCGGGATTGCTGGAGAGGACCAGCACGATCTCCACGTGGGGCAGGGCGCCTGCTTCCTGAGCGTTCAGCAGCGCCTCCAGGTTGGTGCCGCCGCCGGAGACCAGCACAGCGATACGGGCCTTGTTCAGCATAGGATCACCCGTTCCTCTCCGGAGATCACCTCACCTATCACATAGCCGGGGCAGCCGTGCTGGGCCAGGGCGGAGAGGGCCTGGTCCGCCGTGTCCCGGGAGACGATCACCGCCATGCCGACCCCCATGTTGAAGGTGTTGAACATGTCCCGCTCCGGGATGTGGCCGGTCTCCCGGAGCATTTTGAAGATGGGTGGCGTCCGGACGGCAGCCTTCTCAATTTTCACCGTCATCCCATCCGGCAGGCACCGGGGGATGTTCTCATAAAAGCCCCCGCCGGTGATGTGGCTGATGCCGTGGACCTCTGCCGCGTCGATGGCGGCCAGCACCGGCTTCACATAGATGCGGGTGGGGGTCAGCAGGGCCTCGCCCAGGCTCTCCCCCAGATCTTCACAGTAGACCGTCAGATTGGCATGCTCCACGTGAAAGACCTTCCGCACCAGGGAGAATCCGTTGGAGTGGAGGCCGGAGGAGGGCAGGGCCAGCACCACGTCCCCGGAGCGGACCCGGTCCGGGTCGATGATATCGCCCTTGTCCACGATGCCCACGGAAAAGCCCGCCAGGTCGTATTCCTCCGGCGCCATGATGCCGGGGTGCTCGGCAGTCTCGCCGCCGATGAGGGCGCAGCCCGCCTGGACGCAGCCCTCTGCCACGCCGGAGACAATGGCGGCCACCTTCTCCGGCACATTCTTGCCGATGGCGATGTAGTCCAGAAAGAACAGGGGCTTTGCCCCGCAGCAGATGATGTCGTTGACGCACATGGCCACGCAGTCCACGCCCACGGTGTCGTGCCGGTCCAGCAGCTGGGCGATGCGGATTTTGGTGCCCACCCCATCGGTGCCGGACACCAGCACCGGCTCACGTATGCCGGTCAGGTCCGGGGCGAACAACCCGCCAAAGCCTCCAATGCCGGACACTACCCCGGGGATCCTGGTCCGGGCCACGTGGGGGGCCATCAGCTTCACACCGGCGTAGCCTGCGGTGATGTCCACGCCGGACTTCCGGTAGCTCTCCGAATAACTCTCCATATCAGGTCCTCTCCCTCTCACTGATCTTGCACTCGAATCGGTCTTTGCCGCCGTCCTGGGGCACGGCGGTGGGGTAGCCCCCGCCGAAGCAGGCGGTGCAGAAGCCGCACTGGGTATTGTCCGCCAGCTTCACCACGTCCTGCAGGCTCAGATACCCCAGGGAATCCACACCGATGATCTTTGCGATCTCCTCCACCGAGTGGTTGTTGGCGATGAGCTTGCTGGGGTCATCGATGTCCGTACCGTAGTAGCAGGCGGCCACAAAGGGCGGCGCGCTGACCCGCATGTGGATCTCCTTCGCCCCGGCTTTCCGCAGCAGGTCGATGGTCCGGCGGCAGGTGGTGCCCCGGACGATGGAGTCGTCGATCAGCACCACCCGCTTGCCCTCCACCACGGAGCGGATGGGGTTCAGCTTGATATTGACCTCGTTTTCCCGCATGGCCTGAGTGGGGGAGATGAAGGTGCGGCCGATGTACTTGTTCTTGATGAACCCCATGCCGTAGGGGATACCGCTCTGCCGGGCGTAGCCCAGGGCGGCGTCCAGGCCGGAGTCCGGCACGCCGATGACGATGTCCGCCTGGACCGGGTGCTCCAGGGCCAGGAAGGCCCCGGCCCGCTGCCGTGCCACGTGGACGCTGGACCCGTCGATGACGGAGTCCGGCCGGGCGAAGTAGATGAACTCGAACACGCAGAGCCGCTTGGGGGCCTTGCCGCAGTGGCGGGTGTCGGACTTGACGCCGGACTTGTCCGCCACCACGATCTCCCCGGGCAGGATGTCCCGCTCGAACCGGGCGCCGATGGCGTCCAGGGCGCAGGACTCGGAGGCGAACACCACGCCCCCGTCCCGAAGTCGGCCCATGCACAGCGGCCGGAAGCCGTGGGGGTCCCGGACGGCGATGAGCTTGGTGGGGGAGGAGATCACCAGGGAGTAGGCCCCCTCGATCCGGTCCATGGCGGCGGAGACCGCCTCCTCGATGGAGGGGGCGCGCAAACGCTCCTGGACGATGATGTAGGCGATGACCTCGGAGTCCGTGGTGGTCTGGAAGATGGAGCCCTGGCTCTCCAGCTCCTGGCGCAATGCGTGGGAGTTGGTGAGGTTGCCGTTGTGGGCCAGGGCCATGCGGCCCTTGTAGTGGTTCACCAGGATGGGCTGGACGTTCCGCTTGTTGTCGGACCCGGTGGTGCCGTAGCGCACGTGGCCTACGGCGATGGTGCCCGTGCCCAGGGAGCGGAGCCGCTCCGCCGGAAACACCTCGTTCACCAGCCCCACATCCCGGTACGCGGTGAACACGCCATCATCGTTCACCGCGATGCCGGCGCTCTCTTGGCCCCGGTGCTGGAGGGCGTACAGGGCGTAATAGGCCAGGGGGGCCACATCCGTCGTCTCCGGCGCGTACACGCCGAACACGCCGCACTCCTCTTGGATGTGGCGGGCCGGGAGCACGGCGCTCAGCTCAGTCGGCATCATGGGCAAGCAGTCTCTGCATGACCTCGGCATAGGCGCCCTCCACGCCGCCCAGGTCCCGGCGGAAGCGGTCCTTGTCCAGCTTCTCATGGGTCTTTTCGTCCCAGAGGCGGCAGGTGTCGGGGCTGATCTCGTCCGCCAGAACGATCGTGCCGCCGGTCAGTCTGCCGAACTCCAGCTTGAAGTCCACCAGCGTGACGCCGCACTCTGCCCAGAAGGCCTTGAGAATGTCGTTGACGGCAAAGGCGTACTTCTTGATGGTCTCGATCTCCTCCGCTGTGGCCAGCTTCAGCGCCAGGGCGTGATAGCTGTTCAGCAGGGGATCTCCCAGTTCGTCGTTCTTGTAGGAGAACTCGATGGTGGGAGCGTCGAATACGATGCCCTCCTCTACACCGTACCGCTTGGCGAAGGACCCGGCAGAGAGGTTGCGGATGATAACCTCCAGCGGCACGATGGAGACCTTCTTCACCAGGGTCTCCCGCTCACTCAGCTCCTGAACGAAGTGGGTGGGAATGCCGGCCTTTTCGATCCGCCGCATCAGATGGTTGGTCATCTGGTTGTTGATGACGCCCTTGCCCGCAATGGTGCCCTTCTTCAGGCCGTTGAAGGCGGTGGCGTCGTCCTTGTAGTCCACGATGTAAAGTTCCGGGTCGTCGGTGCGGAAGACCTTCTTGGCCTTTCCCTCATAGAGCTGTTCCAGCTTCTGCATGGTGCGTTCGTCCTTTCTTTCTGTTGAGAGATTAGATATTTGAATAGGCAATTGATAAACCATTAGAAAAACGGAAGGGAAAGAGAAAATAGAAATGAGAAATCAGAAATCCGGCCGCGGGATGGCGCGGATACGGAACTTTGAGCCGTCCGGTCAGGACGGACTCAAGACTTTCCGATTCCTCATTTCCGATTTCTCACGATTTCAGGAGTTCCTCCTGGAGCTTGGCGTCCTTCTCGGCGATCTGCTCCGCCATCTTCCGCCGCTCCGCTTCCAGGCGCCGGGTCAGGGCCTCGTCCTCCACCGCCAGGATCTGGGCGGCCAGCACAGCAGCATTTTTCGCGCCGTTCAGTGCTACCGTAGCCACCGGGATGCCGCCGGGCATCTGGACTGTGGCCAGCAGGGCATCCAGTCCATCCAGGACGCCCCCCTTCATGGGAATGCCGATGACAGGCAGGGTGGTGTTGGCGGCAAAGGCCCCCGCCAGATGGGCAGCCATGCCGGCGGCGCAGATGACCACGCCGAATCCCCGCTCCCGGGCGGACTTGGCGAACTCAGCCGCCTGGGTCGGCGTCCGGTGGGCGCTGAGGATATGGGCCTCATAGGGGATGTCCAGGGCGTCCAGCTGGGTACAGGCCCCTTTGACCACGGGCCAGTCACTGTCGCTGCCCATGATGACGGCAACTTTTTTCATCGCAAGCGCTCCTTTCTGCGGCTCAGAGTTTTTTCCGCATGACGGTGTGGCGGAAGATGCCGTCCACAAAATACTCGCTGGAGCAGAACACGGGGCGTCCGTCGATGTCATAGTCCACCTCTTCCATGTTCAGCAGCGGCGTGCCCATGGGCACCTGGAAGATCTCCGCCAGGGCGGCATCCGCCGCGGCGGGCCGCACGTCTGTCAGATCCAGATAGGGATAGATGCCGCAGAACCGCTGGAGGAAGTGGAAGATGGGGAGCTTGAAGTCCTGGATGGTGTAATCCCCCTTGGCCAGGGCCTTTTCCACCACGTCCTCGCAGTAGATGGCGGGCCGGCCATCCGCGGTGCACAGCCGGGCGATGCGGATGATGGGGGTGTCCTCCGGAATGCGGAGCTGAGCGGCCACCTGGGCATCGGCAGTCCCATCGGAAACCCGGACAAAGGCCACCGCCGGCTCATGTCCGCTCTGGCGGATCATGTCCAGGAACTCTACCTCAATGTCCATGCGGGTCTGGACGTTCAGCACATGGCGGTTGATGATGGTGCCAACTCCGTGGCGGCGGGTGATGAAGCCCTCCCGCTCCAGAGAGGCCAGAATGTCCCGCAGCTGCGTGCGGCTGATCCCCAGCTTCTCTGCCAGGACACTCTCCCGGGGCAGGCGCTCGCAGCTGGCGTAGGCACCGTCCTTCATGTCGGCAAGCAGCTGAGAGCGGATGGTCTTGGTCTGGGCCGGCTGACCGCTCATAGTCACACCTCTTTCTGATTTCAAAATAGGTAATACCATAAAAGTCATACCTATTGTACCGGATTTTCTCCGGCGCCGCAACTGGCAGATTTGACAGATTCCGCCCTCCTTTTTTGCCCCGGCATATCCAGTCTGCTGTTGACGGCAGGACGCACGGGCCGGAGGCGTTTGTACGGCCGGATTTCGTGGGTTTTCACCGTGGACAACCGCCGGGGGGATGTTATAATGGAGTTGAACGAAAGAGGGAGGCGTTATCCGTGAAGATTGTGATCCTGGGTGCGGAGGCCCGTTACCGGGCCTATCAGCCCGCGATGCCCTTCATCCAGCAGCAGGAGCTGGTATTTCTGGACAAGGACAGCACGGAGGCAGAGATTCTGGCCGCCGGCGCTGATGCGGAGGTGCTGTTCGTGGATGCCATCACGGTGGTGTCCGCTGCTCTGATGGAACACATGCCCTGCCTGCGGCTGATTCACTCGGAGGGGGTGGCGTTTGACCGCATTGACCTCTCCGCCGCCCGGGAGCGGGGCATTTACGTCTGCAACAACAAGGGCTGCAACGCCGGGGCCGTGGCGGAGCAGACGGTCCTGCTGATACTGATGCTCCTGCGCCATGCCCTGGAGGGGGACGAGGCCGTCCGGGCGGGACGGCAGATGGAGATGAAAGAGCGGTGCATGGTGGAGGGGATCACGGAGCTCTCTGCCTGCAAGGTGGGCCTGGTGGGATTTGGAGACATTGCGCGAGCCGCGGCAGAGCGGCTGGTCCCCTTCGGCTGCGAGCTGTACTACTACACCAAGCACCGCCGCTTGCCGGAAGAGGAGAAAAAATACCACGTCACCTACCTGCCGTTGGAGGAGCTGGCGGAGAAGAGCGACATCGTCAGCCTCCACTGCGCTGTCACGGAGGAGACCCGGAATCTGGTGGATGCCGCTCTGCTGCGGCGGATGAAACCCACAGCGTACCTCATCAACACCGCCCGGGGAGACCTTGTGGACAACGAGGCCCTGCGGCAGGCCCTGCTGGAGGGGCGAATCGCCGGAGCGGGGTTGGACACGCTGTCCCCGGAGCCGGTGCCGGCGGGGCACCCCCTGACGGCGCTGCCGCCGGAGGTCCATCGGAAAGTGGTCCTGGCACCCCACCTGGGCGGCATTACAGAGGCATCCTTCCGTCGGGCCCATGCCCACATGTGGCGAAATGTGGAGCATTTGGCTGCGGGAGAGCGGCCGGACAACATCGTCAACGGCCTGTGATGCTCGCCGACGGTAAAAAATTCTGCCGGAGATGAAACAAAACCTATGGAAAAATCGTCTAATTCCTATAAAGACCTATGGTAGAAGGACCATGTGCGGTTTGAAAGTCCTGCGCGCGAGCTGTGGGTCTGTATGCGGAAAACCCTCATGCGCCAACCGGCTTGCCTGTTCTCATGGCCCGCACGGCGCATGGAGTCAGGAAAAACAAAGAAGGGGAGCGTGACGCCGAATGAGACGTCGGATCTGGAGAGGTTGGATATTGTGCCTGTGCGCCTGCTTGCTGCTGTGCGGTGCCGCCAGCGGGACTGGAAGCACACCGCCGGACGCGGTGAGCCGCGGGGCCTTTGCAGACGCCCTGTATGACGCCCATGTGGCCCACGGCGGCGCTCCTGTGGTCAGCGAGGGCAGCTCCGCACCCTTCCGGGATGTGGGCTCCTGGTCCCCGTATTTCGAGGCGCTCTGTTGGGCTAAGGCCAGCGGCATCGCAGGGGGCTATGCAGGCGGTGCCTTCCGTCCTGCGGCACCGGTGACCCGCCAGCAGGCGACGGTGATGCTGTACCGCTATGCCAAGACCACGGACCTGCCGCTGGAGAAGGGGAGCGACCGGGATCTGGCCGGATACCGGGACGCGGATACCATCCCAACCTGGAGTCGGGAGGCTGTCCAATGGGCCGTGCGGAACGGCCTGTGGTTCTCCGGCAGCGCCACGGAGCTGCAGGCGGCGGAGAACGTCTCCTGGGAGGAGCTGGCCGTTCTGACCCAGCGGCTGTTCCTGGGCGGGATGCCCGCGGCTGCCTTGTCTGCGGCGCCGGAGGGGCTGACGATGGAGCTGCAGCAATGCACTACCACCGGCGCGGTTGTGGTACTGCAAAATGCGGCGGAGGAGACCTTCTCCTATGGGGCGGACTACGGTCTCTATCGGCAGGTGAACGGCGGCTGGTATCAGATGAACAAGGAAATGGACACCATCGCCATTGCCTATGAGCTGGCCCCGGGAGAGAGCCGGAAGCTTACCCTCAGCTGGGGAGAGCTGGACTGGGGCGGCGTCCTGCCCGCCGGGACCTACTGCGTGGCGCAGGGCGGGTTGCTGGGAGAACAGCAGGTCACCGTCTCCGTCACCTTTGCCATCAAATAAACGCCAGGCGGCCGCCGAAAAACCGGCGGCCGCCTTTCCATTGGGTGAACGGTTTCTTGCGATCCCGCCCAGACCGAAAAATCTCCCCCTCTTCTGGAGGAGTGAAGAGAACAGCA
>OCAK01001613.1_pt1 | contig 11583 bp, 11 predicted proteins | sample 1538301 | NCBI WGS metagenome assembly OCAK01 (sample SAMEA2580285, study PRJEB22360) | human gut metagenome | biome: human gut; feature: human-associated habitat; material: faeces | place: Denmark | collected 2008/2010 | reverse complement strand
GCGGGCCTGCCGCGGGAGGCGGTGGACCGGCGGAAGCAGGAACGGCTCCGGGCCGCAGCGGCCTGCTATCTCAGTCAGCACGACCTGGACGCTCCCGCCCGGTTCGATGTGGCGGAGGTTTATACGGATGGGGTTCACCGCCCCCTCCGGCTGGAATATTTGGAAAATGCGTTTTGAAAAACAGTCAGAAGGAGAGAGCGACATGAAGTATTACAGCACACGGGACGCCGCCGTCCGCATGGACGCAGCGGAGGCCATCAAGATGGGCCTGAGCCGGGACGGCGGCCTGCTGACCCCCTGCGGGATCCCGCAGATCGACCGGGCTTTTTTGGAGAGCCTGGTGAATGTCCGGTACCAGGAGCGGGCTGCCAAGGTCATGGGCCTGTACCTGACCGACTACACCTATGAGGAGCTGTCCGGATTTGCGGAGAACGCCTACGGCCCTGAGAAGTTCGACTGCGACGCCGTGGCCCCTGTCCGCACGGTGGACGAGACCACCCACTGCCTGGAGCTGTGGCACGGCCCCACCAGCGCCTTCAAGGACATGGCCCTGCAGATGCTGCCCCAGCTGCTCTCCGCCGCCCTCCGCAAGACCGGAGAGTCCAAGACGGTATGCATCCTGGTGGCTACTTCCGGCGACACCGGCAAGGCTGCGATGGAGGGCTTTGCCGACGTGCCGCAGACGAAGATCCTGGTATTCTACCCCAAGGACGGCGTGTCCAAGGTCCAGGAGACCCAGATGGTCACTCAGGACGGCGCCAATGTGGGCGTCTGCGCCGTGGAGGGCAACTTCGACGACGCCCAGGCCGGTGTAAAGCGCATTTTCTCCGATGAGGCCATCCGGGCCACCCTGGCGGACCGGGGTTACTTCCTGTCCTCCGCCAACTCCATCAACTGGGGCCGCATCCTGCCCCAGGTGGTCTACTATATCTCCGCCTACTGCGACCTGGTCCGGGACGGGAAGCTCAGCATGGGCGACAAGGTGAACTTCTGTGTGCCCACCGGCAACTTCGGCGACATCCTGGCGGCCTACTACGCAAAGCGCATGGGACTGCCGGTTGGGAAGCTGATCTGCGCCTCCAACTGCAACGATGTGCTGACGGACTTCCTCCGCACCGGCGTGTACGACAAGAACCGTCCGTTCCATACCACCATGAGTCCCTCTATGGACATTCTGGTGTCCAGCAACCTGGAGCGGCTGCTGTTCGACCTCTCCGGCGAAAACGATGCGGAGGTGAAGGGCTACATGGATGCCCTCGCCAAGACCGGCAAGTACGAAGTGTCCGACGCCATCAAGGCGGCTCTGGCGGACCAGTTCTGGGGCGGCTTCTGCGGCGAGGCGGGCACCTCCGCTGCCATCGCCAAGTATTACAAGGAGAACGGGTATCTGATCGATACCCACACCGCCGTGGCCGCCAGCGTCATGGAACAGTACCGCAAGGCCACCGGCGACAAGACGGTGACGGTGTTCGTCTCCACCGCCTCCCCCTACAAGTTCTGCGACCACGTGCTGCGGGCCATCGGGGAGACCCCGGCGGGCGACGGCGTGGAGCTGCTGGACCAGCTGCATGAAACCACCGGCACGGCGATTCCCCGGCGCCTGGCGGCCCTGAAGGGCAAGGCCCGGCGGTTCGACCTCACCTGTGAGAAGCCCGGTATGGACAGCGTGGTGCTGGAGTTTTTGAAGTAAATCGCGCTGCAACAAAGCAACGCGGGAAACGGCTTAATGCGGCAGACTGTAAATCTGTTGCCTTTGGATTTTGGAAACCCGAAAGAGGGCAGGGAGGCTATTGCGTGAAGCCTTTGAGCCGGGCATTTGCCCGATTGGTGCTGCTGTTCTTTGCTTTGGGAATTTTCTTCCTGGCTGTCAACGAGCTGATTCCCTACCGGACCCTGGGAGACCGGTACCGGGTGATGGACACGGCCTATTGGATCAAAAACACCCTGCGGATCACAGGAATCGTGCTGCTGGTCAACGGAGGCATCCAGTGGGTCCGAAACCTCCGCTGCCCATACTGCGGCCGTGGGTATGCCATGCCATGGTGGCGGAAGGGGGAAAAGCACTTCTGTGACAGGTGCGGCAGGGAAATTGTCTTTGATGACCCGGAGGACCCAACCGAAAAACGCAAAGGGGAGTAGAGCACCATAGCACAGGAGCGGCGCTGTCCCTATTGCGGCGGCGAATTGGCGCCGGGCGGATCCGGGGCGAAGGCTACAAAGGGTCCCTCTGGCTCCCGGAGGGCAGCAAGCTGCCCGGCATTCTGCTGACCAAGACAGGCGTCCGGAAGGTGGGCGGACGCGTTTGGGGAAAGGTCAGCAGCGTGAAAATCGAGATGGACACAGATCAAGATAGATCAACAGAGTTCCGGGGAGTTGGAGCCGCCGAAGAGGACGGCTGACTCCGCCTCACGGGACACAGAGAAAGGAGGGGTGCCGCATGGCCCTCTACGCCATCGGGGACCTGCACCTCTCCCTGACAGCGGACAAGCCTATGGAGGTGTTCGGCCCCGCCTGGGAGAATTACACGGAGCGCATCGGCGATGCTTTGAGCCGGCTGACCGCCGGCGATGTGCTGGTCCTGGCGGGGGACACCTCCTGGGGCATCGACCTGAATGAGGCGGAGGCGGACTTCCGCTTTCTGGACCAGTTCCCCTGCAAAAAGTATCTGGTGAAGGGGAACCACGACTACTGGTGGTCCACGGTGTCCAAAATGAAGAACTTCTTCACGGAGAAGGGCCTTACCACCCTGGACTTTCTCCATAACAACTGCGCCCTGTATGGAGACTACGCCCTGTGCGGGACCCGGGGATGGTTCTTTGAGGAGGACCAGAAGCCCCACAACGCCAAGGTCCTCAACCGGGAGGTGGGAAGACTGGAGACTTCCCTGAAGGCGGCGGAGGGACGGTCCATCTTCTGCTTCCTTCACTATCCGCCGCTGTATCAGGGCTACGAGTGCCCGGAGATCCTGCGGCTGCTCTCGGCCTACCCCGTGGAGCGGTGCTGCTACGGCCACCTCCACGGCTACGCCATCAAACGGCGGCTGGAGGGCGGGTGGAATGGGACGGACTTCTCCCTGATCTCCGCCGACTATCTGGGATTTGTTCCAAAAAAAATTTGTGAATAACGGAAAAAAGTATAGCATTTTCAGGTTTTGTATGGTAAAATACCATTTCGCACCGGCTTATGACCGGCGATGAACGGAGGAATAAACAAGATGAGTGTGAAAAGCTGCGAAAAGATCGAAAAGAGCCAGGTCGTTCTGACCATCGAGGTCGGTGCACCGGAGTTTGAAGCTGCCATCGAAAAGGCATATCAGAAGATGCGCAAGAAGATCAACGTGCCGGGCTTCCGCCCTGGCAAGGCCCCCCGGAAGATCATCGAGGGGATGTACGGCGCAGAGGTGTTTTTCGAAGAGGCAATCAATATCGCGTTCCCCGAGGCCTATGAGGCTGCCGTGAAGGAGCAGGAGCTCCAGGTGGTGGGCTATCCCTCTGTGGAGATCGAGGGCCAGGTGACCCGCGACGGCTTCACCTTCAAGGCCACCGCCCCTGTGTATCCCGAAGTGACCCTGGGCCAGTACAAGGGACTGTCCGCCCCCAAGGAGGAGGTCAAGGTCTCCGCTGCGGATGTGGACGAGCGCCTGAAGGCTCTGACCGACCGCAACACCCGTCTGGTGAGCGTGGACCGGGAGGCCAAGGAGGGCGACACGGTCGTCATCGACTTCGAGGGCTTCCTGGAGGGCAAGCCTTTTGAGGGCGGCAAGGGCGAGAATTTCAGCCTGGAGCTGGGTTCCCACACCTTTGTGCCCGGCTTTGAGGAGCAGCTTGTCGGCGTGAAGGCCGGCGATGAGAAGGACCTGGACATCACATTCCCGGAGGACTATCACAAGGACCTGGCCGGCAAGGCAGTGGTGTTCAAGGTGAAGGTCCATGAGGTGAAGGAGAAGGAGATCCCCGCCCTGGACGATGAGTTCGCCAAGGACGTCAGCGAGTTCGACACTCTGAAGGACCTGAAGGCTGATCTGAAGAAGAAGATCACCGCCGAGCGGGAGGAGACCGTGAAGCGCGCCTTCGAGGACGCCCTGATGGAGCAGGTGGCTGAGAACATCACCGCCGATGTGCCCGACGCCATGGTGGAGGCCCAGTCCCGCCAGTTCCTGGACAACTTCAAGATGCAGCTGGCCCAGCAGGGTCTCCAGTACGACCAGTACATGAAGGCCACCGGCATGGATGAGGCCCAGCTGCTGGCCGACGCCAAGGAGCCCGCTCTCAAGCAGGTCCGCATGGATCTGGCCATGGCCGCCATCATCAAGGAGGAGAACATCGACGCCACCGATGAAGAGGTGGAGGCCGAGTTCCAGCGGATGGCCGACCAGTACGGCATGGATCTGGAGACCGTGAAGAAGTATCTCCAGGCTGAGCAGGTAAAGGACCAGCTGAAGAGCCAGAAGGCCATCGCCGTGGTGGTGGACAGCGCCACCGCCGTGAAGGCGGAGAAGAAGCCCGCCAAGAAGACTGCCAAGAAGGCAGAGGACGCCGAGGGTGAGGAGGCCGCTGAGGAAAAGCCTGCCAAGAAGACCACCCGCAAGAAGGCGGACGAGGACGGCGAGGAGAAGAAGCCTGCCAAGAAGGCCACCAAGAAGGCTGCGGCAAAAAAAGAAGAGGAGACGCCTGCTGAATCCAAATAATTCCGGGTATACTAGGAATTGACGGCCCCGGCGGAGCGGTGTGTTTTTCCGCCGGCGGAAGGCGCTCTACATCGATTTGACAGATTCCCGCATGGCGTCTATATTAAGATAGGCGTGTGCGTTGGCAGAGGCGCGGCGGCCCGCAGGCGGGCCGGGCGCTTTTGCCTTACCTGCCCCACCGGGGCGGGGAAGACGCATCGGGTTTGGGAGGAACAGATCTGTCATCTGTGCCGGTCCCCGGTGCGGAAATCAAGGAGGTTTTACCAATGAGCTTAGTCCCTTATGTAGTCGAGCAGACCAATCGCGGCGAACGGTCCTATGATATCTTCTCCCGTCTGCTGAACGACCGGATCGTCTTTCTGGGGGAAGAGGTCAACGCCACCACCGCCAGCCTTGTGGTTGCCCAGCTGCTGTATCTGGAGGCCCAAGACCCCGACAAGGACATCCAGCTGTATATCAACAGCCCCGGCGGCTCCGTCACTGACGGCATGGCCATCTACGACACCATGCAGTACGTGAAGTGCGACGTATCCACCATCTGCATCGGCATGGCCGCCAGCATGGGCGCGTTTCTGCTGTCCTCCGGCGCCAAGGGCAAGCGCATTGCTCTGCCCAACGCGGAGATCATGATCCATCAGCCCTCCGCCGGTACCAAGGGCAAGGTGACAGACATGGAGATCGACGTGGAGCACTTCCTGCGGATCAAGAAGAACTTGAATGAGATCCTGGCGAACAACACCGGCAAGACGGCAGGGGAGATCAAGGCGGCCTCGGAGCGGGACCACTGGATGACAGCCCAGGAGGCTTTGGACTTCGGCCTCATCGACAAGATCATCACCAGCAAGAAATAAGCACCAAATTCCAAAACTGAGGTAATACCATGAGTGACGAGAGCAAGAAGGGCCTGCGGTGCTCCTTCTGCGGCAAGCATGAGAGCCAGGTCCACCGGATGATCCAGGGACCCGGTGTGCGCATCTGTGATGAGTGCGTCCAGCTGTGCATGAGCATTTTGAACGATGGGTTTGAGGACACCTCTTCCAGCGCGCTGGAGGACCTGCCTGATCAGCTGCCCACGCCCCGCGAGATCAAGGACGTGCTGGACCAGTACGTCATCGGCCAGGACGAGGCCAAGGTGGCCCTGTCCGTGGCGGTGTACAACCACTACAAACGGATCTACTTCGGCGGGGACGAGGATGTGGAGCTGCAGAAGAGCAACATCCTGCTGCTGGGGCCCACCGGTTCCGGCAAGACGCTGTTCGCCCAGACGCTGGCCCGGATTCTGAAGGTGCCCTTCGCCATTGCGGACGCCACCACCTTGACGGAGGCCGGCTATGTGGGCGACGATGTGGAGAATATCCTGCTGCGGCTGCTCCAGGCCGCGGACTTCGACGTGGAGCGGGCGGAGCACGGCATCATCTATGTGGATGAGATCGACAAGATCGCCCGGAAGAGCGAGAACACCTCCATCACCCGGGACGTATCCGGCGAGGGTGTCCAACAGGCTCTGCTGAAGATCGTGGAGGGGACCGTTGCCAACGTGCCGCCCCAGGGAGGCCGGAAGCATCCCCACCAGGAGTTCATCCAGGTGAACACGAAGAATATTCTCTTCATCTGCGGCGGTGCCTTCGACGGGCTGGAGAAGATTATCGAGCGGCGGCTGGACCAGAAGTCCATCGGCTTCGGCGCCAACGTCCAGGGAAAGAAGGACAAGGACATCAGCAAGATCCTGCACGAGGTCCAGCCCCACGACCTGCTGAAATTCGGCATCATCCCGGAGTTGGTGGGCCGCCTGCCGGTGATCGCGTCTTTGAATGCGTTGAAGCGGGAGGATCTGGTCCGCATCCTGACGGAGCCCAAGAACGCCCTGGTGAAGCAGTACAAGAAGCTGATGGAGTACGACGAGGTGGAGCTGGAGTTCCAGCCGGAGGCCCTGGAGGCCATCGCCGACAAGGCCATCGAGCGGAACATCGGCGCCCGGGGCCTGCGGGCCGTCATGGAGGGTATCCTGACTCCCATGATGTACGACATCCCTTCCGACCCCGCTGTGGTGAAAGCAGTCATCACAAAGGACTGTGTGGAGGGCAGGAGCGGTCCCGAGCTGACCCACGACCCCAAGAAGATCAACTATTCTGTGAAATTGAACACCGGCAAGGGAGAGGGCAGGCCGGCTTCCGGCTCCTCGACCCCCGCGTCGGCGTCTTAATGAAGAGAGGGAGGGACGCTGCCGCGCCCCTCTCTCCTGTTTTACCATCCCCTCAGAAAGGAACAAGCACATGGAACTGACCACTTGGAATCTGCCCGTTCTGGCCCTCCGGGGCCTGACGGTGTTTCCACACATGACACTGACCTTTGACGTGGAGCGGCCGATCTCCATCGCGGCCCTGGAGCGGGCCATGGAGGCCGATCAGGACATCTTCCTGGTGACCCAGCGGGAGATCGGGGTGAACGCGCCGGAGGAAAAGGACCTGTACACCATTGGCACGGTCTCCCACATCACGCAGATCCTGCGGCTGGGCCAGTCCTCTGTCCGAGTGATGGTGGAGGGGCGGCAGCGGGCCCACCTGCGCCGCCTGTCAGTTCCAGGGGCCGGCCGGGGCCCCCCCGGCGCCGCCTGTGGCAGACGGAGCCCTTCCTCCAGGCCAATGTGGAGGCCATCCCGGAGGAGCCGTCCTCTGAGGCCATGCGGAAGAGCCCCCGGACGGAGGCCCTGCTCCGCCAGACCTACGCCCTGTTCGGCGAGTATGCCGAGCAGGCCAGCGGTGTGCCGGAGGAGGTGGTGGCCACGGTGATGGACAGCCGGGACCCCGGCTTCCTGGCGGACTATATTGCCCAGAACATCGCCCTGCGCTACACCGACAAGCAGGAGATCCTGGAGGAATTCTCCCCCTTCGCCCGGCTGCGGAAGCTCAACGGTTTCCTGGTGCGGGAGAACAACGTGCTGGGCTTTGAGCACGAAATGGAGAGCAAGGTCCGGGACCAGCTGGTCCGCACCCAGCGGGACCAGATCCTCCGCACCCAGATCCGGGTCCTCCAGAACGAGCTGGGGGAGACCGATGACGGCGACGAGGACGAGATTGAATCCTACCGCCAGGAGATCCTGGCCCTGGAGCTGCCGGAGGAGACGGAGCAGCACCTGCTGAAGGAAGTGAACAAGCTGGCCAAGCAGCCCTTCGGCTCCGCCGAGGGTGCGGTGATCCGCAACTATCTGGACGTGTGTCTGGAGATGCCGTGGAACACCACCACAAAGGAGCGGGTCAGTGTGGACGCCGCCCGCAGGGTGCTGGAAAAGGACCACTTCGGCCTGGAAAAGGTGAAGGAGCGGATTCTGGAGACCATCGCCGTCCGGCAGATGAATCCGGACGTCAAGGGGCAGATCCTCTGCCTGGTGGGCCCGCCCGGCGTGGGCAAGACCTCCATTGCCATCAGCGTGGCCAAGGCGCTGAACCGGAAGCTGGCCCGCCTGAGCCTGGGCGGCGTTCGGGACGAGGCGGACATCCGGGGACATCGGAAGACCTACATAGGCTCCATGCCCGGCCGGATCATCGAGGCCATCAGCCGCAGCGGGTCTATGAATCCCCTTCTGCTGCTGGACGAGATCGACAAGTTGGGCAACGACTACCGGGGCGACCCGGCCTCCGCACTGTTGGAGGTGTTGGACAGCGAGCAGAACAGCACCTTCCGGGACCATTTCCTGGAGATCCCGGTGGACCTGTCCAAGATCATGTTCATCACCACCGCCAACACCACAGACACCATTCCCCGGCCCCTGCTGGACCGGATGGAGGTGATCCAGCTCTCCAGCTACACGGATGAGGAGAAGCTGCAGATCGCCAAGCGCCACTTGTTCCCCAAGCAGCTGGCAGAGCACGGACTGAAGAAGAGCGCTGTCCGCATCAGCGACGACGTGTACCGGGCCGTCATCCGGGACTACACCCGGGAATCCGGTGTGCGCCTGCTGGAGCGGCGGCTGGCTGCCATCTGCCGGAAGGCGGATATGCGCCTGCTGGAGGGCACTGTCAAGCGGATTACCGTGACAGAGGAGGAGCTCCCCAAGTTCCTGGACTGCCAGCCCTATCCCCCTGATCTCCACACGGACCGGGAGGAGATCGGCGTGGTGAACGGCCTGGCCTGGACTGAGGCGGGCGGCGAGATCCTGGAGGTGGAGGTCAACGTCATGGACGGCTCCGGCAAGCTGGAGCTCACCGGCAACCTGGGAGACGTGATGAAGGAGTCTGCTCAAGCGGCTCTCAGTTGCCTGCGGAGCCGGGCGGCGGTGCTGGGGATTCCAGCGGACTTTTACAAGACGAAGGACATCCACGTCCACTTCCCAGAGGGCGCAGTGCCCAAGGACGGCCCCTCCGCCGGCATCGCCGTCACCACTGCCATGCTCTCGGCCCTGACGGACCGGAAGATCAAGGCGGGCATTGCCATGACCGGCGAAGTCACGCTGCGGGGCCGGGTGCTGCCCATCGGCGGATTGAAGGAGAAGACCATGGCCGCCCTCCGCAGCGGCATCACCACGGTGCTGATTCCCAAGGACAACGTCCGGGATCTGGAGGAGATCGACCAGACCGTCCGGGCTGCCCTGCGGTTCGTGCCGGTGGAAACGGTGGACCAGGTGTTCGCCGCCGCTCTGTGCCCAGAGCGGGATCCCATCCGGGAAGAGGTGGCGGACCATGTGGCGGCCTTTGCCCCGGCGGGGCGTGAGAGCGGCCGTGACGCCGCCGTGCGGCAGTAAAGGAGTGTTTGTATGGCTTTGAATTTTGCCAAGGCGGAGTTTGTCCGCTCTGCCGGACGGCGGGAGGATTTCATTCGGGACGGTCTGCCCCAGTTCGCATTTGCAGGCCGGTCCAATGTGGGAAAGAGTTCTGTCATCAACCGGCTGGTGGGACGGAAGAACCTTGCCTATGTGGGCGCCTCCCCCGGCAAGACCACTCAGGTGAACTACTTCCTCATTGACCGCCGGGCCTATCTGGTGGATCTGCCGGGGTACGGCTATGCCAGGGTCTCCCAGGCGGAGAAGGAGCGGTGGGCGAAGCTGATGGAGAGCTACTTCCAGGAGGAGGCGGACCGGATCACCACCGGCGTGCTGATCGTGGACATCCGCCACAAGCCCACGGCCAACGATCTTGTGATGCACGACTGGTTCCGCCAGACGGGCTGTCCGGAGATCGTGGTGGCCAACAAGCTGGATAAGCTGAAAAAGAGCCAGGTGGAGCCGGCCCTTCAACTGGTCCGGGAGACGCTGGAGCTGACGGAGGCGGATATTCTGCTCCCCTTTTCCGCGGAGAAGGGAATGGGGAAAGAGGACCTGATCCGCCTGCTGGTCCAGACCTGCGGGGGATAATGCGGAAAGAGAGGACCACGGTCCTCTCTTCTTCCTGTCCGCAGGACCTGCTTTTTTGGAAAAACTTTGTCTACCCCCTATGCAAAAGCGGAAAAATACGCTAAAATATCAATGATATTTTGTGAGCAGAACAGACGGAGGTTTTCATCATGGCGAAGCCTGTGTATAAACGGGTCCTGCTGAAGATCAGCGGCGAGGCCCTGGCCGGTGACAAGCATACCGGCCTGGATTTTGAGGTGATTGGTCAGGTCTGCGATGTCATCAAGGAGTGTCTGGACATGGGCGTCCAGGTAGGTCTGGTGGTGGGCGGCGGCAACTTCTGGCGCGGTGCGAAAAACAGCGGCGGCGCCATGGAGCGCACCCGGGCCGACCACATGGGAATGCTGGCCACGGTGATGAACTGCCTGGCTGTGGCGGACGTGTGTGAGCAGAAGGGGATTCCCGTCCGGGTGCAGACCGCCATTGAGATGCGGGCTGTGGCGGAGCCCTACATCCGTTCCCGGGCCATTCGGCACCTGGAGAAGGGCCGGGTGGTGATCTTCGGCGCAGGCACCGGCAATCCCTACTTCTCCACGGACACTGCGGCGGTGCTGCGGGCGGCGGAGATCGACGCCGACGTGATTTTGCTGGCCAAGAACGTGGACGGCGTCTACACGGCCGACCCGGTAAAGGACCCCACTGCGGTGAAGTACGACGTCATCACTTATGACGATGTGCTGGCCCAGCACCTGGCGGTGATGGACTCCACCGCCACGTCCCTGTCCATGGACAACCACATTCCGGTGCTGCTGTTTGCCCTGAAGGACCCGCGGAACATCATCCGGGCCCTGTGCGGTGAGAACGTGGGCACCATCGTCAAGGAATGAGAGCACGCATGCGCGACAGCGCCTCCCCATACACTCAACTGTGAAAGGAAGGACCTATTTATGCTGAAGGAAGATTACAAGATTTATGAGGGCAAGATGAAGAAGAGCATCGACTCCGTGGCCGCGGACTTTGCCTCCGTGCGGGCGGGCCGGGCCAATGCCTCCGTGCTGGACCGGATCATGGTGGACTACTACGGCAGCCCCACCCCCATCCAGCAGATTGCGGCCATCTCTTCCCCCGACGCCCGGACACTGCTGATTTCCCCCTGGGACAAGACGGCGGTGAAGAGCATTGAAAAGGCCATCCAGAACTCCGATCTGGGTATCAACCCCCAGAACGACGGCGCCAGCATCCGGCTGAGCTTCCCCCAGCTGACGGAGGAGCGCCGCAAGGAACTGGTGAAGCAGATTCACAAGTACGCGGAGAACGGCAAGGTGGCCATCCGCAACATCCGCCGGGACGCCATGGAGGCGTTCAAGAAGAAGGAGAAAGCCTCCGAGATCACGGAGGACGATCTGAAGCAGGCGGAGAAGGATCTCCAGAAGCTGACGGACGACAGCTGCAAGGAGCTGGATGCGCTGCTGGCCAAAAAGGAAAAGGAACTGATGGCGGTGTAAAAGCCGCCGGGGCCTCCGGCGGGAGCACGGCTGCCCGCCGGGGGCATTGCACATTAGAAAGCCAT
>OCAK01001611.1_pt1 | contig 11618 bp, 11 predicted proteins | sample 1538301 | NCBI WGS metagenome assembly OCAK01 (sample SAMEA2580285, study PRJEB22360) | human gut metagenome | biome: human gut; feature: human-associated habitat; material: faeces | place: Denmark | collected 2008/2010 | reverse complement strand
TCCCTCCAGAAGTTCCTGTGTGCGTTCATCTTCGGCATCAAAATTGTCGATGATAAGAAGTGTATGTTTATCACAGTGTTCTTTTAAATAATTCAGCTTTTTATAATAATAAGTTTCCCGTGCCTGAGGAGTTGTAAGGTCTTGTTTCTCATTTTCCAGACCATGGATGAGAAGAAACTGATCTGTGATGATCATATCTTCCAGCGTACTGTTGTAAGTGAACCAGAGAATGGTTCGGTATTCGTTCTGAAATTTCAGTCCATATTGTCTGGCAAGTTCACTTTTTCCAATGCCACCGGTTCCGCATAAAAATAATTTATTGTTGTCGCTATGAAGTAAACGGTATATTTCGTTAAGTTCAGATGCCCGGCCAACAAAATTTGTGTTGTGTACAAGGGTGGTACTGCGTATGCTCTGAACCTGAACGACCGGTTGGGCATTGTTGTTCCATTCACTGCTTTGAATCCAATAAGAAATTCTGGATACAAGGGCATTGATACGGTCTTCTTCTGGCGGTTCGGTACCATCCAGAAAATGAATCCGTCCAAGGTAATACCGGACATCATCCGATATTTCCCTGTTATCGGTTCGGAAAGGTAACAGGCGGATGGATTCATGTTGATGGAACCGGTTAAAAGCACAGTCAATTTCATTGAGTACATGGGCAGAATGAGAAGACTGCTCATTCATAACCAGAAGGAAGACTTTGCATGTATTGATTGCTTTAACAATATCTCCGGCATAGTTTGAATCTACATCCCGTGGGGCATACCAGCATTTGATTCCGTGACTTTCCAGTGCCGCTACAATATGTTCCACAAGTTCAGCAGATGAGTTTCGGTGATAACTGATAAATACTTCGTGCTGCATAAAAGCACCTCGTTTCTGTATTGATAATAATTCTATTTTAGCATATGACAAACAACGGGGAAACTGTAAAAACGGTGAAACCAAGGAAGTGGGACATTGACGTCCCACTCCTTTTGATATAAACTATTATCTATATGTCTATAGTAAAATATAGACGTTATATTATAGTTAAAAGAGTAAGGAGAGTACATACGAATGAAGAGTTTTTATGAGTGGTACAGAAAACACATCACCGGTGCGATTTTCGGCGGATTGATCCTCGGAATCCTGACCGGACTGTTTTTGGCGGGACGGTTTAAAGTGGTTCTGACTGCAACGAGTGTACTGGGAAGCATCTATATGAGTGCATTGAACATGATGATCTTCCCACTGGTATTCTGTTCGATCGTAATGGGTATTGCAAGCATCGGAAGTGCCAGGACGACAGGTAAGATCACAGGAGCGGCAATGCTGTTCTTCCTGTGCACCACAGCGCTGGCAAGTTTTGTCGGGCTGATCATTCCGAGACTGATCCGTCTTGGAAAAGGTGTCAGCTTTAAGATGGTTACATCTGATATTCAGGCAACAAAGATGGACAGTATATTAGATACAGTGAAAGGACTGATTCCTTCCAATCCGGTGTCTGCATTTGCAGAGGGTAATATGCTGCAGGTGCTGGTATTTGCACTGATCATGGGATTTACACTGATCGCGATCGGAGAAAAGGGAGAGCCATTATTAAAGGTAATTGATTCCTGCAACGAAGCATGCCTGAAGATTATCAGTACGGTTATGTATTTCACACCGATCGGAGTATTCTGTACGATCGTTCCTGTCGTAGAGGCAAATGGAACAAAGACGATCATATCACTGGCTACACAGCTGATCATCTTATATGTTGCGTTCTTTGGATTTGCATTTGTTGTATATGGCGGTGCAGTAAGCATTCTCGGAAAGACAAGTCCGGTGAAGTTCTTCAAAGCGATCATGCCGGCAGCATTGAATGCATTTGGTACATGCTCAAGTTCTGCAACGATTCCTCTCAGCAAAAGTTGTGTGGAAGATGAGCTGGGCGTACCGAATCAGATATCCAGTATCACAATTCCGCTTGGAGCAACTGTTAACATGGACGCAGTATCAATCCTGATGTCGTTTATGATCATGTTTTTTGCAAATGCATGTGGCGTACATGTCAGTATTCCGATGATGATCATCATCCTTCTGGCGAATGTTCTTCTGTCAGTTGGAACACCGGGAATCCCGGGAGGAGCAATCGCATCGTTTGCGGCACTGGCAACAATGGCAGGTCTTCCGGCCGGAGTCATGGGTGTGTATATCAGTATCAATACATTATGTGACATGGGAGCAACCTGTGTGAATGTAATCGGTGATATGGCCGGATGTGTCGTACTGAAAGAGAAGATAGAGATTGAAAAATAAAATGGAAATTACAGAAAAACAAAATAGATTAACGAGGACCTGGGTGGTTGCAGCTCTGGCGTGTGTCTGCTGCATCTTATGGGGCAGCGCAATTCCAGTGATCAAGACAGGCTATCGCATCTTATCTGTAGATTCTGCAGATACCGCAAGCCAGATCGTCTTTGCAGGTATCCGGTTTGCATTGGCTGGAATTCTGGTATTAGTATTTGCATCTATCCGTGAAAAACATATGGTTCTTCCGGATGGAAAAGTATTCCGCTATGCAATTCCTGTCTGTTTTGCACAGACCTTTGTCCAGTACTTTTTCTTCTACATCGGAGTAGCACATACCTCCGGTGTAAAAGGCGGAATTATCACAGGTCTTGGAAATTTTATCGCAATTTTAATGGCATGTCTGTTAGTAAGAAATGAAAAGATGACAGGCAGAAAACTTGCCGGCTGTATTCTCGGATTTGCAGGAGTCGTGATCATCAACATGGCAGGCGGTTCTATGGATATGGGCTTCAGACTGACGGGAGAAGGCTTTGTGCTGATCGCACAGTTGTCCTATGGAGCATCGACTGTACTGATCAATATTTTTTCCCAAAAAGTATCACCGGTTATCTTAAGCGGCTGTCAATTCTTCATGGGTGGAGTGTTGTTGTTTGTAGTAGGAATCCTCATGGGTGGACATCTGGATCATATGTCTGTTGCGGGAGCGGTATTGATCCTGTATCTGGCGATGGTATCGGCTGTAGCGTATACACTCTGGTCAGTTCTGCTGGCACATAATGAAGTGTCAAAAGTAGCAATCTTTGGATTTGTCAATCCACTTTGCAGTGTGGTGTTATCGGCACTGGTTCTTGGAGAAGTAAGCCAGGCATTTAATGCGAGAAGTCTGATTGCATTGATTCTGGTATGTGTGGGAATTTATATTGTGAATTACAAAAATAAAAAGTAGATTTCGGGAAATATCTTTTTGAAAAACAGTAATGAAATGTAAATAAAGTAAGAGGCTGAGAAGTTCTTTCTAAAAAGAATTTTTACAGCCTCTTTTGCATGTCAGCGATATAGAGTTTACAATTTCCCTTCCGGAATCTTACTGATAATCGTCTTATAAATTCTGATCAAAAATGCCATAGACACAATAAATGATATCACTTCCGCAATCGGGAAAGACCACCATACAACGTGCAGTCCGCCGATCTTAGACAGGATATAAGCAGCAGGGATCAGTACAACCAGCTGACGCATGATAGATACGATCATGCTGAATACTGCTTTGCCGAGTGCCTGGAATACGGTACCGGCAATGATACAGAACCATGCGATCAGGTAGTGGATACCGATGATACGAAGTGCCGGAACACCAATCTTCAGCATGTCAGCAGATGCATTGAACATTCCAAGCAATACCTGTGGGATACCCTCAAAACAGAGAAATCCGATAAAAGTAAGGCAGAATGCAGTTGTCAGACTGATCCTGATCGTCCGGATCATACGCTTTCTCTGTTGGGCACCGTAGTTGTAAGCAATGATCGGTGTGATACCATTGTTCAGTCCGAATACCGGCATGAAGAAGAAGCTTTGAAGCTTAAAGTATACACCGAATACAGCAGTTGCGGTAGAAGAAAACTCGATCAGGATGCGGTTCATCGAATAGGTCATGATTGATCCGATAGACTGCATAATAATAGACGGAATACCAACTGCATAAATGTGTCCGATCAGGCTTATGTCCGGACGGAATCCTTTGAAGCTTAAGGATACTTCATGGTTATATTTGTGATTGCAGGTTCCGGCTACGATGCCAGCTACGCACTGTCCGATGACGGTGGCAACGGCAGCTCCGGTTACTCCCATCTTCGGGAATCCGAGAAGTCCGAAGATCATAATCGGGTCGAGGATGATATTGGTGATAGCACCGCATAACTGAGAAGTCATACTGAAGATCGTTCTTCCGGTAGAAGTCAGTAATCGTTCAAAGAAAATCTGTGTAAACAAACCAAAAGAAAAGATCATAACTGTACTCAGGTAATCAATTCCGAGATTCATGATCTCGACATCTGCATTTCCAATCTGGCTTGCATAGAACGGTTTTACAATCGTAAAGCCAAGGATTAAAAATACGATGTAACTGATGGCATAGATAAATGCTGCATTATCAGCAATCTTATTCGCCTTTTTAAAATTGCGCTCTCCAAGGGATTTTGACAGGAGTGCATTCATGCCGACACCGGTACCGGTAGCTACCGCAATCAGAAGTGTTTGAAGCGGAAAAGCTAACGAAACGGCAGTCAGCGCATTTTCTGATAATTTTGCTACGAAGATACTGTCAACGATGTTATAAAGTGCCTGTACCAACATGGAAATCATCATTGGCAGGGACATGTTAAATACTAATTTTCCGACGGGCATGGTTCCCATCTTGTTTTCTGCTATGGGAGCAGATGATTGATTTTCACTCATAAATCTCTTTCCTCCACAGTGACGCCGGCAAACCAGAGCGCCTGTTCATACAATTTCATTCTGTCTGTTATCAGACCCAAAAACATATATTAACATGAATGTGAGAAGGATTCAATCATTTGAATGCAGGATTGGACGATATTCGTAGCTTGGTATAAAATCCTTCTTATCATATAACGTATCAAAATATTGGAAGATACGATCCATTACTTTTGGAATCTGTGTCTCATCCGGTTCATACAGAATGAGCAGATACTGCATGGAACTGTAGCGGGTACAGATGTCTACCTTGCGGATTTTTTCATGAATGGCCTGTTCCAAACATGCAAGGGCATGTTCTCTGTTTTCCGTATATGTGACAGATCCGGGCGCGGTGTCAATTGTGACCATTATAAGGAAACAGTGATATTTATAGCGCTCATTGAGATGGTTCATGTATTCATATATTTTTGCAAATTCCCGGTAATCAAGGTTCAGGGCACCATTGTAACGACCGCTTTCGCTCAGAGCATGGGCAATTAATCCTAGATCTTTGCCGGTCACTTCGTCTTCGGAAAAATCCAGTTCCATCTGCTGATAGAAGAAAAATCCCTGCTTTCCGTTTTGTTTTACATGATAGAGTGCTTTATCGGCTTTGGAGTAGCAATCTTCAAAAGGTTCGCCCTTTGTACTCAGATATAATCCTGCGGAGATAGAAGCATATTGGATCTCAGGGTCTTTTGAGGTGGCATGTTCGAATTTTTCAAAAAGATCCTGAATGAATGCTGTCACCTGTTCCTTGTCTGTTTCAGGAATGAAGAGCAGGAACTCATCACCACCGAGACGGCATACGACAGAATTCTGTGAGGACTCCGTAAGAAGCGTACCAAGAACTTTCAATGCTCTGTCACCTGCTTTATGTCCATGGATATCATTGATCTTTTTCAGATTGTCCATATCTATGAAGATGAGGCATCCGCTATATTGCTACATGAATTGTGCAGTGAGCTTTTCACCTCTGCTCCGCATCGGAAGTCCGGTGAGGAAGTCAAAGCTTTCACTGTCTTCCTGCGTCTGTAGTGTAGACATGACATTTGAAACGAAATTTTCAATCTCATTTTCAATAAATGGAAGTTCAGGATCATCCTCCGAGAATTCACAGTGTTCACAGATATGGACTCTGTCATCGCAAAGCAGATTCAGGAAGATGTCTGTAAGCTCCGGATCAAACTGAATGCCTCTGTTATTCTCAATTTCTTTAAAGATCTTTTCCGGCGGAAGTGCATTCCGGTAGATTCTCTTGGAATTCATGGCATCGTAACAGTCGGCAATAGCCACGATGCGGGCGGAAAGAGGGATATTCTCTCCGGCAAGTCCGTCCGGATAACCCGTTCCATCATAATGTTCATGATGTGAACGGGCAACTTCGGCAACATGAGGAATCAGAGAAATGTTCTTTAGAATTTCGGCACCGATAACAGTGTGTTCTTTGATAACGGAATATTCTTCCGGTGTAAGGCGGGCAGGCTTGTTCAAAAGCATATCCGGGATACCGATTTTACCGATGTCATGTAAGTGTGCGGCATATTTCAGATTCATGATCTCTTCGGAATCCCATCCCATTTCATTGGCGATCAGAGCGGCATATTCATCCTTTGCTTCAATCGTAGTAGAAAGAGTCTGGATCATCTGAAGGGATACTTTCTCCATCTGACGTTTCCGTTTGGCCAGTTCTTTTTTCTGACGCTGGAGTTCTATCATATGTATATTTTCTGCGGTGCGAAGCACATTTAAAGAGAAAAGAATCATCATGCCGATTCCGACAAATATACCGGAGAGAGATACAACAAAATAAGTAGAGATCCCTTCGATCATGACAGAGATTGTAGCAGCAAGCAGTCCGGAGAATGCAAGCAGATTCCGGTGCTTTTTATCTCTCTTTAGATCCAGTGCAAATGTGAACAGTACTACAAATACAGTAAGAAGGAGGATGGTATGAGACACAAAAAGCGTCTCGATATAATCAGCAATTCCTGTAAGATGCAGAATGGTACTGATGATGAAATTAAAAATTGCAAGCCATCCTATCGGAAGATAGAGCTTGCGGTATTTTCTATGCTGTACCTGATCGGCATAAAAGAGTACCGGAAGAGGGGAGAGCATGAGAATAATAAAGCACAGAGTGGCAAGTGCGGAGGAGTGCGGAACCAGAAGCTGGCGAAATTTTGATTCGCCGAGCATCCAGATCGATCCCATAAGCATGCACCATCCAAGATATTCCATGTCGAATTTGGTATGATAGATAAGTCCGAGCATGATACTGAAGATAATGGTTATCACACTTGCAAACAACAGGAAAAATGCAATGATTGTTTCCATACCGTATTGTGTGAACAGGAATTCCCATATATCGATCTTATCACCGCAATATACCGTATTGACAACACCGGAGTATTGTTTGGTATTGGTGCGTAATTCGATACGCAGTTCTTTACCGGCATCTACATCAGATGTCTTACAGAAAACATAACGGCTCGCAGAATTTTTGCCTGCAAGTCTGGTATCTTTGGTGTCGTATTCGGAACGAAGTTTCCCATTAATATAAAAGCGTACACTCTGTAAAGAAGAACGGACAGCTAAGGTATTGCTGTTGTAATCTTCCGGTAACGTAGAGGTGATTACCATAGTATCTTCCGGTGATACGGAATATCGTCCAGGAACGGTAATTTTTTCGGAACTGCCGTCGGATTTCTGCCAGGTGAACGAACCATGGTAAACTGGCATACCGGACACTTCGTTTATGTCTCTTTCGTTGGTCCCGAATGCCTGAAGGATGAGAAACCAGACGAGTATGCCGGACATAAGAAGATAAAATAAATATCGTATTTTTGTATTTTGTATGTATAGTTCTTTTGTCATGTCAGTCCTCCTGGAAGTACGATGTGATTACAGTTCAAAAAAGTCTTTGATCTGATTCAGAATAATGTCCATCAGCCGTATGCGCGCCTCAATGCCAGCCCATGCGATATGTGGTGTAATTAACAATTTGCGGCTGTCTTTGATCTGAAAAAGTGGATTCTGTTCACTCATCGGCTCCTGGCATAAGACATCCAGACCGGCGGCAGCAATCTCATCCGTTATCAAAGCATCATATAAGTCCTGCTCTACAACGATCGGTCCACGTCCGAGATTCAAAAAGATGCAGGATTTTTTCATCTTTGCAAATGCATCTTTATCTAGAAGATTTTCAGTATATTCATTCAGGGGAGCATGGACAGAGATGATATCTGAAGTAGTAAGCAGTGTATCAAGATCAACCTGAGTGTATCCGTTCTGGGCAGGTTGTCCGGAAGCAGAATAATAGATTACATGAGCGCCAAACGCCTCTGCGATCTGGGCAACACGGCGTCCGATAGCACCAAGTCCGATGATGCCCCATGTCTTGCCGTTAAGTTCTGAAAAATGTTCGGAAAAATGAGTAAAACAGGTGTCATTGATATAATTTCCATTTTTTACATAATCGTCATAATAACGCAGCTTTTCAAGAAGATAGAAAAGCATGGCAAATGTATGCTGGGTTACTGTTTCGGTGGAATATCCGGCAACATTGCGCCAGGCAATGCCGCGGGAAGCCAGATAGTCTTTATCCAGATTATTGGTTCCGGTAGCAGTAACACAGACAAGCTTCAGATGCGCTGCGGTATGGATTGTCTGTTCGTTAACAGGAACTTTATTGATAATCAGAATGTCTGCGTCCCTGACCCGTTCAGGTGCTTCTTCCGGTGTGGTAAAGTCGTATCTGGTGACCTCCCCAAGTGCGTCGAATCCGGAAAGGTCAATATCATCACCGATTGTTTTTGCGTCTAAAAATACAATTTTCATAATAAGTTCATCCTTTCATAATGAAATCACTGCTTTACCGGATACAGATATATACCATATAGGCAGCATATAAGATAAGCATGATGATTCCTTCCTTGCGGTTGAGTTCTTTTGAAGTCCATGCAAAGATCAGAGTTATCACACTGATCACGATCAGGACAGCAATGTCGATCATGTTATCCCAGGCGAAAGCCACCGGACTGATTGCTGCGGCAACACCGAGTACAAGAAGAATGTTAAAGATATTGGAACCAATGACATTTCCGAGCGCCATATCGACTTCATCTTTTCTGGCGGCAACAATGGAAGTGACAAGTTCCGGAAGGCTTGTACCCATGGCAATAATGGTAAGTCCGATCAATGTCTGGCTGAGTCCCAGGCGGACTGCAATCGCAGAGGCTCCATCGACGACAAAATCACCCCCGTACTTGATCGCGATCATACCTCCAAGAATGAAAATGAGACATTTCCATGGAAGGAGATTGATATGTGAGGTAACCTGTTCAATCTCTTCTTCAGAAAGAGAGATTCTTTCTTCTTGTATAGAAGAAATAGCATCAGGTGTTGTTGTACGGCGTGCTCTTTTGACTGAGCGGATCATCCAGAGCAGATATCCGGTAAATATTATAAGAAAGAGAATTCCATCGATTCGTCCGAGTGTCATACCCAGATATCCAAGCAGCAGTAAAAGTCCTGCACAGAAGATAGATAATGGGAATTCTTTCTGTAAAGTACTTTTCTGAACGGCAAGCGGAACAAATAAAGTACAGACACCGCATACTACCAGCAGATTAAAAATATTAGATCCAACCGCATTACTGATAGCGAGGGAATTATTGCCGGTCAGGGAAGCAGTTACACTGACTGCACATTCCGGAAGGCTGGTCCCCATGGCTACGATGGTCATGCCGATGATCATGGAAGGGATCCGGAGCCGCTTTGCTACGGCAGAGCTGCCTTCTACAAAGAAGTCGGCACCTTTGATCAACAGGACAAATCCGACGATTAATATAATGAGTGATTTTAATAATTGCATGTGATTCTCCTTTTTTCCATCTTTAAATAGATATTAACAGCCGGCAAAGGCTGTCTCCTTGTAATTGTACCATAAAATCAAACAAAGAGGAAACAAGTGCCAGTGTTAATGTATATAAATTATTCTTTCCAAACGCACGGATTTACTGTATATTTATATGGAAAATAAAACAAGAAGGAGAAATATAAGTATGATAAGTATGGTCATTGACAGCATCAGTTCATTCATGTACAGTAAATTGCTGGTCATTATGTTAATCGGAACTGGTGTGTATTTTACGATCCGGACGAAATTTCCGCAGGTGCGGCTGTTTCGCAGCGCCTGCAAAGCGGTAATGGAGAAACCGGATGATGAAGATGCAGTCTCTTCTTTTCAGGCACTGATGGTCTCCACTGCATCGAGAGTTGGAACAGGAAATATCGTAGGCGTATCGTCTGCAATCTGTATCGGGGGATTTGGAGCCGTATTCTGGATGTGGGTGATCGCAATTATTGGAAGCGCATCTGCGTTCGTGGAGAGTACATTGGCGCAGATTTATAAGAAAAAGGGTGAGGACGGAACATGTTACGGAGGACCGGCGTATTACATAGAGGCTGCACTTCGGTGCAGACCGCTGGCAATTGCATTCTGTATTGCCATGATCGCGACATATGCATTTGGATTTAATATGCTGGCATCTTATAACCTGCAGTCTACATTTGCAGGATTTTCTTTTTATCATGCAGATGTGACACCGTGGATCATCGGAGGGATTCTGGCAGTTCTGACAGGATGGTGTCTGCTGGGCGGCGGTTCACGTATTGTAAAAGTAACTTCGACGCTGGTACCGGTTATGGGTGTGGCATATATTGTGGTAGCTTTGATCGTGGTTATAATCAATATCAGATATATTCCAGGTGTGTTTGCAACGATTTTCAGGGAAGCATTTGACTTTCAGGCAATCTTTGGTGCATTTGCCGGATCTGCCATGATGCAGGGAATCCGCCGAGGATTATATTCAAATGAAGCGGGGATTGGTTCTGCACCAAATGCGGCTGCATCGGCAAATGTCACGCACCCGGTTAAGCAGGGACTGGTTCAGATGTTATCGGTGTTCATTGATACCTTATTATTATGTACGGCAACCGCTATGATGTGTATGTCATCCGGGGTAGCCCCGTCGGAAGCATTGCAAGGAGCACCATGGGTACAGGCTGCATTGCAGGAATCACTTGGAACGTTTGGCCCTGTATTTATTGCGGTGTCTATGGTATTATTTGCATTTACAACACTGCTCGGCAATTGCTTTTACTGCGATAATCTGCTGACATATATTCATAAAAGTCAGCCCGGACGGCATTTCATGATGGCATTCCGTGTGGTATGTGCGCTTGTTGTATTCATGGGAGCCGGAATGGAGATGTCCATGCTCTGGAATATCTCAGATGTGTTAATGGGAGTGATGGCGATCATTAATATTCCGGTGATCATCCTCTTATCAAATACGGCATTGAAAGCACTCGGTGATTATGAAAAACAGCTGAAAAAGGGGATGAATCCGGTATTTAAGAGTACGGATATCGGAATGAAAGAGAAACTGGATTGCTGGGAGTAGAGGAGGTGACAGCTATGTATTATGTACCGGACGGAACAAAGGAATGCGGATATTACGAATGTAAGAAATGCGGGAATCGTTTTCTGTCCCTGCAGACGATGAAACGGATCCCGTGTCCGGACTGCGAGCAGGAGATCGATTACGAGATCGGACCGGATGAATCGCTGGAAGATGTGCTGGATACGGCAGAACTTCTGCAGAAGATCGAAGGCACAGAAGAAGTTGCGAAGATGGATGCGCTTCTGAGCCTGGCGATTACCGGCGGGGATTGTAATTGGATTTAATTGGGATTTAATTTAGAAGGCATGACTACCCGGACCTGCATAAAAAGTAGAAAGCCGTTCCTGTTCAGGTTCCGTCGGTGGGAAATACTAAAGCGTCAAAATTATG
>OCAK01001598.1_pt1 | contig 11673 bp, 6 predicted proteins | sample 1538301 | NCBI WGS metagenome assembly OCAK01 (sample SAMEA2580285, study PRJEB22360) | human gut metagenome | biome: human gut; feature: human-associated habitat; material: faeces | place: Denmark | collected 2008/2010 | reverse complement strand
ATGCCCATAAAGCCGGCCATTGCGCCGTTGGGGTTAGCGGCCGCCGCGCGCATCGCGTCGCTCTGGGCGCTGGCGATGTTGGCTGCTGCCATGGTGGGATCGCGCATGACCGCGGCCTTCTGCAGGTCCTTGATCATCTGCTCGTCTTCTTGCGAGGCGGCGATGGAGTTGACGCCAAAGCTTACGATCTCGACGCCGCGCAGGTCGCGCCAGTCGGCCGAGAGGACCTCGTTGAGCGCGCGGGCGAGCTCGGTGGTGTGGCCGGGGATGGCACTGTAGCGGATGCCCATCTCCGAGATCTTGGCAAAGGCGGGCTGCAGGGCGGTGAGCAGCTCGGACTTAAGCTGGCTGTCGATCTTGTCGCGCGTATAGCTATCGGTCACGTTGCCGCATACGTTGGTGTAGAACAGCAGCGGGTTGGTGATGCGGTACGAATACTCGCCGTTGCAGCGCACGGAGATGTCGACGTCCAGGCCAATGTTGTTATCGACCACGCGGAAGGGCACGGGCGAGGCGGTGCCGTACTTGTTGCCGATGATCTCCTTGGTGTTGATGAAGTAGACACGCTGGTCCTTGCCCGCGTCGCCGCCAAAGGTAAAGCGGCTGCCGATATTGGCGAAGGTCTCCTTGATGGAATCGCCCAGGTTGCCGCTAAAGACGCTCGGCTCGCTGCCGGTGTCAAAGACGAACTCACCGGGCTCCAGCGCGACTTCGATGATCTTGCCGTTTTGCACCACGAGCATGCCCTGGCCGTCGTTGACGGCGATGACCGAGCCGTTGGAGATGACGTTGTCCTCGCCGCGCGTGTTGGAGCTGCGGCCGCCGGTGCGCTTGCTGCCCTTGCAGGCCAAGACGTCAGCGGGCATCGATTCGCAGTAGATAAATTCCTTCCACTGGTCGGCCATGACGCCGCCGGCAGCACCCAATCCAGCTTTCAAGAGTCCCATGGTGATCTTCCTTTCTCGTCAAAGGCCGGGTGGTATTGGTCAGGATGGTTAATCGTCCTTGTCGTCCTTCATGACAACGGTGGTCTCGGTGTGGCTGAAGGTGTCGTGCTTCTCGGTCAGGTCGAGCTCGCCACAGTAGCAATCGGCGTGGGTGGCCTCGTTGGCCGTCTTGAGCTGGCCCACCAGCAGCACGTCTGCGATGACCACGATGATCAGCGGCGCGACGATGTTGATGAGGATGCCCTCGATATCAAAGGTGAGGTAATCCGGATCGAAGGCGTTCTCACCCATGAAGAGGATCTGGGAGAGGACAAATCCGATCACAAAGAACAGCACCGAGGCGATAGCGAGCTTGGGCTTGGAGCAAGGAAGCTCGCCGACCATACGGCCGGTTTGGCCGTTCATGGCAAACAGGTAGCTCTTGCCGTTCCACGAGGTGGAAAGCATCCACACGGGGAACAGGGCATAGTCGCTGTCTTCCCAGGTGTAGTCGAGCTGCTTGCTTTCGACCGTGGCATCGTCATATTCGTCGACGACGGTTTCGCGCAGGGCCGAGATCGTGCTTTCCTCCATGCGGCGTTCGGCGCGCGCCTTGCAGGTTTCGCAGTCCTCGTCGTAGCGGTTGGCGATGTAGCCGGGCATATACGCGACCGAAAACGGGCGCAGGGCATCGTAGTCAAACGGCTCGATGGCGTCCATGTGGCCGTCGGGCATCTTGGACGATCCGTCGACGGGCACGCGCTTAAACGAGATGTTTCCCTTGCGGTAGGCGTCGTAGTGGTCGGTGGTCGTGACGGTGCGGTCGGATTCCTCGGTCACGGTCTCGTTGGTCGCATCGAAGTACACTTCGCCGTCAACGCGGGCGCCGTAGAGCCAAAACGGCACGTAGACACCTTGGACCTCGTCGATGTGGTTGCCGGTGACAAAGCTCTTGGGCAGCAAGATCTTGCCCTTGTAGTGTTCCTTGAGTGCGGCTGTGACGTCGTCGCGCCCGAGCTTAAACGGAATTACCAGGTCGGGCGAGAAGTCGCCAGAGAGCTGGCCGGGCGCCACGGCGGAGTTGCCGCAGTACGGGCAGGTGGTGACGGCGACGGTGCCGTCGGACACGAGCTCGGCGCCGCACGACGAGCAGATGTAGCCAGCGTTTTGGGCGAGCTCCTGCACCGCGTCGTCGGCGACGGGCTTGGGCGTTGCGGCTGCTGCATCGGCTTTGGCATCTGCCTTGTCCTGGCGCTCGCGATAGAGGGCCTCGACTTCTTCGACTTCAAAACGAGAATCGCAGTAGTCACAGACGAGCTTTTGCTCGGCACTGGCAAAATGCAAGGGGCCACCGCAGGCAGGGCACTGATAGTTAACGCTCTCGAAGGCCATGATCGGTCCTTTCCGTGCCGGGGGCTATGCGCCGATGGCGCCGCCGCAGTATTCGCAGCGCCCACTGGCATCGGGAATGGTGGTGGCTCCGCAGAAGGGGCAGGTCACCGCGGTCTTGGGAGCCTTGGCGGCCACGACGCTGTCGCGCGTCTCCTGGCGCAGCTGCACCAGGGCGTCGCGGACCTCGGTTGCCTGGCGCTTGGCCTCGCGGTATTCGATGGAGCCGCGCTGATCGATGGTGGAGTCGTTCACGCGCAGGTTGATCTCGGTGAAGTACGGCGTGTTGACGTGGATGGTCAGATTAAAGTCGTAATCCAGGTCGTAGCGCGGCGGGTTGTAGCTCTCGCGCTCGCCGTCCTTGGTCTCGCGATAGATCTCGGTGCGATGCTCGTCGATATCCATATCGCAGCCGAGTACCTGCGAGAACTCGATGATGTCGGGATTGGCGTCGCGCCAGCGGCTCTGCGAAGTGATGATCAGCAGGCCCGCGTCCTCATCGAGCATAATATTGGTGCGCCCGGCAGAAAGCGTGCGCGTGGGGTTGAACGAAGACAGGCGCTCGGCGTTGGCCTCGCGGTAGGCGAGTTGCTCACGGATATCGTCCGCGGTGCTGGAGCGATAGCCGTGAAAGTAGGGGGAGAGCTTGCCGGCGCACTCTTTGCACAGGTAGCCTTCATTGATTTTTGTCTTACCTAGAAGTCCCAGCTCGGTACCGCAAATCGCGCACTCTTTCTTCTCGAACATCTTGTCAAAGAAGCCCATGGCTGCCTCCCATCAACAGGTAGCGTGTGTCACTTTTGATGATGGGGGAGTGTGCGATCCTTCGCGATACCCAGACGGCTCAAGGAGTCTCCACAACTGGGACACATGGCCCATTTTTGACTAGTCGTTGGGGACGTTCTTAAACGACTAGTCGCGGGGGACACTCTTCGGCCACTCATTGGGGACGTACTTAAATGAGTAGTAGTTGGAGACACTCCTGGCCGAGCTAGAGATCGCGCGCGTCCCTTCTGGTCCATGCGGCTCAAAATCGCGGCGTGATGTGGACGGCTGGGGTCGAATTGGCAGCATTTCGAGCCTGGCTTCGATATTGAGACTGGTTCTTTATTAAAATGGAATTCCAGACAATTGAGCGGCCGGGGGTTAACCATGAGGGGCATGGGAGACACAACCGCATATCTGCGTCGGGGCATTCGGGAGATTATATGCCTGGCGCTGTTCTTCTTCACGTTTTTGGCGTGCGAGTATCTCTTTGATGTGCGCATAGCCGAGTTCGTGCCATCGAGTGAGGTCGTCATCTACGAGAGCATCGTTGTCGGCGCGAGCGTGATTGGCTTTTTCGTGCGCCCATTTCTGTACTATCGCCTTCCCCAGACGATCGATGCGACGAGCGATATTACAGGCGTGCTGTTGGTATCGGCGTTGCTGCTGATGATTACGGCAGTGCGGTTTGAGGTAGTAATTGCCGGCGGCCTGGTGGCGTGCTGCGCCCTGGGCTATTGCGGATCGACCGCCCATGCCAATCTTGCGCGGCGTTTTGCGCAGACGCCCTGCCTGGCGCGCCGCCGCACTTTCCTATGCCATGGGCGTTCTGGTACAGGTGATCAACCACATGGTGATGCCTGTCGGCATTCCTCAGCAGGCTGTTCTGGTCGTCTGTGCGATCGCGCAGGTGGCGTTGCTCCACGGTGCCCGACGCGCCAAGCTGCGCGACGAGTCCGATCCCAACTTTGAACCCAGTGCTGCCGGGCTTTCGGTAGATGCTCTGGAATATGGCGCCAAGTGGCATGACGATCCCGAGGCAAAGGCGGCATTCCGTCGCGCCGTAGTTCGCCTGACCGTGGCGACGGCGTATCTTTCCAGCGTATTCGCCGCTCTCAACGCGGGCTTCACGACCCTGCATGCTGTCGGAGCCGTCGATTTGGGCGATTGGCCGCGCCTGCTGCTTGTCGTGAGCTCGTTGGTCGCTGGCGCACTATTTGACCTGCACGGCCGCTCGTATATGAATATCGGCATGACATGTGCCGCCATACTGTCCACGTTTTCGTTCTTTGTGCTCATCGTCGATGGCAATGGCGGCAACGAGCTTGCTGCCACGATCATCTTTTATCTGGGCTCGGGCTTTTTCGTGGTGTTCTTTACCACAAAATATGCCGCCGTCTCGCTCTATGCGCGCTGGTCATATTTTTGGCCGTGCATGGGTCGCGTCGTCAACAACGTGTGCTCGATGTTCGTGACGGCGCCGGCAGTGGCGATTATCTCGAGTCAAAATGTGCTGGCTGCGGTCGGTGCGGCGCTCGTGATGTTTGTGGGCATTGCGATTACGCTGCTGGGGCAGTTGGGGCAACGAGCCGATGATGCCGCGATGCGGGACGGACTGCCGCTTGCCACCGACGATCTTGGTGGGGATCTTGCGCCCACATGCTCCGACCCCGAGCCCGTGGAGGCAGCGGAGCCCACGTCCGATGAACGCCTCGATGCCTTCGTCGTCACCTTTGGGCTTACAAGGCGCGAGCGCGATATTCTTGAGGTCTTGGTCGTTTCGGACCAGAGCGTTCAGGACATCGCCACAACGCTTTTCCTTTCGCGCTCCACGCTCTATCGTCACATTTCCTCGATCAACAAAAAGACCGGCACCGCCTCGCGCGTGGCCCTCATCAACTTCTTCTGGTCCTGGACACCCAAGGACTAGCTAATCTCCCAATAAGTCGCGGTGGAATAGTCCCTAAATTAAAGTCACGGGGCTTTAAACAGGAACTATTTCACCGCAATTGCTGAGGGGATAGACTGCGGCGGCGGCAGAGGCAACGGCAGCGGCGTTGGCAGCTGTGGTAGTGGCAACGGCAGCTGGCAGGGTGTTTTCCGTCTACTTGCTACAGCAGCTCGCCGTGGCGGGCAATGTAGCGGCGCTTTGCCAGCTGGGTGAGCGCGATATAGGCGGTAACGATGCCAATGAGCAGCCCAAAAAAGCTCGTGGGCAGCGGCATGAGGCCGAGCGCATCGGCGATGGGGCTTGCCGGCAGCCAGGTGACGAGCGCCAGGCCCAGCACGGTAAGAACGCACAATGCGGGCGCGGCGTGGTCGCGCGGGCTCGGCAGATGCGGGGAGCGCAACATGTGGACCACGAGTGTCTGCGACCACATGGACTCGACAAACCAGCCGCTCTGGAAGAGCGCAGCAAAGGTCACCATACCCGCGACGTCGCCCGCGGCGGCAAGCTCGGACCAGCTTGCGTCCACGGCGGCGGGGCACACGACAAAGAAGAGCGCGGCGAAGGTCACGATGTCAAACAGCGAGCTCACGGGGCCCAGCTCGAGCATAAAGCCCTTGATGGACGCGGCGTCCCAGGCACGCGGGCGGGCAGTCCAGGCGTCATCGACGGTGTCCCACGGCAGCGCGATGCACACGATCTCGTAGACCAGCGACAGCAGCACCAGCTGCAGGGCGCTCATGGGCAAAAACGGCAAGAACAGGCTCGCGACGGTCACGGACAGCACATTGCCAAAGTTGGAGCTCACCGTGGTCTTGAGGTACTTGAGCAGGTTGCCGTAAGTGCGGCGGCCTTCGATGATGCCGCGCTCGAGCACGCCCAGGTCCTTCTGAAGCAAGATGATATCGGCGGATTCCTTGGCAATATCGACGGCCGAATCGACCGAGATGCCGCAATCGCTCGCACGCATGGCGGCGGCGTCGTTGATGCCGTCGCCCATAAAGCCCACGGTGTGGCCGAGCATCTCGCGCATGACACGTACCAGGCGCGCCTTCTGCAGCGGCGAGAGCTTGGCGAAGAGGTGGGTTTTCTCGGCGCGCTCGGCAAGTTCGGCGTCATCGAGCGCATCGATCTCGGAGCCGAGCAAGACGTTGCTCGCATCGATACCAATCTGCTCGCAGACGGTGGCGGCGACGCGGTCGTTGTCGCCGGTTAGGACCTTGACCGCCACGTCCTTGGCCTCGAGGGTGGCGACGGCGCCCGCGGCACTTGCTTTGGGCGGATCGAGGAAGGCCAAAAAGCCCATCAGCACCATGTCGCACTCGTCGGCGATGCCAAACTCGCCCACGCAGCGCGGATTGGTCTTCTGCGCCACGGCAATTACGCGTAGGCCCTCGGCGTTAAGTCCGGCGATCTGCTTGCGAATCTGGGCGAGCTTCTCGTCGGTGAGCGGCTGAGCGATGCCATCGATCTCGACAAAGGAGCAGATCTCGAGCATTTCCTCGGCGGCGCCCTTGGTAACCATCTGGGTTTTGCCTTGGGCGTCGGCGACAACTACGCTCAGGCGACGGCGCGAGAAATCGAAGGGAACCTCGTCGACCTTGGCGTAGCGGTCGCGCAGGCTCTGGCCCAGCATGGAATCGGGTGCGACGGTCGAGGGTGTCACATCGGCACGGTCGATTACGGCCAGGTCGATAAGATTTTTGAGGCCGGTCTGGAAGAAGCTGTTCAAAAACGCATGGCGCAGCACGCGCGCGTCCTCGTTGCCATCGGTGTTGAGGTAGCGCTCGAGCACGATGCGGTCTTCGGTGAGGGTGCCGGTCTTGTCGCAGCACAGGACGTCCATCGCTCCGAGGTTTTGAATCGCCGGCAGCTCCTTGACGATAACCTGGCGACGGGCGAGGTCCTTGGCGCCCTGCGACAGGCTCGTGGTCACGATGACGGGAAGCATCTGCGGCGTGATGCCCACGGCCACGCTCGTGGCGAACAGCAGCGCGTCGATGACGTTGCCCTTGGTGGCGGCGTTGATGGCAAAGACGGCCGGCGCCATAACGAGCATCAGGCGCACCAGCAGCATGGAGACGCTCGAGACGCCGCGGTCAAACGCGCTTTTTTCGCCGCGCCCGTTGAGCATCTTGGCGATGCCGCCCAGGTAGGTGTCCGAGCCGGTGGCAACGACAAGCGCCATGGCGGCGCCGTTTTGCACGGAGGTGCCGGTAAAGACGATGTTCTTGCAGGCAGAGAGTGGCAGTGCGGAGCCGTCGGCGCCCTCGACGACGGTGGCGGCGGTGGTCTTCTCGACGGCCTCGCTCTCGCCGGTGAGTGCGGACTCGATCACAAACAGGTCGCGCGCGGTGATGATGCGGGCATCTGCCGGCACCATATCGCCGGCAGAGAGGCGGATTACATCGCCGGGGACGAGCTCGTCGAAGGGGATCTCGATGCGCTCGCCGTCGCGCAGGGCGGTGCAAGTGTTGGAGACCAGGTCCTTGAGGGCCTCTGCCGCATTGCCGCTGCGGGCTTCCTGGATAAACTTCATGCCGCCCGATACCAGCAGCATGATGCCGATGACGATGACCGTGGAGGGGTCGCGCTGCGGCTCGGGCACGGCGAGCACGTCGATGTAGAGCGAGACCAGCGCGAGCGCGGCGAGGATGCCGGCGAAGGGATCGATGAACGCGTCGGCGATGCGGCGGGCGAGCGTTTTGGTCGTTGCCTCGATGGTGTTGGGGCCGACGGCGTTCAGGCGCTCAGTTGCCTGCTCGACGGTGAGGCCGTTTGCCGTGGCGTCAAGCAGTACGAGGGCGTCCTCGGCACTATGGGTGGCGGCGAATATGGTGTTCTTGGACAGGCCGGTATGAGCGGCAGGGCGCGCCGTGCGGCGGCGCTTGGAGATGGCTTCGAGTACCGTGACGGTTTTGATCATCAGCATAGGGTCCTCCTTGTTGAGGGGAGTTAGCGTACGTGTCGTATTTGCTTCAAAAAACCTAGATGTCGCTCACGTCAAGCTCTTGAGCCCACAAAGGGTGCAGCGCGCCTTTGCGGTGGTTTTGGCGATCTGCCGGTGGCGTTTATGCGTGTGCGGAGTCCTCGCGGCGTGCCGAGGGCGACATGCAGGTTTTTCGACTAGGACTGCCTTCCATGGCACACCTCCTAAAGGCTGAGCGCAGCGCGCTTTGGGTATCTCGTACCCCTTTTTAATCCGCCCGTATTCTTGATGAGGGGGTTTGCCATGTCAACCCCATTGTTCGGAAAACCATTCCCCCTGACAAAGCCTTTACAGAATGCCGTGGCTCCAAAGCGCGCCCGCATCGACGCTTCGCCTGCGCTAAACTGGAAGGCACGTACGCGATCACGAGAGGAGCCCGCATGGAGGCTTACAAGCAAGAGTTCATCAAGTTTATGGTCGAGTCCGACGTTCTTAAGTTCGGCAGCTTTACGCTCAAGAGCGGCCGTCAGTCCCCGTTCTTTATGAACGCCGGCGCTTACGTGACGGGCTATCAGCTCAAGAAGCTGGGCGAGTATTACGCCCAGGCCATCCACGATAACTTTGGCGACGACTTTGATGTGCTGTTTGGACCGGCCTACAAGGGTATTCCGCTGGCCGTCGTGACCGCAATTGCCTACCACGAGCTGTACGGCAAGGAGGTCAAGTACTGCTGCGACCGCAAGGAGGCCAAGGACCACGGTGCCGATAAGGGCAACCTGCTGGGTTATGAGCCCAAGGACGGCGACCGTGTGGTCATGGTCGAGGACGTTACCACCAGCGGCAAGTCCATCGACGAGACCTATCCCAAGGTCAAGGCTGCTGCCGATGTCGAGATCAAGGGCCTGATCGTGTCCCTCAACCGCATGGAGGTCGGCAAGGGCGGTGTGACCACCGCGCAGAAGGAGATCGAGGCCAAGTACGGTTTCCCCGTCGCGAGCATCGTCTCCATGGCTGAGGTCGTCGAGACCCTCTACAACCACGAGATCGACGGCAAGGTTGTCATCGACGACGAGCTCAAGACCGCCATCGACGCCTACTACGAGCAGTACGGAGCACGTTAGTTACGGCGTTTTACCAAACGCCGTAACTGCTCGACGCTGCGCGGGCCGCATTTGGACAATCTGACGTTCAACTTCAAGGGCGCGACCAGAAGGTCAGCGCCCTTTCGTTTCACGTCACCTTGTCTCAAATGCGACTCGCTCGCTGTCCGTTCTCTACCTGCGGCGTCGTCTTGCTCCGAATGCGGCTCGCTCGCTGTCGTTGCCGAAACATCGGCGTTGCCGGACTAGTCATTGGGGACGTTCATAAATGACTACTCAGGAATGAGCGTGGATAATCTCCCGTTTTTGGCCTGTGTGCAGGCTCAAAGTGGGAGATTATCCGCGCTCGCTTTAATTTGCCTGGGTTGCGATGCCTATCTAATCGGCTCGGCGTCTTCCCTGAGAATCGAAAGATACTCTTCATACCCGTACTGCCGGTATCTCTGTCTTGACTCGTCGAGCGGACGGAGGATACCCAATTCTTCAAATGATTTGACGAGCGAGCTCGCGGTACTCCTGCCGATATCGAGTTGGGCAGCGATGAATGCGGTGTCGACGATGGGGTGCTCTTCAAGAATGCCCAACAGCCTTTGCCCGTTTGCAGCAGTCCTTCCGAGATTTTCGGTAATGGTTGCTGTGGAACGGTTATGGAGGTCAACAAGGTTTTTTAAAGACCCTACCGAGTCCTTCGCACTTTCGAGAAGACTGTTGCAGAAAAACTCTATCCATTCCTCGTAAGTGCCTCTCTCTCTTACGGATGTGAGTTGCCGGTAGTACTCGCTTCGATTTTTCTTGAACTGGAACGATGGATAGAACAAGCAAGAATGAAGAACGCCATCATTGATGAGCATAAGTGTAATGAGAAGCCTGCCCAGGCGACCGTTTCCGTCTAGGAATGGATGGGCAGTTTCAAATTGGTAATGGACGAGCGCCGCCCGCACAATCGGATCCATTTCGACTTGAGGCTCATTGATAAAGCGTTCGAGGTCCTGGAGCGTGTTACTCAAATCTTCAATGTTTGGAGGGACAAACGATGCGGTTGCAATGGTGCAGCCTGAGGGGCCAATCCAGTTTTGTGAGGAGCGCAGCTCGCCTGGATTCTTCTCCGTTCCGCGCACTCCGTCCAGCAGGACCGCATGAACTTGCCTAAGAAGTCTCGTGCACAAGGGCATCTTTTTGAGCAGTTCTACGCCGCGGTCGACAGCACGGACGTAATTCACGACGTCTGCGACATCTTTATGATGGAGTTGTGTTTGCGATGGACTAAGTAGGTCGTCAAACGTGCACTGGGTTCCCTCAATTTGCGAAGAAAGGAGTGCTTCTTTGCGCACGTACATTGTCAGATACATATCGGCGTTGGGAACAAAGTAGAGCATGCCTTCAAGCTCTCCAAGCTTTCGTGAGCATGCGGAAAGCGTGCGATAGGTTTCCTCGGTGAGGTTTAGCTGCCTCAATGATTGCAAGGGCGTTGGAAAAAACGAATAGTAAGCCAATTTCCCCGATAGATTATTGCGGAGCGTTCCCTGGCCGTTCTCCTCGATTTGCATCGCGCCCTCCATATCTTTAGTGCCGGAAACTCGTTATTAGGCCAATCATATCAATTCTAATAACGAGTTTAAGGATTAAATAGTTATTAGAATTGATGTAAACAATCTAATGATGAGAAGTCGTTATTACTTGACCATGGAGCTCGGCTTGGTACAAGGGGGGTTATCCAAAATGAGAGCGGATAATCTCCCGTTTTTGGCTCGGTGACGGCCTCAAAGTGGGAGATTATCCACGCTCGTTAGTTAAGCGTCCGAAAATCCACACTCGCCAAACCTACCAAAAAGGGACAGGTTTATTTTGGCACGTTTCGGTCGGTATCAGGAAGTGTCAGGGACGGGGCGGCGGCAGGACTCGAGAGCGAAAAGAAGTATCGGGTTTGGCGTGCCCGCTTCTGCCCGTCCCGCGCGTGGGCGATACTCGGCTTATCGAACCGCGATGCAAAGGAGATGCTCATCCCACGAGCACTACCGAGAAGGGCTTGCGATTCGAGTCCCCACCTTAGCATTTGAACCATTTGGCACTATAATTACCGTAGGCATGCGCACAACGTTGCGCTTAATCAAGAGGAGAAAACGTATGGGTCTGTTTGATATGTTCAAGAAGAAGGCTGAGCCCGCGGCTGCCGCTGCTCCGGCCTCCATCTCTGCTTCTGCCGGCGCCGACGTGCTGTGCTCGCCCGTCAAGGGCAAGGTCATCAAGATGGCCGACGTGCCCGATCCCGTCTTTGGTGGCGAGGTTCTGGGCAAGGGCTGTGCCGTGTGGCCCGAGGACGATCTGGTCTACGCTCCCTGCGACGGTAAGGTGACCGTCACCATGGGTCACGCCGTGGGTCTGCAGTCCGATAGCGGCATCGAGGTTCTGGTGCACGTTGGCGTCGATACCGTCAACATGAACGGCGATGGCTTCGAGGGCTTCGTCAAGGCCGACGACGTTGTGAAGGCTGGCCAGCCCATACTCAAGATCGACCGCTCCAAGATCGCCGCTGCCGGTTACAAGGACTGCGTCGTGGTGGCCGTGTCCAACACCGCCGAGTTTGCCGATGTCGAGCTTACCGTCGAGGCCGACTCC
>OCAK01001597.1_pt1 | contig 11677 bp, 10 predicted proteins | sample 1538301 | NCBI WGS metagenome assembly OCAK01 (sample SAMEA2580285, study PRJEB22360) | human gut metagenome | biome: human gut; feature: human-associated habitat; material: faeces | place: Denmark | collected 2008/2010 | reverse complement strand
ACGCACCGTACCCCCCGCGGGGGCGCGGCGGGGGACCGGGGAGCCTCTGCGCCACGCCGTAGGCACCCAGCTGCTGATGGGCATCACGAAGGCATCTCTCGCCACGGACTCCTTCCTGTCCGCCGCCTCCTTCCAGGAGACCACCAAGGTCCTGACGGAGGCCGCCATCAAGGGCAAGGCCGACCATCTGGTGGGCCTGAAGGAGAATGTCATCATCGGCAAGCTGATCCCTGCCGGCACGGGCCTGACGGCCTACCACACCTTTGCTGAGGAGTTGGTTCCCGGCCCGGCGCCTGTTGAGGCCGCCCCGGAGCCCATTCCCGCAGAGCTGTGATTCGCCGGACATCCCGCAGACACAAGACCGGGAGAGAGCCTGACCGCTTGCGGTCAGGCTCTCTTTTCAGATGCCGGGCATCGAGAGGCGGGGGGGAGGAGACGCCCCGCAGCCCGGGGCTGAAACGGTTCTGCTGAGAAGCGGATGACCAACGCCCCCCTTTATTTAAAATATCAAAGCTCCCTTGTTCCCAGGCGCACTGCGCCGTATCCGGACGGCGGCCAGAAACGGCCCGGAAACAGGGAGAAGTTCTCCTAAGATGTCTCCAGGTATCCGGCACGCCCGGGAGATGGGGAAAACGTCCAAAAGTCTGCGGATCATGGAAAATTTTTACCGAAAAATGTCTTGACGGATATGTTTCCCCATGGTATAATCCAAAAATGCGCGGATATTAGGATTCTGCGGATTTTGCCATGCGTTTCAGGAGGAATTTCCCGTGATCTCGGAGCTTGCTTCCCAGGAGAAGGTCATCGGCGTGAAGCAGTCCCGCAAGGCGATCAGGGAAGGCCGGGCCAAGCGGGTCTATCTCGCCTGTGACGCCGATCCCGCCATCACCGAGCCGGTGGCCGCCAGCTGTGCGGAGGCCGGCATCCCCGTAGAGACGGACTACACACTGTCCCAGCTGGGCCAGGCGTGCCGGATCAGCGTGGGCGCGTCCGTGGTGGCCGTCCTCTCCGCATAAAGAAATGGTTTTTTTCGGAATAGCTTCACCGCGTTCCGTAAAAAATAAGGGCTGTCGTGGTTACACGGCAGCGAAATTATGAAAGAAAGGAGAAATACACCGAATGCCTACTTTTAACCAGCTGGTCCGTAAAGGAAGAGAACAGGCTACCTACAAGTCCACTTCTCCCGCTCTGCAGTTTGGTCTGAACACCCTGAAGAACAAGACCACCGATCTGCCTTCTCCCCAGAAGAGAGGCGTGTGCACCGCCGTGAGAACCGCGACCCCCAAGAAGCCCAACTCCGCCCTGCGTAAGATCGCCCGTGTGCGTCTGACCAACGGCTACGAAGTCACCGCTTACATTCCCGGCGTGGGCCACTCCCTGCAGGAGCACTCCGTCGTGATGATCCGCGGTGGCCGTGTCAAGGATCTCCCCGGTGTCCGTTACCACATCATCCGCGGTACGCTGGATACCCAGGGCGTCTCCGGCCGTATGCAGGCTCGTTCCAAATACGGTGCCAAGCGGCCCAAGCAGAAGTAAGTCTGCGAACTGAGAGCTTTGCCGAATAGGTTTATATAGATGGCGGCCTCCGGGCCGCCGGGACGACCTCTTTGGCAGGCATCCACGGAAGGCTGCAATACGCCTTTTGAGTACCTATGAGATCATAGAATTATTATGAAGGAGGGAAGCATAGTGCCCAGAAGAGGTAATGTTCCCAAGAGAGAGATCCTGCCGGATCCCGTTTACGGCTCCGTCCTGGTCACCCGGCTGATCAATAGTGTCATGCTGGATGGCAAGAAGGGCGTGGCCCAGAAGGTGGTCTACGGTGCCTTCGACCAGATCAAGGAGAAGACCGAGAAAGACCCCATCGAAGTGTTCAACCAGGCCATGGAGAATATCATGCCCAGCCTGGAAGTCAAGGCCCGCCGTGTGGGCGGCGCCACCTATCAGGTCCCCATGGAGGTCCGTCCCGCCCGCCGCACGACCCTGGGTCTGCGCTGGCTGACGGCCTACGCCCGTTCCCGCAGCGAGCGCACCATGGCTGAGCGCCTGGCCGGCGAACTCATGGACGCCGCCAACAACACCGGCAGCGCCGTGAAGAAGCGCGAGGAAGTCCACAAGGCAGCCGAGGCCAACAAGGCGTTCGCCCATTTCCGCTGGTAAGTTAGGAGAAACAGTATGCCGAGAAAAACACCTCTTGAAAATACCCGTAATATCGGCATTATGGCTCACATCGATGCAGGCAAGACGACGACTACCGAGCGTATCCTGTTCTACACCGGCGTGAACTATAAGATCGGTGAGACCCATGATGGCACCGCCACCATGGACTGGATGGCCCAGGAGCAGGAGCGCGGCATCACCATCACGTCCGCCGCCACCACCTGCTACTGGTCCGGTTCCAAGAACCAGTTCAAGCCCACCCGGATTAACATCATCGACACTCCGGGCCACGTGGACTTCACCGTGGAGGTGGAGCGCTCCCTGCGCGTGCTGGACGGCTCTGTCACCGTGCTGTGCGCCAAGGGCGGCGTGGAGCCCCAGTCTGAGACTGTGTGGCGCCAGGCCGATAACTACAAGGTCCCCCGGATGATCTATGTCAACAAGATGGACATCATGGGCGCCGACTTCTACAACGTGCTCCGCATGATTGAGGAGCGCCTGAAGTGCAACGCCGTGCCCATCCAGCTCCCCATCGGCAGCGAGGATACCTTTAAAGGCATCATCGACCTGATCGAGATGGACGCGGACATCTACTATGACGATCTGGGCAAGGATATGCGCGTGGAGCCCATCCCCGCGGACATGGTGGACCTGGCAAACGAGTACCGGGAGAAGCTGATGGACGCCGTGTCCATGGTGGACGAGTCTATCATGGAGGCATATCTGGCTGGCGAGGAAGTTCCCACGGCCAAGATCCGTGCGGCCATCCGCAAGGCCACGATCGCCAATGAGATGGTGCCCGTCACCTGCGGCACGTCTTACCGCAACAAGGGCGTGCAGAAGCTGCTGGATGCCATCGTGGACTATATGCCCTCTCCCCTGGACATTCCGCCCATCAAGGGCGTGAACCCCAAGACTGATGAGGAGGACGAGCGTCCTGCGGACGACAACGCCCCCTTCTCCGCCCTGGCGTTCAAGATCATGACCGACCCCTATGTGGGCCGCCTGAGCTTCTTCCGCGTCTATTCCGGCCATCTGACCACCGGTTCCTCCGTGCTGAACAGCACCAAGAACGTCAAGGAGCGTATCGGCCGGATCCTGCAGATGCACGCCAACCACCGGGAGGATATCGAGGAGGTCTTCTCCGGCGATATCGAGGCTGCCGTGGGTCTGAAGAACACCACCACCGGCGACACCCTGTGCGATGAAAAGGCACCCATCATCCTGGAGTCCATGGAGTTCCCCGAGCCCGTCATCCGCGTGGCCATCGAGCCCAAGACCAAGGCCGGCCAGGAGAAGATGACCATGGGCCTCATCAAGCTGGCCGAGGAGGATCCCACCTTCAAGACCTACACGGATGAGGAGACCGGCCAGACCATCATCGCCGGCATGGGCGAGCTGCACCTGGAGATCATCGTGGACCGCCTGCTGCGCGAGTTCAAGGTGGAGGCCAACGTGGGCGCACCTCAGGTCGCCTACAAGGAGACCATCAAGAAGGCCGTGGACCAGGACACCAAGTATGCCCGTCAGTCCGGCGGCAAGGGCCAGTACGGCCATGTCAAGATCCACGTGGAGCCCAACGAGTCCGGCAAGGGCTACGAGTTTGTCAACGCCATCGTGGGCGGCGCCGTTCCCAAGGAGTATATCCCGGCTGTCGACGCCGGTATCCAGGGCGCCATGAACGCCGGCGTGGTGGCCGGCTTCCCCGTGGTGGATGTGAAGGTCACCCTGTACGACGGCTCCTATCATGAGGTGGACTCCTCTGAAATGGCGTTCAAGATCGCTGGCTCCATGGCCTTCAAGGAGGCCTGCCGCAAGGCCGATCCCACGCTGCTGGAGCCCATCATGAAGGTCAGTGTCATCGTGCCCGATGAGTATATGGGCGATGTCATCGGCGACCTGAACAGCCGCCGCGGCCAGATCATCCAGCTGGAGGCCCGTCCCGGCGCCCAGCAGATCGACGCCTACGTGCCCCTGGCCGAGATGTTCGGCTATGCCACCGATCTGCGCTCCCGCACCCAGGGCCGCGGCCAGTACACCATGGAGCCCAGCCACTACGTGGAGATCCCGAAGAATATCCGGGATAAGATCGTGGAGACCCGCAATAAGCCCCAGGCGTAAGGAAAAAGGGATTGATTTTCCCTCCATTATACGGTAAAATAAGCAATGCTGAGAAAAACCGCATTGCACCCAACAGATTTTGAAAATTGACAGGAGGATTTTCAAATGGCTAAGCAGAAATTTGAAAGAACCAAGCCCCATGTTAACATCGGCACCATTGGTCACGTCGACCATGGCAAGACCACGCTGACTGCCGCCATTACCAAGTGGCTGTCTCTGCAGGGCAAGGCTCAGTTCGAGGCTTATGACTCCATCGACAAGGCCCCCGAGGAGAAGGAGCGCGGCATTACCATCAACACCGCTCACGTGGAGTATGAGACCGAGAAGCGTCACTATGCCCACGTGGACTGCCCGGGCCACGCCGACTATATCAAGAACATGATTACCGGCGCTGCCCAGATGGACGGTGCTATCCTGGTTATCGCCGCTTCCGACGGCCCCATGGCTCAGACTCGTGAGCACATCCTGCTGGCCCGTCAGGTGGGCGTGCCCGCCATCGTCGTGTTCCTGAACAAGTGCGATCAGGTCGACGACCCCGAGCTGCTGGAGCTGGTGGAGATGGAGGTCCGTGAGCTGCTCTCCAAGTATGAGTTCCCCGGCGACGACATCCCCATCATCAAGGGTTCCGCTCTGAACGCTCTGATTTCCGAGTCCAGCGATCCCGCCGCTCCCGAGTATGCCTGCATCAAGGAGCTGATGGATGCTGTTGACGACTATATCCCCACCCCCGACCGCAAGGAGGATATGCCTTTCCTGATGCCCGTCGAGGACGTGTTCACCATCTCCGGCCGCGGCACCGTGGCTACCGGCCGTGTGGAGCGTGGTGTCCTGAAGCTGAGCGAGGAAGTCGAGATTGTTGGCCTGACCGACGAGAAGAAGAAGACCGTCGTCACCGGCATCGAGATGTTCCACAAGCTGCTGGACTACGCTGAGGCCGGCGACAACATCGGCGCCCTGCTGCGTGGCGTGGACCGCAACGGCATCGAGCGCGGCCAGGTTCTGGCGAAGCCCGGTTCCATTCATCCCCACACCAAGTTCAAGGGCCAGGTTTACGTCCTGACCAAGGACGAGGGCGGCCGTCACACCCCCTTCTTCAACAACTATCGTCCTCAGTTCTACTTCCGCACCACCGACGTGACCGGCGTCATCACCCTGCCCGAGGGCACTGAGATGTGCATGCCCGGCGATAACGTCGAGATGAGCGTGGAGCTGATTACCCCCATCGCCATTGAGAAGGGCCTGCGTTTCGCTATCCGTGAGGGTGGCCGCACTGTGGGTTCCGGCGCTGTTACCGAGATCACCGAGGCCTGATTTTTCAGCCAAGAAAAAGAACTGCCGCAATGCGGCAGTTCTTTTTTTGCCCGCAGGCCATTCCGAACGGGCTCAGTCCTGCTCCGGATAGACCAGTGTGTCCTGGAATCCGTCTGCCCCGGCGCAGAGGATATCCCCGGCCACCGGCTGCCCCTCGCAGACGTAGAGGTTGGCCTGGACACCCTCCGGCCGTCCGGGATAGTTGGTGACGGTGTAGGTGTACCGGGCCACTTGCTTGCCGCAGCACGCAGAAAGGTCGAAGCCCTGGGAATCCTGCAGCTCGTTGTAGGTGAGGTAGGGCTCCTCCAGTTTCTCCGGCAGCAGAAACTGCAGCGTCTCCACCGGTTCCTCCTCCACCTGCCAGCCCATGGACTCCAGATAGGCGATGCGGTCGGCATTGCCGGTCAGCTGCCAAGCTGCCGCGTCCTGACCGCCACCGGAGCGGCCCACCAGCAGCAGGACGGCGGCCGCCAGGATGCCGGCCAGGATCACAGCCACAACGGCCTTTGTCTTCTTGGAAACCCGCGCGGTCCAAATCAGCATATCGATCCCTCCTGCATCTTCCTATTCATTTTTTTCCGGATTTATGATAAGATGAAGCAGAACAAGCCGTCGGAAGAGAGTCTGCCGTGTTCGTCCCGGGGGAAGAGAAGCGGTAAAAAGAGGCAGAGGTCAGCAAGGAGGAGGCCGGCATGGAGAAAGCGCGTCTGGACAAGATCATCGCCGGGGAGGGGACATACTCCCGGCGGGAAGTGAGGCTCCTGGTCCGCCAGGGCCGGGTGCTGGTGAACGGTGTGCCTGCCCGGTCTCCGGAGGACAAGGTGGTGCCGGAGGCAGTGGAGATTATGGTGGACGGGACCGTGCTGCACTGCCGCCGCTACACCTGGATCATGCTTCATAAGCCTGCGGGGGTCCTCTCCGCCACGGAGGACGGCCGGGGGGCCACAGTGCTGGACTTGCTGCCGCCGGAGCTCCGGCGGCGGGGACTGTTTCCGGTGGGGCGGCTGGACAAGGATACGGAGGGATTGCTGCTGCTGACCAACGAAGGAGGACTGGCCCACGACATCCTCTCTCCCAAGCATCATGTGGACAAGGTCTACTATGCCCGCACTGCCGGCTGTCTGACGGAGGAGGACTGCAGGGCGTTTGCGGCAGGCATGACCCTGGGAGGCGGCCTGGAATGCCTGCCGGCGGGGCTGGAGATCCTCTCCGCCGGGCCGGAGGGCAGCGAGGGGCTGGTCACCCTGCGGGAGGGGAAGTTCCATCAGGTGAAGCGGATGCGGGCGGCTCGGGGAAAGCCGGTCCTCTATCTGAAGCGGGTCCGCATGGGCAATTTGCCACTAGATCCGGCCCTGGAACCCGGCACATACCGATATTTGACGGAGGATGAGGTAGAGAGCCTGCGAAATTTCTAACGGCCACATCAGAAAATTCAAATCTTGCCCAAAAAAGAAGCCGTTTTTTTGTTGAAAAAAGAAAATATATCTTGCATTTTGACAAATTCAACGATATAATATATCCATTGACAATTTGCACAACGCCCCCACGTGTGATTTTAGAGGAGGAGGACGACCATGTCTGGAAGAATTTTTCAAAATGTGGTGCTGCAGCTGAAGGAAAATACGGACCGGACGGTTGGCGTCATTGACGGTGAGGGCATCGTCATCGCCTGCAGCGAACTGGCGATGATCGGCCAGCGGTGGGCGGAGCATGTGCCTGCCATCAATGCTGCCGGCGGCGCCATCGTCACGTCGGAGGGAAAGACATTCAAGGCCCTGAACGGCTGGGGAACCCAGTTTGACTATGCAGCCTTCGCCTTTGGCGACAACGAGATCAGCAAGACCGTTTGCGCCATGGCCACGGTGGCGCTGAATGCAGCCAAATCCTACTACGAGGAGAAACATGACCGGGGGTCCTTCATCAAGGACATCATCTCCGATAACATCATGCTGGGGGATATCTATGTGCGGGCCAAGGAGCTGCGGGTCACAGCGGACGTGCCCCGGGGCGTATTCGTGGTCCGCACCCTGAAGAAGGGGGAGTCTGTCCCCACGGACGTGATCCAGTCCCTGTTCCCGGACCGGCAAAACGATTTCGTCCTCAGCATCGGCGAGGGCGACGTGGTCCTCATCCGCCAGATGCCGGAGGGCTCCGGCATCAAGGAGCTGAACAAGATCGCCTCCTCTATTGAGGAGGCCCTCCGCGCCGGCGGGGAGCCCACGGTGGTGGTGGGCATCGGCACCGTGGCCACCCACCTGCGGGACTTGGCCAAGAGCTATAAGGAGGCACAGATCGCCATTGAGGTGGGCAAGGTCTTTGACACGGAGAAGTACGTCATCAACTATGAGAATTTGGGCATCGGCCGGTTGATCTATCAGCTGCCCACCACCCTGTGCGAGATGTTCCTCCAGGAGGTGTTCAAAAAGAACCCCATCGACGCACTGGACAAGGAGACGCTCTTCACCATCCACAAGTTCTTTGAGAACAACCTGAACGTGTCCGAGACCGCCCGGAAGCTGTTCGTCCACCGGAACACTCTGGTGTACCGGCTGGAGAAGATCAAGAAGCTGACGGGCCTGGACCTGCGGGAGTTCGACGACGCCATTACCTTCAAGGTGGCTCTGATGGTCAAGAAATATCTGACCTCCCGGGGCATCGACTCCTGAGCCTGGATGGATCACACAAGCGCCCCGGCCGGAATTCCGGCCGGGGTTTTTCGCGCCCGGCGGAGACGGACCGCCGGGGAGGAAAACGGAATCGGAAGATTTGAAAAAGGCGGTTGCATTGCGGCGGAAAACCAGATATAATGAAAAAAGCTCTTACATTATGTCGACTGGCGGGGAACCTTTCGGCCGCGCCCGGCGTGTATAAAATAGGGAACACGAGGTACAGACATGATTCGATTAAAAGACGTGGAGATGGAGTACGACAACGGCACCCGGGCCATCAAGGGCATTACCCTGACGATCGAGGACGGGGAATTCGTGTTTCTGGTGGGCCCTTCGGGGTCCGGCAAGTCCACCATCATCAAGCTGCTGACCGGCGAGGTGGAACCCTGCGCCGGACGCATTATGATCAACGGTTTTTCCGTCAGCAACATCTCAGAAAAGCAGATCCCCCTGATGCGCCGCACTCTGGGAGTGATTTTTCAGGATTTCCGGCTGATCGAGAAGAAGACTGTCTATGACAACCTGGCCTTTGTCATGCGGGCAGTGGGCGCCAGCCCCAAGGAGATCCGCAAGCGCATCCCCTATGTGCTGGAGCTGGTGGGCCTGGGGAAAAAGGCGGACAGCTATCCCACGGAGCTCTCCGGCGGCGAGCAGCAGCGGGTAGCCATTGCCCGGGCCCTGGTGAACAACCCCAACACCATCATCGCCGACGAGCCCACCGGAAACCTGGACCCGGAGCGGTCCCTGGAGCTGATGAGCCTGCTGGTGAAGATCAACGAGCTGGGCACCACCGTGGTGGTGGTGACCCACGAGAAGGACCTGGTGGACCGCTTCGGCAAGCGGGTGGTCACCATCGATTCCGGCCATGTCGTCAACGACAGCGTGGGCGGCTATGTGGGGGGGCATATCCATGGCTAAACGTCACGATTTCAGCTATTTTTTCCACGAGGGACTGAGCAATATGTTCAGCCACGGCTTCATGTCCTTTGCCGCCATCGGCATCACGGTGGCCTGCCTGCTGATTATGGGTACCTTTACCCTGGTGGCGGTAAACGCCAATGAGCTGCTGACCACCCTGGAACAGGAGAATGAGATCCTGGCCTATGTGGATGACAGCTACACCGAGACCCAGGCCCGGGCCCTCAAGTCCCGGCTGGAGGCCATTCCCAATGTGGCCTCCGTCACCTTCATTTCCAGGGATGAGGCCATGGAGGACTTCAAGGCCCAGTACCCGGATGAGGAGCTGTTCCAGGACCTGGACCCGGAGATTCTGGAGGACCGCTACGCCATCAAGCTGGTGGATCTGGAGGCGCAGAGCGAGACCGTGGAGGCGGTGCAGGCCCTCACCGGCATCTCCGATGTCAGCCACTACGAGGAGATCGCCGGTGGTTTTGTCACTGTGCGGAACGTAGCCACGGTGGTATGCGTGGCACTGATCGCCATCTTGTTCGTAGTGTCGGTGTTCATCATCTCCAACACCATCAAGCTCACCACCTTTGACCGGCGGGAGGAGATCGCCATCATGCGGATGGTGGGCGCCACCAACGGCTTCATCCGCTGGCCCTTTGTGTATGAGGGCTTCATGCTGGGCCTGCTGGGCGCGGTGATCGCCTTCTTCCTCCAGTGGGCGCTGTATGCGGCAGTGGCCCGGGGTGTGGATAGCAACGACACGCTGCAGCTGATCCAGGTGATGCCCTTCTCGGAGCTCTGGGCGCCAGTGGCGGCGGTGTTCGCTCTAGCGGGCATTGTGATCGGCGTGGGAGGCAGCCTCTCCGCTATCCGGAAATTTTTGCAGGTGTGAGGTGACGGGCATGAAGAAAGCTGGCAGGCGATTCCACCGCATCTTCCGCGCCGTGTTCGTAGCGGCGCTGGCCTTGGCTATCACCGGCGCCAATCTGGCTCCGGCGGCGGCCGTCACCTGGGCGGACGTGAATGAATTGAAGGATGAGGCCAACGGCCTGGACGCGGAGAAAAAGGAGCTCCAGGCCAAGCTGGATGCCCTGGCGGACGACAAGAGCCAGGCTGTGGCCCGGAAAGAGCTGCTGGACCAGCAGATCGCCAATACGGAGGCACAGATCGCCAATACGCAGGCCCAGATCGACCGGTATGCCGCCCTCATCACCCAGACGGAGGCGGAGCTGGTAGAGGCTGAGGAAAAAGAGGCGGCCCAGTACGAGCTGTTCTGCAGCCGGGTCCGAGAGATGGAGAAGCAGGACGAGGTCAGCTACTGGGCGGTGCTGTTCCGGGCCAGCAGCTTTACCGACCTGTTGGGCCGGCTGGACGCCATCAACGAGATCATGAAGTACGACCAGGGCGTCATCGACGACCTCAAGGCCCTTCAGGCGGAGATCGAGGAGAAGAAGGCCACGCTGGAGAGCAGCAAGGCTGAGACCGAGGCTGCCAAGGCGGAGCTGGTCAGCAAGGAGAATGAGCTGAACACCCAGCGCAGCCAGGCCAACGCCGTCATCCAGCAGCTGTCCGCCAACGAGAACGAGACGGAGGCCGCACTGGCAGATCTGGAGGCGGAGCAGGACGCCCTGTGGGCGGAGGCCCAGCGCCTCAGCGACCAGCTGGTGGCCCAGCAGGCCGCCAACGGCCAGTCCACAGGGCCCAATCCAGGCGGCTACATCTGGCCGGTGAACAGCCGGTACATCACCTCCACCATGGGCGGACGGAACTCTCCCGGCGGTATCGGCTCCACCAACCACAAGGGTACGGACATCGGCCGGGTGGGTTACACCAGCTCCATCTACGCAGCCAAGTCCGGCACGGTCATCGTGTCCCAGTACAGCAGCTCCTACGGCAACTATGTGGTCATCTCCCACGGCAGCGGCAATACCACACTGTATGCCCACATGTCCAGCCGGAAGGTGTCTGTGGGCCAGTATGTGAACCAGGGAGACGTGATCGGCATCACCGGCTCCACCGGCAACTCCACCGGACCGCACCTGCACTTTGAGGTGACGGAGAACGGCGTCCGGGTGAATCCACTGAACGACGGCGCAGAGCCCAAGATGGGATATCTCACCGGCTATACCCTTTCAAAAAGTGCATAAACACCGCTCCCGCCCCGTAGGATGGGGCGGGAGTGATTTTATGATCGGTATGATGACTTGGACGCCCCCTGCGGGCGGCGTCCGGCAAAAGAGCGTGGTTCTGGAGACGCGGGCCCTGCTCCACCTGCGGGTGGCCTGGGCGTCGGTGGCCAGGGGCCCCCGGACACCGGAGGCCCTGGTGCGGCGGCGGGTGCTGACGGCCGCCAAGCGGCTGCGGAAGGCCGGTGTCACCCGTCTGGTGGTGCCGGAGGCGTTTGCCTATGGGGAACAGCTGGAGAAGGTCGGTGTGGCGCCGGTGTCCACGCTGCCTCTGCGGCGGGGGGTGGGGGGGGGGCTGGGACGGGGGGGCGGCCGTCGCAG
>OCAK01001591.1_pt1 | contig 11751 bp, 9 predicted proteins | sample 1538301 | NCBI WGS metagenome assembly OCAK01 (sample SAMEA2580285, study PRJEB22360) | human gut metagenome | biome: human gut; feature: human-associated habitat; material: faeces | place: Denmark | collected 2008/2010 | reverse complement strand
CCGTAGTAAATGTTGGACAGCGTAGCCGGTGCAAACACATACGCTTCTTGCTGGGTACGGGAGTTCACCACGCGGAATTCGGTGTTATCGAACACCACTGCGCCGCGACCAGAAACGATATCCACATCCCCTTCAATATAGCTGTTGGTCACCAGCGTACGCGGCTGACGATTCGTTTCCAGACGGTTCTGCACACCGCTGTTGGTGACAAAGAAGGTGTTCTGACGACCGAGAATGTTGACGTTATTGATCTGCACTTTGTCGCCATCAGTACGCAGTGCCACCGCCGGATGGTTACCCGCATCTACGCTATCGCCCAGCGTGTTTTCGATGGTCAGGTTTTGCAGTTGCAGGCCATTGTTTTGTGACCAGAAGACCGCAGAGCAGAGAACACCGATACTGTCGCTGCGTTTACTCTGGCAGCTATCGTACATATACCACGCCGGTTTACCTGGCATATATTTGCCGCGCGGGTTGACGTCGTGACGCCAGTCGGCAGGGCTCATGCCACCATCAAGGGAAAGCCCAATCTTCACATCAATCGGTTTTTCACCCGTACCGTACAGAGTAATTCCACCCGGAGCGGCAGGGACATACACCGTTCCCTGATACTCACCAGGCATCACGGCAATATACTGGCGCTTGTTGGTACGCTTGATAATTGCCGCATCTACCGCCGCCTGAATCGTGGTATGCGTTACACCTTGAGTACCCGCCGGGCCGACAACAAAGTCAGGTTGCGCAGGCAGGGTAATCGGGGAAGGATTCCACGCTGCCGCACCTGGTGTCAGGGATGCAAAATAGTGTTGAGCATCGAAATTCTGCGCTTCTTTTGCCGACAGAATCGGGCGCGAAGAGGTACCAGGCGCGGTTTGATCAGAAGGACGTTGATCGGGCGGTGTTGAGCTACAGGCGGTCAGCGTCACGCCAAAAGCCAATGCCAGCGCCAGACGGGAAACTGAAAATGTGTTCACAGGTTGCTCCGGGCTATGAAATAGAAAAATGAATCCGTTGAAGCCTGCTTTTTTATACTAACTTGAGCGAAACGGGAAGGTAAAAAGACAAAAAGTTGTTTTTAATACCTTTAAGTGATACCAGATGGCATTGCGCCATCTGGCAGAGTGATTAACTAAACATCGCAGTAATCGAGGCACTCGCCAGAGAGTGAAAATGAACGTTAAACCCGACCATCGCGCCGCTGGCACCTTCATCGACATCAATACGTTCTACATCCAGCGCGTGAACGGTAAAAATGTAGCGATGGGTTTCGCCTTTCGGCGGCGCTGCGCCATCGTACCCGGTTTTACCAAAGTCGGTACGCGTCTGCAAAACGCCGTCTGGCATAGCTACCAGACCAGAGCCAAACCCTTGCGGTAATACGCGGGTATCAGCGGGTAAATTAACAACTACCCAGTGCCACCAGCCGGAGCCGGTTGGCGCATCCGGGTCATAGCAGGTGACAACAAAACTTTTCGTTCCCACAGGAACATCATCCCACGCCAGATGCGGTGAAATATTATCGCCATCGTAACCCATGCCGTTAAAGACATGACGATGCGGCAGCTTATCGCCATCGCGCAGATCGTTACTGATGAGTTTCATTAGAATGCCTCCGGGAAACCTCGGCCTTCAGACCGGGGAGGAAAGGAGGCGGTTTTCCGACTAACTGTACTTTGCATAATCACATTTTCCTCTTTAGTATGTGAACACATGAAACGCGCATATAAATACCGGTTTTACCCGACAACTGAGCAGGCTGAGCTTTTAGCTCAGACGTTTGGCTGTGTGCGCTTCGTCTACAATTCCATCCTTCGTTGGCGTACCGATGCGTACTACGAGCGAAAAGAAAAGATCGGTTATCTACTGGCCAACGCTCGCCTTACGGCGCTCAAAAAAGAGCCTGAATACATATGGCTGAATGATGTTTCCTGCGTTCCCCTCCAGCAGTCGTTGCGCCACCAACAAGCCGCCTTTGCTAACTTCTTTGCCGGACGAGCTGCATATCCGGCTTTCAAAAGCAAACGGCACAAACAGGTGGCTGAGTTCACTGCCAGCGCGTTTAAACACCGTGACGGCGAGTTGTATATAGCAAAGAGCAAGTCGCCGCTGGATGTTCGCTGGAGTCGAGAATTACCATCTGCGCCGTCAACCGTTACCATTTCCTGAGATAGCGCTGGCAGGTACTTTGTTTCCTGCCTGTGTGAGTTTGAACCTGTATCAATGCCTGTTACCGCTAAAACGGTCGGCATTGATGTGGGCTTAAAAGATTTATTCGTCACCGATACCGGATTCAAAACCGACAATCCCCGCCACACCGCTAAATATGCGAAGCGATTAACGCTGCTACAGCGACGTTTAAGCAGGAAGCAAAAAGGCTCAAGAAACCGTATTAAAGCCCGCTTAAAGGTCGCCCGACTCCACGCGAAAATCGCCGATTGCCGGATGGACAATCTGCACAAGTTGTCCCGCAAACTGATTAACGAAAACCAAGTTGTTTGCGTCGAATCCCTCAAGGTGAAAAACATGATCCGCAACCCGAAGCTGTCTAAAGCAATAGCTGACGCAGGCTGGAGCGAACTTGTTCGCCAGCTCCAGTACAAAGGCAAATGGGCCGGGCGGTCAGTGGTCGCCATTGACCAGTATTTACCGTCCTCAAAATGCTGTAGTTGCTGCGGTTTCACCATGCAAAAAATGCCTCTTAATGTTCGTAAATGGCACTGCCCTGAATGCGGCGCAGACCATGATCGCGACATTAACGCGGCACGTAATATTAAAGCTGCCGGGCTGGCAGTGTTAGCCCACGGAGAGCCTGTAAACCCTGAATCGCAGCACGCGGCTTAGGTTCGGCTCGTTGAAGTGGGAATCCCCGTCATTCAGGGCGGGGAGCCGTCAAGAGCCCTCCTTTCTTGTTTGCAGAAAGTGTAGCCAGAAACCCTCACGCTGACTTCCCGTTATTGGCAAAAAAATGTTTCATCCTGCACCGCACGGTTAACCGCTGCGGTCAGACGCTGCAACTGTTGCGGGAGAATAATATAGGGCGGCATCAGGTAAATCAGTTTGCCAAAAGGCCGGATCCAGACGCCCTGTTCGACAAAGAATTTTTGCAGCGCTGCCATATTCACCGGACGAGTGGTTTCGACCACGCCGATTGCCCCCAGTACGCGCACATCGGCAACCATTTCGGCGTCACAGGCGGGGGCAAGTTGCTCGCGTAGCTGCGCTTCAATAGCCGCCACCTGATGCTGCCAGTCGCCAGATTCAAGAATCGCCAGGCTGGCGTTTGCTGCTGCGCAGGCCAGCGGATTGCCCATAAAAGTTGGCCCATGCATAAAGCAGCCGGCTTCGCCGTTACTGATGGTTTCCGCAACCTCGCGCGTGGTGAGCGTGGCGGAAAGGGTCATTGTGCCGCCGGTTAAGGCTTTACCGAGACACAAAATATCCGGCGCGATTTCTGCATGTTCACAGGCAAACAGTTTGCCGGTACGACCAAATCCGGTGGCGATCTCGTCGGCAATCAGCAAGATACCTTCGCGATCGCACATTTTGCGGATTCGTTTTAACCATTCCGGATGGTACATGCGCATCCCGCCTGCGCCCTGGACAATCGGTTCAATGATCACCGCCGCGATTTCATGACGATGCGCTGCCATCAGGCGGGCAAAGCCCACCATATCACGCTCATCCCATTCGCCATCCATGCGGCTTTGCGGGGCGGGAGCAAACAGGTTTTCTGGCAGATAGCCTTTCCACAGGCTGTGCATTGAGTTGTCCGGATCGCACACCGACATCGCGCCAAAGGTATCGCCATGATAACCATTGCGGAAGGTTAGAAAACGCTGGCGCGCTTCGCCTTTGGCCTGCCAGTACTGCAACGCCATTTTCATCGCCACTTCTACCGCTACGGAGCCGGAGTCCGCGAGAAAAACGCACTCCAGCGGTTGCGGCGTCATTGCCACCAATTTGCGGCACAGCTCAATGGCGGGCGCATGGGTGATACCGCCAAACATCACATGCGACATAGCATCAATTTGCGACTTCATCGCCGCATTAAGCTGCGGGTGATTGTAACCGTGGATCGCCGCCCACCAGGACGACATACCGTCAACCAGGCGTCTGCCGTCAGACAAAATTAGCTCGCAACCTTCGGCGCTTGCCACCGGATAAACCGGCAGCGGGGAGGTCATGGATGTGTATGGGTGCCAGATATGGCGTTGGTCAAAGGTAAGATCGTCCGTTGTCATAATCGACTTGTAAACCAAATTGAAAAGATTTAGGTTTACGAGTCTACACCGAATTAACAACAAAAAACACGTTTTGGAGAAGCCCCATGGCTCACCGCCCACGCTGGACATTGTCGCAAGTCACAGAATTATTTGAAAAACCGTTGCTGGATCTGCTGTTTGAAGCGCAGCAGGTGCATCGTCAGCATTTCGATCCTCGTCAGGTGCAGGTCAGCACTTTGCTGTCGATTAAGACCGGAGCTTGTCCGGAAGATTGCAAATATTGCCCGCAAAGCTCGCGCTACAAAACCGGGCTGGAAGCCGAGCGGTTGATGGAAGTTGAACAGGTGCTGGAGTCGGCGCGCAAAGCGAAAGCGGCGGGATCGACGCGTTTCTGTATGGGCGCGGCGTGGAAGAATCCCCACGAACGCGATATGCCGTACCTGGAACAAATGGTGCAGGGGGTAAAAGCGATGGGTCTGGAGGCGTGTATGACGCTGGGCACGTTGAGTGAATCTCAAGCGCAGCGCCTGGCGAATGCCGGGCTGGATTACTATAACCACAACCTCGACACCTCGCCGGAGTTTTACGGCAATATCATCACCACCCGCACCTATCAGGAACGTCTTGATACGCTGGAAAAAGTGCGAGAAGCTGGGATTAAAGTCTGTTCAGGTGGCATTGTGGGCTTAGGCGAAACGGTGAAAGATCGCGCCGGATTATTGCTGCAACTGGCAAACTTGCCGACGCCGCCGGAAAGCGTGCCAATCAACATGCTGGTGAAGGTGAAAGGCACGCCGCTGGCGGATAACGACGATGTCGATGCCTTTGATTTTATCCGTACCATTGCCGTAGCGCGGATCATGATGCCGACCTCTTACGTACGCCTTTCTGCCGGACGCGAGCAGATGAACGAACAGACTCAGGCGATGTGCTTTATGGCTGGCGCAAACTCGATTTTCTACGGTTGCAAACTGCTGACTACGCCGAATCCGGAAGAAGATAAAGACCTGCAACTGTTCCGCAAACTGGGGCTAAATCCGCAGCAAACTGCCGTGCTGGCGGGCGATAACGAACAACAGCAGCGTCTGGAGCAGGCGCTGATGACCCCGGACACTGACGAATATTACAACGCGGCAGCACTATGATCTGGCAGGAGAAAATCGACGCGGCGCTTGATGCGCGGCGTGTTGCTGATGCCTTGCGTCGCCGTTATCCGGTGGCACAAGGAGCCGGACGCTGGCTGGTGGCAGATGATTGCCAGTATCTGAACTTTTCCAGTAACGATTATTTAGGTTTAAGCCATCATCCGCAAATTATCCGCGCCTGGCAGCAGGGCGCGGATCAATTTGGTGTCGGTAGCGGCGGTTCCGGTCACGTCAGCGGTTATAGCGTGGCGCACCAGGTGCTGGAAGAAGAACTGGCCGAATGGCTGGGCTATTCGCGGGCGCTGCTGTTTATTTCTGGTTTTGCCGCTAATCAGGCTGTCATTGCCGCGATGATGGCGAAAGAGGACCGTATTGTTGCCGATCGGCTTAGCCATGCCTCATTGCTGGAGGCTGCAAGTTTAAGCCCGTCGCCGCTTCGCCGTTTTGCTCATAACGATGTCACTCATCTGGCGCGACTGCTTGCTTCCCCCTGTCCGGGGCAGCAACTGGTAGTGACAGAAGGTGTGTTCAGCATGGACGGCGATAGTGCGCCACTGGAGGAAATCCAGCAGGTAACGCAACAGCACGATGGCTGGTTGATGGTCGATGACGCCCACGGCACGGGCGTTATCGGGGAGCAGGGGCGTGGCAGCTGCTGGCTGCAAAAGGTAAAACCAGAATTGCTGGTGGTGACGTTTGGCAAAGGATTTGGCGTCAGCGGGGCAGCGGTGCTTTGCTCCAATACGGTGGCGGATTATCTGCTGCAATTCGCTCGCCATCTTATCTACAGCACCAGTATGCCGCCCGCTCAGGCGCAGGCATTACGTGCGTCGCTGGCGGTCATTCGCAGTGATGAGGGGGATGCACGGCGCGAAAAACTGGCGGCACTCATTACTCGTTTTCGTGCCGGAGTGCAGGATTTGCCGTTTACGCTTGCTGACTCATGGAGCGCCATCCAGCCATTGATCGTCGGTGATAACAGCCGTGCGTTACAACTGGCAGAAAAACTGCGCCAGCAAGGCTGCTGGGTCACGGCGATTCGCCCGCCAACCGTACCCGCTGGTACTGCGCGACTGCGCTTAACGCTAACCGCAGCGCATGAAATGCAGGATATCGACCGTCTGCTGGAGGTGCTGCATGGCAACGGTTAATAAACAAGCCATTGCTGCGGCATTTGGACGGGCAGCCGCACACTATGAGCAACATGCCGATCTACAGCGCCAGAGTGCTGACGCCTTACTGGCAATGCTCCCACAGCGTAAATACACCCACGTACTGGATGCGGGTTGTGGACCAGGCTGGATGAGCCGCCGCTGGCGAGAGCGTCACGCGCAGGTGACTGCGTTAGATCTCTCTCCGCCAATGCTTGTTCAGGCACGCCAGAAGGATGCCGCAGACCATTATCTGGCGGGAGATATCGAATCCCTGCCGTTAGCGACTGCGACGTTCGATCTTGCATGGAGCAATCTCGCGGTGCAGTGGTGCGGTAATTTATCCATGGCACTCCGCGAGCTGTATCGGGTGGTGCGCCCCGGAGGCGTGGTCGCGTTTACCACGCTGGTGCAGGGATCGTTACCCGAACTGCATCAGGCGTGGCAGGCGGTGGACGAGCGCCCGCATGCTAATCGCTTTTTACCGCCAGATAAAATCGAACAGTCGCTAAACGCCGTGCATTATCAACATTATATTCAGCCCATCACGCTGTGGTTTGATGATGCGCTCAGTGCCATGCGTTCGCTGAAAGGCATCGGTGCCACGCATCTTCATGAAGGGCGTGACCCGCGAATATTAACGCGTTCGCAGTTGCAGCGATTGCAACTAGCCTGGCCGCAACAACAGGGGCGATATCCTCTGACGTATCATCTTTTTTTGGGAGTGATTGCTCGTGAGTAAATGTTATTTTGTCACCGGAACGGATACCGAAGTGGGGAAAACTGTCGCCAGCTGCGCGCTTTTACAAGCCGCAAAGGCAGCAGGCTACCGGACGGCAGGTTATAAACCGGTGGCCTCTGGCAGCGAAAAGACCCCGAAAGGCTTACGTAATAGTGACGCGCTGGCGTTACAGCGCAACAGTAGCCTGCAGCTGGATTACGCAACGGTAAATCCTTACACCTTCGCAGAACCCACCTCGCCGCATATCATCAGCGCGCAAGAGGGCAGGCCGATAGAAGCATTGGTAATGAGCGCCGGATTACGCGCGCTTGAACAACAGGCTGACTGGGTGTTAGTGGAAGGTGCTGGCGGCTGGTTTACGCCGCTTTCTGACACTTTCACTTTTGCGGATTGGGTAACACAGGAACAACTGCCAGTGATACTGGTTGTGGGCGTGAAACTCGGCTGTATTAATCACGCGATGTTGACTGCGCAGGCAATACTACACGCCGGACTGACTCTGGCGGGGTGGGTGGCGAACGATGTCACGCCTCCGGGAAAACGTCACGCTGAATATATGACCACGCTCACCCGCATGATTCCCGCGCCGTTGCTGGGCGAAATTCCCTGGCTTGCAGAAAATCCAGAAAATGCGGCAACCGGAAAGTACATCAATCTTGCCTTAATGTAGTCATCCTGTGCTTGGTTAAATTGTGAGCGAGATCGCGTCTCCGATTGACTGCAATTTAACCAATTAAATTCTAAAAAAATCACGAAAAAAATTTTACCTCCGCATCATGCGGTGAATGTGGGAATTGCCCAGGCGGCGGGGGATAGGGGCTGCAGACAGTTATCCACTATTCCTGTGGATAACCATGTGTATTAGAGTTAGAAAACACGAGGCAAGCGAGAGAATACGCGGCTTGCACGCAAATTGGCGTTAAAGACGGCTCAAAGAAATATCTTTTATTTTTTAACAGGTTAGATAATTGCAATGGCAGTCACTGAACAGGCATCTCTTGCCATAAAACAGTCATCAATCATCTTGACAAATGTTAAAAAAGCCGTTGCTTTGGGGATAACCCGGTAAGGCCGGAGTTTTATCTCGCCGCAGAGTAAATCTTGTTCATGATTGACAGCGGAGTTTACGCTGTAACAGAAATATTATGGTGATGAACTGTTTTTTTATCCAGTATAATTTGTTGGCATAATTAAGTACGACGAGTAAAATTACATACCTGCCCGCCCAACTCCTTCAGGTAGCGACTCATGAGTAAACCGTTCAAACTGAATTCCGCTTTTAAACCTTCTGGCGATCAGCCGGAGGCGATTCGACGTCTCGAAGAGGGGCTGGAAGATGGCCTGGCGCACCAGACGTTACTTGGCGTGACTGGCTCCGGGAAAACCTTCACCATTGCCAATGTCATTGCTGACCTTCAGCGCCCAACCATGGTACTTGCGCCCAACAAAACGCTGGCGGCCCAGCTGTATGGCGAAATGAAAGAATTCTTTCCGGAAAACGCGGTGGAATATTTCGTCTCCTACTACGACTACTATCAGCCGGAGGCCTATGTACCGAGTTCCGACACCTTCATTGAGAAAGATGCCTCGGTAAACGAACATATCGAACAGATGCGTTTGTCCGCCACCAAAGCGATGCTGGAGCGGCGTGATGTGGTTGTGGTGGCGTCTGTTTCCGCGATTTATGGTCTGGGCGATCCTGATTTATATCTCAAGATGATGCTCCATCTCACGGTCGGTATGATTATCGATCAGCGCGCGATCCTGCGCCGACTGGCGGAGCTGCAATATGCTCGTAATGATCAAGCATTCCAGCGTGGTACTTTCCGTGTTCGTGGCGAGGTGATTGATATCTTCCCGGCAGAATCGGATGACATTGCACTTCGCGTGGAGCTGTTTGACGAGGAGGTGGAACGATTGTCGTTATTTGACCCGCTGACCGGGCAGATTGTTTCCACTATTCCACGTTTTACCATCTACCCGAAAACGCACTACGTCACGCCACGCGAGCGCATCGTCCAGGCGATGGAGGAGATCAAAGAAGAGCTGGCCGCCAGACGTAAAGTGCTATTGGAAAACAACAAACTGATGGAAGAGCAGCGGCTGACCCAGCGTACCCAGTTTGATCTGGAGATGATGAACGAGCTAGGCTACTGTTCGGGGATTGAGAACTACTCGCGCTTCCTCTCCGGTCGTGGACCGGGTGAGCCACCGCCGACGCTGTTTGATTACCTGCCTGCTGATGGGCTGCTGGTGGTCGATGAATCTCACGTCACCATTCCACAAATTGGCGGCATGTATCGCGGTGACCGGGCGCGTAAAGAGACACTGGTGGAGTACGGCTTCCGCCTGCCATCAGCGCTGGATAACCGTCCGCTGAAATTTGAAGAGTTCGAAGCATTAGCGCCGCAAACCATCTATGTTTCGGCGACGCCGGGTAATTACGAGCTGGAAAAATCCGGTGGCGATGTGGTGGATCAGGTGGTGCGTCCAACAGGCTTACTCGACCCGATTATCGAAGTGCGGCCAGTGGCAACACAGGTGGATGATCTTCTTTCGGAGATTCGTCAGCGAGCGGCAATTAACGAACGCGTACTGGTTACAACTCTGACCAAGCGGATGGCGGAAGATCTCACTGAATATCTCGAAGAACACGGTGAGCGCGTGCGTTATCTTCACTCAGATATCGACACCGTCGAACGTATGGAGATTATCCGCGACTTGCGTCTGGGTGAGTTCGACGTATTGGTAGGGATCAACTTACTGCGCGAAGGTCTGGATATGCCGGAAGTTTCGCTGGTGGCGATCCTCGACGCTGACAAAGAAGGCTTCCTGCGTTCCGAACGTTCGTTGATCCAGACCATTGGTCGTGCGGCACGTAACGTTAACGGTAAAGCGATTCTCTACGGCGATAAGATCACCCCATCAATGGCGAAAGCGATTGGCGAAACCGAACGTCGCCGCGAGAAACAGCAGAAGTACAACGAAGAACACGGCATTACGCCGCAAGGCTTGAACAAGAAAGTGGTCGATATCCTGGCGCTGGGGCAGAACATTGCCAAAACCAAAGCGAAGGGCAGAGGAAAATCGCGCCCGATTGTTGAACCGGATAATGTGCCGATGGATATGTCGCCTAAAGCGTTACAGCAGAAGATCCATGAACTGGAAGGGTTGATGATGCAACACGCGCAGAATCTGGAGTTCGAAGAAGCGGCGCAAATTCGTGACCAGTTGCATCAGTTGCGTGAGCTGTTTATTGCCGCGTCGTGACAAGATGACGAAGCCGGAATATTCTTCCGGCTTCGTGTTAACCTAAAGCCTGTAATGCCTTTTCCAGCGCGCTATGCAACAACTGGCGGTCATGACGATACGGAATATCGCTGGCCTCCAGCACTTCCTGAATCACAATCCGCTCTTTCACCGCCGAGACATCCACTTTGGGCCCGACGATGACCGCATCAATTACCTTTTTACCAACATATTGCTCCATAATTGCCAGCTTGCTTTCCAGCTTCAGATTAGCCGCAGGTAAACTCAATTCACGCCCCAGATTGCCGATATAGACCATCGGCGCTGGCGTGCGGCGTAATGCCTGTGCGATTTCCTTCAGCAGCAGAATTGGCATCAGGCTGGTGTAAAAACTGCCAGGCCCAATAATGATGAGATCCGCTTCACTGATAGCGTGAACCGCCTCACGCGTTGCGGGTACATTCGGCGTTAACAATAACTCTTGAATCGGCGTAGTTAACTGGTCGATATTGACCTCGCCGTAAACTTCATGCCCCTGATCGTCAATCGCCATCAGATCAACAGGATGCTCCGACATCGGAATCAAATGTGCGTCCACTTTCAGCAGATTTCGAATCAGATTGATCGCTTCAAGAGGTCGCACGCTAAGGTGATCCAGTGCCTTCAGCATCAGGTTTCCAAGGTTGTGTCCGGAAAGTTCGCCATTACCGCCGAAACGATATTCAAACATTGCGGAAGCGACGCTGGGTTCAGTTATCAGCTGGTTGAGGCAGTTACGCATATCGCCCCAGGCAATACCGCCTTCTGAGCGGCGAATACGCCCCGTCGAGCCACCGTTATCGGTGGTGGTGACGATACCCGTTAAACGAGAACCCAAAGACGAAAGTGATGAGAGAACGCGTCCCAGTCCATGCCCTCCGCCGAGAGCAACGACACGATCAAGATCAGCCAGCGTACGATTGCGCATATAGTTTCCTGGAGTCAGATTATCCGCGCTACAGTAGCGCAAATTGCGAGGAAACAGCAATTAACCTGCCAATATTGAGGATACAAACTATTTTCTTCTACCTCTAAAGGACGATGCACGCTATGCCTCCCTGATGATGTATATCAAAGTAAAACCGCCATTTTCCCTTATTCTGTAGCGAAATAGCACGATCATGACGCTATATACATGATTACATAGCGAAAGTGTGGATGGTAAAAATCTCATTTACACGCTAGTATTGGCGGTGACGCCG
>OCAK01001576.1_pt1 | contig 11862 bp, 8 predicted proteins | sample 1538301 | NCBI WGS metagenome assembly OCAK01 (sample SAMEA2580285, study PRJEB22360) | human gut metagenome | biome: human gut; feature: human-associated habitat; material: faeces | place: Denmark | collected 2008/2010 | reverse complement strand
GCAAGGCCCGGCTGCCGCAATCATCCCGATCAAACAGTTGGGAACGAATGGCGGTGGTTACTACGGGGTTAACTCTTCGCATCCGTTGGAAAACCCGTCTTACCTGACGAATATGGTGGAATGCTGGTCCATCCTTATCCTGCCGATGGCGATGGTGTTTGCATTGGGATTCTATCTGAAACGGAAGAAACTCGCCTATTCGATATTCGGGGTGATGCTGTTTGCCTACCTCGTGAGTGTCGGCATCAATACATACTATGAAACGAAGGGGAACCCGATGATCTCGGCGATGGGAATCGACCAGCAGGCCGGTGCCATGGAAGGAAAGGAAACCCGCCTCGGTCCGGCTGCCACCGCTTTGTGGAGTTGCACGACGACGGTGACTTCCAACGGTTCGGTGAATGGTATGCACGATAGCACGATGCCGCTGTCGGGGATGATGGAGATGTTGAATATGCAGATAAATACCTGGTTCGGCGGTGTAGGCGTGGGATTCATGAATTATTATGCTTTCCTGATTATTGCCGTCTTTATCAGCGGGTTGATGGTCGGGCGCACGCCTGAGTTCCTGGGAAAGAAAGTAGAGGCACGCGAGATGAAGATTGCGACGATTGTGGCGCTGGCTCATCCGTTCGTTATCCTGATCGGCACGGCGGTGGCATGCTATTATTGGGTATATAATCCGGCCTTTGTGGAGGCGGAAGGAGGGTGGTTGAATAATCCGGGCTTCCACGGGTTCAGCGAGATGCTTTACGAATATACGTCGGCTTCGGCAAACAACGGGTCGGGATTTGAAGGATTAGGCGATAATACCTATTTCTGGAACTTTACGACTGGTCTGGCACTGATTATCAGCCGTTATCTCCCAATCGTCGGGCAGGTTGCCATTGCGGGACTGCTGGCACAAAAGAAATATATCCCGGAAAGTGCAGGGACATTGAAGACAGATACGGCCACATTTGCCGTGATGACGTTCAGCGTAATCTTTATCATTGCCGCCCTGTCTTTCTTCCCTGCGCTGACGCTGGGGCCGATAGCGGAATATTTCTCGATATATTAAGCACGATTGATTGAATTAATACGTATCACAGTTTATTAAATTATGAATGTTTATTAGTAAAAACTGATTGTAACTTTTTCCCCTCTTGAGAGGGGGCAGGGGGTGTGTCATATCTCAGCCTGTAAACCGGCTTTATCATGCTACCCTCAATATAAATTAAACTATTTCCATGTTAATGCATTTTAAGCCTGCTTTATTGATATGTGTTAACACACCCCCTACCCCCTCTCGAGAGGGGAGAAGTTACTCCCGGCACTATAAGCATCTAGCTGATATTTTCCGGTATATGAAATTAACTCTGTCAATAGATATACAATTTATATCGAAACATAAAAAGAATAAGTAATATGAAAAATAATAAAGCCGCTTCCCTGTTTCCCAGGGAGCTTGTTATAGAAAGTTTGAAGCAATCGTTCGTGAAGCTGAACCCGAAGACGATGTTCAGGAATCCAATCATGTTTATCGTGGAGGTTGTCACGTTCGTAATGCTCTTTGTCACCATCTGGTCCGCTGCGACGGGCGATCACACGCAGGGTTCGTTCGGATACAATATGTTGGTTTTCATTGTGCTGTTTGTCACCTTGCTCTTTGCCAATTTTGCCGAGGCAATAGCCGAAGCACGCGGCAAAGCGCAGGCAGACAGCTTACGGAAAACCCGTGAGGAGACACCTGCCAAACTAATCGGTGCGAATGGCAGTATCACGACAGTCAGCAGTTCGCAACTGAAGAAAGGCGATGTTTTTATCTGCGAGGCAGGCGATACCATCCCTTCCGACGGTGAGATTATCGAAGGACTCGCCTCTATCGACGAAAGTGCCATCACAGGCGAATCGGCGCCGGTCATCCGCGAGGCAGGCGGCGATAAAAGTTCGGTAACGGGCGGTACGAAAGTTTTGTCCGACCAGATACGTGTGAAAGTGACTACGCAGCCGGGCGAAAGTTTCCTTGATAAGATGATCGCCCTGGTTGAGGGCGCTTCCCGCCAGAAAACACCCAATGAGATTGCGTTGACCATCCTGCTGGCAGGTTTTACGTTGGTGTTCGTGGTTGTCTGCGGGACGTTGAAGCCGATGGCTGACTATTCGAATACGCAGATTACGATTGCTGCCTTTATCTCCTTGTTCGTCTGCCTGATTCCGACGACGATTGGCGGACTGCTTTCTGCTATCGGCATCGCCGGCATGGACCGTGCCTTGCGTGCAAATGTAATTACCAAATCCGGCAAGGCTGTGGAGACGGCGGGCGATATCGACACGCTGTTACTCGATAAAACAGGAACGATCACGATTGGTAACCGTAAAGCAACCCAGTTCTATCCTGTAAAATGGATTGACGAACAGGCATTTGTTCAGGCTTGCCTGATGGCATCTTTATCCGACGAAACGCCTGAGGGTAAATCTATCGTGGAACTGGGACGCGAAAAGGGTGTACGCATCCGTGACCTGAGTACGTCGGGTTCCCGCATGATTAAATTTACGGCGGAAACGAAATGTTCCGGCGTCGACCTGAAAGACGGAACGCGTATCCGCAAAGGAGCTTTCGATGCCATCCGCCGGATGAGCGAGGCTGCCGGAAATAAATATCCGGAAGAAGTAGCCGAACTGGTGGAAAAGATTACCAGCAACGGAGGGACACCGCTGGTCGTTTCGCAGGATGATTTCATCATCGGTGTGATTGAATTGCAGGATATTATCAAGCCGGGAATACAGGAACGTTTTGAACGTCTCCGCAAGATGGGTGTCAAGACCGTTATGGTGACAGGCGATAACCCGCTGACTGCAAAATATATCGCTGAAAAGGCTGGCGTAGACGACTACATTGCCGAAGCCAAGCCGGAAGATAAAATGAACTATATCAAGAAGGAGCAGGAAGCCGGTAAACTGGTCGCCATGATGGGTGACGGAACGAACGACGCTCCCGCACTGGCCCAGGCAAACGTCGGTGTCGCCATGAATAGCGGTACGCAGGCAGCCAAGGAGGCCGGAAATATGGTGGACCTCGACAACGACCCGACCAAGCTCATCGAAATCGTTGAAATCGGTAAACAGTTGCTGATGACGCGCGGAACGCTGACCACATTCAGTATCGCGAACGATGTTGCCAAGTATTTTGCCATCGTGCCGGCTTTGTTCATGGTCGCTATCCCGCAGTTGTCAGCATTGAATATCATGCACCTGCATAGTCCGCAAAGCGCGATACTCAGTGCAGTTATTTTCAATGCGCTCATCATCCCGGCTTTGATTCCGTTGGCATTGCGCGGTGTCGCTTACAAACCGATCGGGGCCTCCGCCCTGCTTCGCCGCAACCTGCTCATCTATGGGGTAGGAGGGATAATCGCTCCGTTCGTCGGCATCAAGCTGATCGATTTGGTGGTAAGCATGTTTATGTAATCATTAATAATAAAATAAAGAAAAACAAGTATGATATCAACTCTTTTCAAATCATTTAAACTGACAATAGCATTCAGTCTGTTGTTTAGTATCTGCTACATCTTCGTCTTATGGATTTTTGCACAGGTAGCAGGCCCGAACAAAGGCAACGCCGAAGTTCTTGAACTCAATGGCAAAGTCGTGGGAGCCGCAAACGTAGGCCAGAACTTCACGGAGGACATCTATTTCTGGGGACGCCCCTCTTGTGCTGGCGACGGCTACGACGCTTCTTCTTCCGCCGGAAGCAACAAAGGCCCTTCCAACGAAGAATACCTTTCGGAAGTCAAAGCCCGCATCGACACCTTCCTCGTTCATCATCCTTATCTGACACGTGAGGAAGTGCCTGCCGAAATGGTCACCGCCAGCGCTTCCGGACTCGACCCCGATATCTCCCCGAAAGCCGCCTACGCACAGGTACAACGTGTCGCACAGGCCCGCGGCCTCTCGCCCGAAAGCGTCATGGCCCTGGTGAGTGCTAATACCGAAGGACCCTTATTAGGTTTGTTCGGCCCGGAGAAGGTCAATGTCCTGAAATTGAATATCGCTTTGGAAAAGGCAGAGAAAAATAAATAACAATCGTATCGAAATACCAAACACAGGGTAAAAATCATCAGATAAATGTATTTATGGGCAAATACCTAGGTAAAAACGCATAAAAACAAATCTTTATGGGTTAAATCGGCGGCGTAGCCTCAAAATAAATATATCGAATGATGAATACCCTGGTAAAAATGCATAAAACAATGAATATATCCATAAAGCGCATAGTAACGGCGTTTCTGTTACTGTTTTTCACCTCTTTTACATGCGTCATGGCTCAAAAAGACGATAGCGGAGCCACATTTACCGTGCAAGGGGACCTTCTGAGTTCGTATCTTTGGAGAGGGTTCTATCAAACGGGAGCAAGTTTCCAGCCGACCCTCGCTTTTAGCGTCGCCGGCTTCTCCCTGACAGCGTGGGGATCGACCGATTTCGACGGTTATAAATCTTCGGAAGGTGCCGCCAACAAGGAAATAGACCTGACGGCCGCCTATACCTTCGGCAACTCCGGACTTACCCTCTCCATCGCCGACCTGTGGTGGGCCGGACAGGGTGCGAACAAGTACTTCAACTTCAAAAGCCATGAAACCGCCCATCATTTCGAGGCCGGACTGGCTTATACGCTTCCCGTGGAGAAATTTCCCCTCTCCGTTGCCTGGTATACGATGTTTGCCGGACAGGACAAGGACGAGGACGGCAATCAGAACTATTCTTCCTACGTCGAACTCAATTATCCGTTTCGCGTGAAAATGGTCGACCTGACCGCCACTTGCGGCTTCCTTCCCTATACCTCTTACGGAGTTTATACGGGGGCGAAGACGAACGACGGATTTGCTGTTACCAACGTCGCGCTGAAAGGAAGTACCGCTATAAAGTTCAGCGATTCATTCTCTTTGCCTATATTTGCGCAGGCTATTTGGAATCCCCGTATGGAAGATGCACATCTGGTCTTTGGCATTTCACTAAGACCGTGGTAATCTGAAACAAGCAACTCATGGACAGAGAACAGAGCGTACAACACTTTTTAGATTTGCTGAAAAAATCCCGCCGCGGAAATTTCAAGATATACATCGGCATGATTGCCGGTGTAGGGAAAACGTACCGTATGTTGCAGGAGGCGCACGAATTGCTTCGGAGCGGTATCGACGTGCAGGTCGGTTACGTGGAAACACACGGCAGGGTTGAAACGGAGGCGTTGGTCGAAGGTCTGCCTTTGATACCGCGCCGCCGGTCATTTTATAAGGGAAAAGAAGTGGAGGAGATGGATTTGCAGGCTATCCTGAATATCCATCCGGAGGTCGTGATAGTGGACGAGCTGGCGCACACCAACATCGAAGGTAGCAAGAACGAAAAGCGCTGGCAGGACGTTTCGGACATTTTGGAGGCGGGCATCAGCGTCATCACCGCCGTCAATATCCAGCATCTGGAAGGGTTGAACGAGGACGTGCAGGATATCACCGGCATCGAGATAAAGGAACGCATCCCCGACAGTGTCCTGGAGCAGGCGGACGAGGTGGTGAATATCGACCTGACAGCCGACGAACTGGTGAAACGCCTGACAGCCGGAAAAATATACAAGCCGGAAAAGATTCAGACGGCGCTGAACAACTTCTTCAAGTCTGAAAATATTCTCCAGTTGCGCGAACTTGCCCTGAAGGAGGTTGCGTTACGTGTCGAGAAGAAGGTGGAGAGCGCGGTCCCCGTCAATACAGGTGTCCGGCATGAAAAATTCCTGGCTTGCATCAGCAGTCAGGAGAAGACGCCGCGTAAGGTCATCCGCAAGGCTGCCCGGCTGGCTACCCGCTACAACACGAAGTTCTTTGTCCTCTACGTGCAGACGCCCCGCGAAAGTATCGACCGCATTCCGTTGGCAAACCAGCGTTACCTGTCGAATCATTTCAAGCTGGCGGCCGAACTGGGAGGTGAAATCATACAGGTGCAGTCCGGAAGCATCCCCGACAGTATTATCGAAGTATGCCGCGAAAAGCAGATTTCGACCGTCTGCATCGGGAAGCCTGCCTTTACGCTTGTTTCCGTGTTCCGTGCCTGTTTCCAATACCGGAAATTGCTGAATAGCTTGTCGCAAATGAATATTGACCTGATAATATTGGCATAATATGTTACAGTCTGTTAGTCTGAAGATTAAAACGAAGCTCACCTATGGTATAGGTCTGCTGTTTGCAATGATTGTCCTGCTGGGCGGTCTTTCGGTAAAGAATATCTACCGTATGTCGGCGGATACGCAGAATATCCTGGCGGATAATTACAATACGCTCCTGTATTCGCGCCGTATGCTGGATGCCCTCGAACGTATCAAGACAGATCCGGTGGCACGTACCGAGTTCGAAAAGAACCTGAACCTGCAAAAGGAGAATATAACGGAAGTGGACGAGAATGTCGCGACCACCCATCTGGTCACGCAATACGAATCCATGAAAAAGGATATGAACGACGCCTCCATCCAACGTGTCCGCATGGCATTGAACGAGGTGATGAGCCTGAACATGGCCTCCATCTACCGGAAAAGCCAGATGGCGGAGCATACGGCACATGAAGCCTTGCTGTGGATTTGCATCCTCGGCATCATCTGCATTCTGATTGCCTTTGCTTTCCTGATCCGCCTCCCCCGGTCCATCAATACGCCGATTCGCAAGCTGACGGACGGTATCATGGAGATTGCCAACCATAATTACGAGAAGCGCCTTGACCTCGGGAAATATGAAGAGTTCGCCGCCGTCGCCAACTCCTTCAACCGGATGGCGGAACGGCTGACCGAATACCGTAAGAGTACGCTGGCGGATATTATCCAGGGGAAAAAATACATCGAAGCCATCGTCAACAGCATCACCGAGCCGATCATCGGGTTGGACGGGAACCGTAAAATACTTTTCGCCAACGATGTCGCCCTGACAATCCTCAATCTGAAACGTGAAAATGTCATCGGCAAGTCTGCCGCCGAACTGGCGCTGAAAAACGACCTTCTGCGACGCCTCGTGCGCGAACTGGTGCAACCCGACGAAAAGAAAGAGCCTCTCAAAATTTATGCTGATAACAAAGAAAGTTATTTCAAGGTGCAATATATTCCTATCCATCTGACGGACGGGCAGAAAGACGTCAGCCAATATGTCGGCGACGTTATCCTCCTGAAAAACATTACCGAGTTCAAGGAACTGGATTCAGCAAAGACGACCTTCATCTCGACCATCTCCCATGAACTGAAAACACCTATTTCAGCCATCATGATGAGTCTCAAACTCCTGGAAGACCAGCGGGTAGGCGATATGAACAACGAACAGAGAGCGCTTGCCGAAAGCATCAAGGAAAGCAGCGACCGCCTGCTCGAAATAACCGGCGAACTGCTCAAAATGACGCAGGTGGAAACCGGAAAACTGCAACTGAACCCGAAAATCACCAAGCCAATCGAACTGATAGACTATGCCATCAAGGCGAACCGTGTGCAGGCGGAGCGTTTCGGCTGCCATATAGAGGTCGAGTATCCGGAGAAAATCTCCAAACTCTTTGTCGATAGCGAAAAGATTGCCTGGGTCCTGACAAACCTTTTGTCGAACGCCATCCACTACACGCCGGAGAACGGCCGCATCATCATCGGTGCCCGCCAGGAAGGCAAAGTCGTGGAGATATTCGTCCGCGATTTCGGCAAGGGCATCGACCCGCGTTACCACCAGAGTATCTTCGACCGTTACTTCCGCGTTCCCGGTACAAAAGTGCAGGGTAGCGGCCTCGGACTGGCTATCAGCAAGGACTTCATCGAAGCTCATGGCGGAACCATCCGCGTGGAAAGCGAGATAGGAAAGGGCAGTACCTTTATCGTTTCATTTAATGTCTGATAATAAGTAAGAATACACAGTAAACAATCATGAAAGTATTAAAATTTGGCGGTACATCTGTCGGCTCGGCCCGACGGATGAAGAACGTCGTATCCATTATATCCGGCGGTGAACCTAAAATTGTCGTCTTATCGGCGATGGCCGGAACAACTAATTCGCTGGTCGACATCACCCGTTGCTTCTATCGCAAGGAGATCGATGAGGCAAATAAAATCATTACCCGCCTTGAACAGGCTTATGCCGGCCATATCGAGGATTTATACACCTCTGTCGCCTATAAGGAAAAGGCGCTGGAACTGGTAACGGAACGTTTCAATGAAATATGGGCGTTTGCCGGTGCACCTTTTACCGTCTTCGATGAAAAGGTGGTGCTGGCGCAGGGTGAATTGATTTCCACGGGCATGATGCATCTTTACCTGCAAGAGCAGGGAATGAAGTCGGCATTGCTTCCGGCCCTCGATTTTATGCGGATAAATGCCGACGGTGAGCCGGATATGTCCTACATCGAAGAGCATCTCGGAAAACTGCTGTCCCGCTTCCCGGACACGGATATCTTTATTACCCAGGGTTTCATTTGCCGGAACGCATATGGCGAGACGGATAACCTGCAACGCGGGGGAAGCGATTACAGTGCCTCCCTGATCGGAGCGGCCGTCCATGCCAGTGAAATACAGATATGGACGGACATCGACGGTATGCATAACAACGACCCGCGCGTGGTAAACCATACCGCTCCTGTCCGCCAGCTTAACTTTGAAGAGGCGGCAAAGCTCGCTTATTTCGGAGCGAAGATACTCCATCCTTTTTGCATCCGCCCGGCAAAGGAAAGCAATATCCCGGTCCGCCTGCTGAACTCCCTGCAACCCGATGCTCCCGGAACATTAATCTCGAATACCGCGGAGAAGGGCAGAATCAAGGCGGTAGCAGCGAAAGACAATATCGTCTTCATCAAAATGAAGTCGTTGAATATCCTGCCGCCTCATAAGTTCCTGAGCACGGTGTTCGATACATTCGCCCGCTACAAAACGGCCGTCGATATGGTGACGACTTCCGACATAGGTATCTCCGTGACGACCGACAATCCCGAACATTTGCAGGAAATAGTAGGCTGCCTGGAGAAATATGCAACAATCAGTGTCGAAAAGGATATGGTAATCGTCTGCGTGGTGGGCGACCTTGAATGGCAGAACGTCGGCTTCGAGGCAAGAATCATAGATGCGTTGAAAGATATCCCCGTGCGGATGATTTCTTACGGAGGAAGCAGCAGCAACGTCTCCCTGGTGATGAAGTCCGCCGATAAAACGCGTGCATTGCAGGCACTGAGCTCCCGCCTGTTCCCGAAACCGGATGAGACGGAAGCGATTGGTGCCTGAAAACAGAAGCGTGCCAAAAAGAGGCTGACCTCTGTTTTGACACGCTTCCCTGTTATTCAGGAAACCTTACGGATAAGGTTTTTCTTTATTTCTTTTCTTTCAGTAAGTCACGTATTTCAGTCAGCAACTGAACATCGGCTGGCGGAGCGGGAGGGGCGGCGGGCGCTTCTTCCGTTTTCTTTTTATTCAGGGCATTCATTCCCTTTACCATCATAAAGATAGCAAACGCGATAATGATAAAGTCGAAAGTCACCTGTATAAAATTCCCGTAATTGATTGTGACGGCAGGCGTAGTGATTTTATCGCCTTCCATAACCGCCTGTTTCAGCACGATTTTCAAATCGGTAAAGTTGACACCACCCACCAGTAACCCTACGGCAGGCATGATAATATCTCCAACGACCGAAGATACGATTTTTCCGAAAGCACCACCAATGATGATACCGACAGCCATGTCAACGACGTTGCCGCGCATGGCAAACTGTTTAAATTCTTGTAAAAACTTCCCCATATTTATTCGCCTTTTTTATGTTATAACCATAAATGATTGCATTTGGTTGCGAATATACAAAGTTTAGTTAAAATATCAGGCAAGAATTAGCTTTTCTATATCTTCATCTACGGTGCTGATGGTTCCGATGCCGAAGTTTTCAACCAGTACCTTCGCCACGTTCGGTGAAAGAAATGCCGGCAACGTCGGTCCCAGGTGAATGTTCTTAACGCCCAGACTCAGTAACGCCAGCAGGACGATAACCGCCTTCTGTTCATACCACGCAATATTATATACAATCGGCAGCTCATTGATATCTTCCAGTCCGAAAGCCTCCTGCAATTTCATGGCGATGACGGCTAATGAATAACTGTCGTTGCATTGTCCGGCATCCAGCACGCGGGGAATGCCGCCGATGTCGCCGAGCGGCAGCTTATTGTAACGATATTTGGCACAGCCGGCTGTCAGGATTACGCAGTCGGAAGGCAGTTCGCTGGCAAACTCCGTATAATAGTTGCGGCTTTTCATTCGTCCGTCGCAGCCGGCCATCACGACGAATTTACGGATGGCACCGTTCTTAACGGCGTCGATCACCTTGTCGGCCAACGCCATAACCTGGTTATGGGCAAATCCTCCGGTAATCTGTCCGTGCTCGATTTCTTTGGGCGCGTCACATCGTTTGGCATGGGCTATGATTTCCGAGAAGTCTTTCGTCTTGCCGTCTTCCCTCGACGGAATATGTTTCCATCCCGGAAAGCCTGTCGAGTTGGTTGTATACACACGGTCTTTATAAGAAGCTCCTTCCAGTGGCGGAACGATACAGTTGGTCGTGAACAGGATGGGGCCGTTGAAGCTCTCGAACTCTTCCCGTTGTTTCCACCAGGCGTTTCCGTAGTTGCCGACAAAATGTTTGTATTTCTTGAAAGCCGGGTAATAGTTGGCCGGAAGCATTTCGCTGTGCGTATATACATCGACTCCGGTTCCTTCCGTTTGTGCAAGCAGCTCTTCCATATCTTTCAGGTCATGGCCGCTAATCAGAATGGCCGGATTGTTGCGTACACCGATGTTTACCTGTGTGATCTCCGGATTACCGTAACTGCTGGTATTGGCCTTGTCGAGTAACGCCATTGCTTTTACACCGTAACTGCCGGTTTCCAAAACGAGTGCCGTCAATTGTTCGGCCGAAAGGTCTTTCCGCAAAGTTTCGGCGAGGGCATGCTGTATGAAAGCATGTAAATCCTTCTCCTCAAATCCCAGATTGCCGGCATGTTCGACATAAGCTGCCATTCCCTTTAAGCCGTAGATGATGAGTTCTTTCAGGGAACGGATATCGGGATTGGCTTCACGCAATACACCGACCGTAAGGGCTTTTCCTTCGAAAGTACTTTCGTCGCCTTTCCAGACCAGTTCATCGATGACCGGCAGTTCGATGCCGTATCCGGCCGCCATTTCTTTTAGCTGTTCCCTAAATTTCAAACCATTGGCAATCCTGCCGGTAATACTCTCTATATCGAAGTTCGCATTTGTTATAGTAGAAAAGAGCGCATCGACAACGAAACGGTTGATATGCGCGGGAACTTCTACTCCGGCATTCCGTAACAGGGTAGCCACAACGGAAACACCTTTGGTGACAAATAAAAGCAGGTCCATCCGGTTGGCCGTTTCATCATCCTTCCCGCAGACACCCTTGATAGTACAACCGGTACCTTTCGCAGCTTCCTGACACTGAAAACAAAACATTTTTGCATCCATACTATTCTATAATTTATTGGTTTATATTATTCCGAAACAAAAGTAGGACAGGCCGGTCTCTTATATTGTACCAAATGTTACAAACGCGGATATTTCTTTGATAAACGCGGTCATACTTTCATTTGGATACGGGGGAAACATGTGTCGGTTCCTATGTCATTTTATTTATCTGCTGATGTAAGTTGTTGCCGACGTCCTCGACAATATTGCCGACACTGTCGAAAGCTTTGCCGACGTCGTCGATTATTTTGCCGACAGCGTCGGCAACAACTTACATCAGCAGGAGAATAAGGTTTCTTCCGTATCTTTTCCTATATTTCCTCTATAAATAAACAAACGTGAGTTCGAAATAAGTACCATAACCTTCCTC
>OCAK01001574.1_pt1 | contig 11866 bp, 6 predicted proteins | sample 1538301 | NCBI WGS metagenome assembly OCAK01 (sample SAMEA2580285, study PRJEB22360) | human gut metagenome | biome: human gut; feature: human-associated habitat; material: faeces | place: Denmark | collected 2008/2010 | reverse complement strand
ACGATTCGACAGGGCGGGGCGGGGGGGGGGGTTGGAAAGGGGGGAGCCGCTCGACATGCTCGTCACCAACTACGTGTACGACAAGGTGGGCAAGCGCAACAAGCACGTCGTGAACTTCCGGCATGCCATGGAGCCCGGCAGGCGCCTCACATGGGACGATCTGGGGCATTTCGGGCTGACCGAATACATTCTCATGCACGCGCTGATCTACCGTACGGCCGTGGTGCGCGAATCGAAGATGCAGCTGCCGGAGCACACGTTCTACGTGGACTTCATCTACGCGTACCAGCCGTTCCCGTGGGTCAAGTCGCTGCAATACGTGGATACGCCGTTCGACCACTATTTCATCGGCCGCGACGGGCAGAGCGTGCAGACGGACGTGATGATTCGACGTGTGGACCAGCTGCGGCTCGTCAACCAATGCATGGTGCGTGCCACCCCCGAACGTGGTACGGTGCCGGACGGCCTATACCGCTATATGATTCATTTTCTTGCGATTCAGAGTTCCGTCGCGAGCGTTTTCATGATTTTGTCGCGCGATCCGGAGAATTACGAGAAGAAGAAGGCCATGTGGGCGGATATCGAGGCGTATTCGCCGACGATTTACAAGGACGTGCGTAAGAAGGCGATGTCGCGCGCGCTGAACCTACATGGTTCGCTCGGCCGGTTTGTGATTCGAAAGGGATATTTCGTGGCGGAACATGTGGTCGGGTTCAACTGATTTCGCGCGGGTTTCGCAGGTTTCGCGCGATAGAGGGTTTACGCGATATTGCGTGAGTATTGCGATTATTGCGATCGGCTAGGCGCTCCTGTGTCCGTTTCTGGTGATTCGGACACAGGAGCGCTTCATTTTGATGCCTGTGTGTCCGATTCGGGAGAAACGGACACGGAAAGCACCAGCGGGCTTAGTTCCAGCGATCCGACATGGCGAAACTGTTGTGCATGAGATTGCTGGACGTGTACAGCACGTCGCCGAGCAGCTTCGTATTGCGCGATCGCAGGTATTCCGCCATTTCGTCGTTAGCCGCCGCAAGACGGGCCGGAACAGATGTAGGACTAGCAAGCCCATCGGAACCGGAATCAACCGCAGCACCAGACATAGAACCAGAACCGCCAACCGCAGAACCGGCACCAGAACCAGCGCCACCAGCCCCAGTCGCCGACCCACCAATCGCAAGCGCATCATCCGTACGTTCCACCAGACGGTGGCCGAAGGAACGGACATCTTCCGAGAAGCCCTCGACCGCGTTGCTGGTCTCGTAGAAGTGCGCGTCGGCGAGCGTTGCAATCAGGCGGTTCGTCCAATACAGGCAGTCCGTGGAGACTTCCGGCGTGGTGTCGCGCAGGTAGGCGGGGGTGTCGTCGACGTTCGCATAGAACGGGGCGGACGTGGTGAACGCGCCGGAACCGTACGAAATCCACATGATCGAACGGCTTTCGACGGGCGCGTACGGGCGAATCTGCATGGCCACCATGTGTCCGGTGCGGTTGATGCCGATCGGACGGTAGCGATGGCGGCTTTCCTCAGTTCCCTGCGTGCCGTACGGGTCATACGGGGTGCCTTCGAAGTGCGAACCGAGCAGGAAGTCGACATCCTCGACGGTCACGGCATTCTCCGGTTCGAGACACCATGGAATATCGTCCGATTCAGGGGTAAGGTTTTCCGCGTCGGCCGGATCGAGATAGCGGTACATGTACCAGGCGCGTGGCGTGTTGTAGATGTGGTCCTTCGCGGTGGCGGTGCCGAATACGATACGCGGGTTGCAGTGGCCGGCATCAACCGGGGGGTTGGGGGGCCCGCCGTTCATGCCGCCCTGCGTACCCGCCGCGCGCCCAAGATGGTGCGTTTCGATGAATTCCTGCAGATCGGCGCTACACATGAATTCACGTGCGTCGCTGAAGGCGTCATCAAAATCGAAATAGTCGATGCCAAGCTGGTTGGGGATGATCGCGCATTTGTCGTCCGGCACGCGACGGGCGATCCAATGGTGGCCGCCGATGGTTTCGACGTACCAGATTTCGTCCACGTCGGAAATGATGATGCCGTTCGATTCGTACGTTCCGTACGTTTCGAGCAGTTCGGCCAGACGTTTCACGCCTTCGCGCGCAGTGCTGACATACGGCAATATGAGGGTGATGATGTCTTCTTCGCCGATGCCGCCTGGGGTTTCCGGCTTACCATTGGCTTCGTCGGCCGACTGCAGTGCGACCAGCGGGTCGGCGGCGAGCACGCGCTCGTTGACGGCGATGGTTTCGGTGGCGCTCATGGCCACGTTGCGTTCGTTGACGCCAGCTTCCGCAAGGATTCCACGATTTGGAAGCACGTTCGGTACGATGCTGTACCGGCATGGATTGTCGGGAAGGTCGATTTCAACGTGGCTCAGCACACTGCGGTAGTGCCGCGGCTGCTCCTGCGGTGCGACGACTACGAATTTCTTGGGATCGTAACGTCCCGAACCAGAGTCGTCATCTCGGGCGATGATGGTCGAACCGTCGTAACTTGCTTTTTTGCCTACAAGAATTGTGGTACATGACATGGTTTCGATTGTAGGCACACCAACACTCCGAAGACCATTTCGACGCCCGTCAGACGCCCGCGGTGGCGATTGGTCCGAATATGCTGTATACTATGTTGCTGTTGCCCCTCTAGCTCAACGGTTAGAGCAGCGTCCTTTTAAGTCGTGGGTTGTGGGTTCGAATCCCACGGGGGGCACAGGTTCGAAGTCCTGGAAGCCGATGGTTCTCAGGACTTTTTCATTTGTTTCGGGATGAGGTCTCAGCACTTCAATACGGAACGCACCATATCGCGCACCCCCTTTCGCTCACGAATCGCAATTTCGGTTGATTATTTCGCGACGTGCGCCGAAAAGTATGGAAAATAAGGCGATTTATACCCCCTACCGCACTATGCGGCACCACCTTTCGCTCACAATCGTAAGGAAACGAGCAAAATCGCAATATGTGTTCCGAAATGAACAGCGAACAGCCCGCGGGCGATTCGCGGACGGACCATACGCATGCAACCGGCGTGGCGCAATCGAGGATAATGATAGACTCGAATATATCGAACATTTGTTCGTATAGATTCGGTATTACGGGAAATTCCCCACTATATACAGTGGGCAAACGTACGAAACGCCACTACGGGTAGTGTATACTGATGAACGGCCCGAGCAGCCGGGCAAAATCGAAAAACGTGGCCGACAAGATCTTCCGCACCAAAGGAAGCCGATTGCATAGGGAGGAAAAGTAATGACCGTGACCGTCTTCACCAATCCGAACAATCCTCAATGCGAGGCCACCGAACAAGAGCTTTCCAAACTGGGAGTGCGGTACGTGGCGGTCGATTTGACGCAGAATCCGTCCACATTCGAACAGATCAAGGACGCCGGCTTCAAGCAAATTCCGGTCGTCATCTCACCGAATTCCTCATGGAGCGGACATCGCCCCGACCTCATCCGCCAGCTGGCGCAAAGCATCGCGGCGTAGGCGCGGCAACAGCAGTCAAGCATCCAGACAGCCGGAAGGCACGAATCCCAAACGGCAATAATCCGGAAGAATCAAATCCCCCGCGGCAAAACCCGCAACAAAACCCCACTGCAATCGTCCGAAATCGTTCAAAATCAGCCACCCAAAGCAAAGCGGCCAGCCGGAACATCGCCCGACCAGCCGCTTAGCAAAACCCGCAAAACGCAAAAACCAGCCTACATACGACCGGCAGTGGACGGGTCGATCTTCATGGTCTGGAATCGGTGGGCCATGAAATCGTCATTGAAATACGTGGCGAAGAACTGCGAAACGGGCGAATTCTGCGCAACCCCAGCCATGCGGGAATACCAAGCGTCAAGCGCCATCAGCGTCATCACGCCATCGACGAAAATGAGTATGAAACAGACCAGCGTCAACGAATAGCGAATCTTCCACGGAATACGCTGGATCAATCGCAATAATCGCGGCAGAATCAACTTGACCCAAACCAAGCCAAGGACGCCCCAGAAGAACATGTATTTGCCGGATGTACGCCCGTCAATCGAAAGCCATTGCCCCGTGTAATCCCATGCGCGAATACCGAACGCGGCCTGCATGAACCAGCTGGTGAAATATTCGAACGCGCCACCGATCACCGCGCTTGAGCAGAAAATCAGCAACCAATTCGACTGCCACAAATGGTTGAGCAACACGGTGACGATCACCACGCCAAAACCATAGATGGGCGAGAACGGCCCCCATAGGAAGCCCGCACGGTCCTGGTATTCGCCAAACAGGATGAAATGGTAGATGGTTTCGATCACCAAACCGAACACACAACCAATGGTGAACAGCCAGAACAGATTGAAGAAATCCAGCGAAATATAGCCTTTGCCGGTCAGGTCGCGGCCGGCCATGCCTTGGGAGGCGGCGTTCTCATACGCGCTGCGGGCGTCCATGCGCCGCAACGCGAACTGCAGCCGGCGCTCCTCCCGCAGCGATGGGTCGGCGGTGATGTGCAGGGCGATCAGCACGACAAGCTGGACAGCCGGGCTGACAAGGTTCAGGCCAAGCCCCTTCAACGCCAGCGACAGCAGGCCTTCGGCGAGCGTAAGCGGAATCAGCAGGTACGTCCATTGCGCGATGTGCCGGCGTTTGTTCCTGAAAAGCAGCACGCCGAACACCGTCAGGCACGCGGTGGTGACCATCAGCACGACCGCGTGAATCGCCGACAGAATCGTGGTGAGGCTCAGCGCGTCGAACGTCATATCGCCGGAAAGCACGGCCTGCACGACGTACAGGCACGACAGCACGATGATCGGCAGCGTCACCACGCCTTCAATAAGCATGACGATGCCGTAAATGCGAACGATTAACGGCAGACGACGGTCAGCGGGATTGCCGACTTCGCCAGTGCCCTGCTTTCCGCCTTCTTCGATAGCCGCGATTTCGGTTTCGGCGGCAATCGCCTTGATTTCTCCATCCGTCTTGCCCGCGGCGGAATCCTCGGATCGTGATTCAGATTGTGCGGTTTCGCTCATATGCCGCTCCTTCCTTCAGCCCACGCTACCAAACGTAGGCAATATCCGCCGCAAGAAAAGCGGTTCAGGTGCGATTATTAGCGGACGCGAGCAAAAGAGGGGGACGTCAGCTGGCTGCAATCGCCATTCGCACACCACCTTTCGCTCACGTCCGCAAGAAATGGCGATGCATAGCGCATCGTGAGCGAATGGGGGTATAAATACGGACGGAAAATAGCGATTTATTACCACCTTTCGCTCACGGACATACAGAAATGGCGATTTGTCACGGACGTGAGCGGAAGGGGCTACGTCAGCCGGCGATGGTTTTGCCGAGGCTTTGCCGCAGTACTCGACCCGATTTCCGTCATCCATGAAACGCGATGGCGATTGTCCAAGAGCACGGTATACGATACGAACCGCGTAGCGCTACGGAACACGTATCGCCATATAAGGGAATTGATTCGCCAAACCGGAGAGACAATGCACAACGTACTGCAGATCCTGCGCCGTGACTTCAAACGATTGGTCACCGTACCCGCCGCGTGGGTGATTATGATCGGCCTGATTCTCATTCCCCCGCTATACGCATGGTTCAACATCTACGGGTTCTGGAATCCCTATGGCAACACGGACAGCATCAAAGTGGCCGTGGCCAACATGGACGAAGGCACAGACAACGCGCTGCTTGGCAAAGTCAATCTCGGCGATCAAATCGAAGGCACGCTGAAGAGCAACGACCAGCTCGGCTGGGAGTTCATGGGCAAAGCCAATGCGATGGAAGCGGTGGAGTCGGGCGACTGCTACGCCGCAATCGTCATCCCTTCCGACTTCAGCGAAGATCTGGCCAACGTCGTCACCAACAGCAAGCATCGCCCCACGCTCGAATATTACGTGAACGAGAAGGCGAGTCCGATTTCGCCGAAAATCACCGACCAAGGCGCGACCGTGGTCGACCGCACCGTCAACAACACCTTCGTCTCCACCGTCAGCGACGTGCTCGTCAAAGCCGTCAACTCGGCCAACGGCACCATCAGCGGCAACACCAACGCCATCGCCAACGAAACCATCGGCGAACTCGACAACACCAAGCGGAACGTAGGCACGATCCGCTCCGCAATCGCGGATCTCGACACCCAGTTAGCCAATGTGCCACAGCAGACAAAAGCAGCACGCAATGCCCTGAACGACGTGCAGCTGGCCGCGGCGAGCGCAGGCAGAGGACTAGCAGGCGCATCCACCGCCATCGGCACAGCGCAAACCCAGCTCAACACGCTTTCGTCCAACGCCAACAGCGCGCTGGAAACCGGATCCGGACTTGTTTCCCAAGCGACGGCGCAATCCACAGCCAGCATCAACCAGATCTCGTCGGCGGTATCCGCGGCAAGTGGATCGGCACAGCAGGCGGTGACCGGCATGCAAAACATCACCGACAGCAATGCGAAACTGCTCGAGAAGCTCAAATCCGCCAGCGACAACGCGCAATACCAGCAAATCATCAGCAAACTGGAGAATACCAACAACACGGCAGCCGGAACACTCGCCGACCTCAAAACCCTGAGCGAGAACACACAGGCCACAGCCGGCAGCGTATCCAAACTGTCCACCGATTTCAACATAGGCACGCAGAACTCGCTCAAAAGCGCAGGCATGGCGCGCAACGCCATCAATTCAGGCGCACTGCCGCGACTGAATTCCGCGCTGGGCTCGCTGGCTGGGACGGCCGGAACACTTGCCGGCACCGTGACCAGCCAGGACAGCGTGGTCAGGCAAACCAACATCGTGCTCGACCAACTCGACCAAGTGGCGTCAGACGCCCGCATCGGCCTTGAGCAAACCGACCAGCAGCTGGCGAAGATGGAGACGAAGCTCACCACCGTCAGCACCGACCTGAAGGCGCTGGGCACTGCGGATCTGCTCGCATCGTTGACCGGCAGCGGTTCGCTTGACGCGGATAAGATCGCCTCGTTCATGGAGTCCCCGACCGTAATCGACACGAAGAACGTGTATCCCGTCAACTCCTACGGCTCCGGCATGGCTCCGCTGATGACCAATCTGGCACTGTGGGTGGGCGCGTTCGCCTTTGTGGTGATCTACAAAGTGGAGGTGGACGACGAGGGGCTTGAGGGTCTCGATCCGACCGCAACCGAAAAGTATCTGGCCCGATACCTGTTGCTCGGCACGATGGGCGTCATTCAAGGCGCGATCTGCACCGTTGGCGATCTGATACTCGGCGTGCAGACGGCTTGCGCGCCACTGTTCATACTGACCGGCATGATCACATCGCTGGTATATCTGAGCATCACGTACGCGCTGTCCACCACGTTCATGCACATCGGCAAGGGCCTGTGCGTGGCGTTGGTGATCGTGCAGATTCCAGGCGCTTCCGGCCTGTATCCGATCGAGATGATGCCGAAGTTCTTCCGCATGGTCTATCCGTTCGTGCCATTCAGCTATTCGATAGACGCATTCCGCGAGACCATTGCCGGCTTCTACGACGGCCATTGGACCAAGGCGATCGGCACGCTGCTGCTGTTTGCCGGCATGGCGTTCGTCATCGGCCTGGTGGTCCGTCCTCTGTTGGTCAACCTCAACCGACTCTTCGCCCGCGAAATCAAGGAAAGCGACATGATTATCGGCGAGGAAGTGGAGCTTCCGGAACGCGGATACAACATGTCCCAAGCCATTCAGGTGCTGGCCGACAAAGGCGGCTACCGCGAGGTGATCGAGGAACGCGCAAGTCGGTTCGCGGAACTGTACCCGAAACTCAAGCGCGGAGCTCTGGTGATCGGATTCGTAGTTCCGGTAACTCTGGCGGCGGTGTTCTCGTTCACCAACGGAGAGAAAGTGGTGGTACTGGCCACGTGGGTCGTCTGGATTCTGCTCATCATGGGCTTCCTCATGGTCATCGAATACATGCGCGATAATCTGAACCGTCAAGTGGAGCTCGGCCATTTGAGCGATGAATCGATCCAATCCATGCTGGTGGAGCGCCAAGCGGCACGCATCCGTCGCAAAAAGCGGGCGCAACAGGAACGGCGGAACAGACTGCTGCGCAAAACGCGGAGACGCACCAGCGGCAAACGCACGACATCCGATAATCGCAATACCAGCGTCATCAAAGAAACGACGGAAAACGTGACGGGCGTCAACCACAATGAAGATGACGGAATCGCCATACTGGTGCAGAAAATGCAGAAAATGCAGACGACCGGTCCAAGCGCCGCCGCGAACGATGCCGCCACGGACACCGCCGAGACCGCCGAGACCGCCGAGACAACCGAGACAACCGAAAACAACGAAAACAACGAGGAAAGGAGCAACGCATGAAAACCATCTGGAAACTGTTCGTCGGCGACATCCGGCGAATCACCAGCAACGTCGTCTCCATCATCATCGTCATCGGACTCGTTGTGATCCCCGGCATCTTCACATGGTTCAACGTGGCCGCCAGCTGGGACCCGTTCGCCAATACCGGCAATCTGAAATTCGCCGTAGCCAATGAGGACGACGGATACCGGTCCGACCTCATTCCAGTGAAGATCAACATCGGCGACCAAGTGGTTAACACGCTGCGTTCCAACGATCAGCTCGACTGGACCTTCACCACCAAAAAAGAAGCCATCAACGGCACCAAATCCGGCAAATATTACGCAGCTGTGGTGATTCCAAAGAACTTCAGCACCCGTATGATGACGTTCTTCGCATCCGATGGCGACCACGCCGAAATCGCCTACTACAACAATGAAAAGAAGAACGCCTTGGCTCCGAAGATCACAGGCCAAGGCGCCGATACGGTCAGCGCGCAGGTCAACGAGACGTTCTCCGAAACACTGACCAGCACCGCGCTGAGTGTGGCATCGCAGCTCGCCAACCAACTCGACAAGCCAGCCGCGCAGGAACAACTCACGCAGTTCAACGGCAATATCAGCGACTTCGCGGAAACGCTCACCGACGCTTCCGGAACGCTCCGCACGTTCAGCACGCTGACCCAAAGCGCACGGCATCTGCTTGAGTCCTCCGACGGTCTGATCGCCAATGTCAGCGGCAATGCGAAAAGCGTAGGAACAACACTCAAGCAAGCCGGCAGCGGCGTGGAGGATCTGACGGGCGCGTTGAAGACCGGCACCACCGCGCTGGGCACGGCTCTGACTGATTCCGCCAACAGCTTCACAGCCATGGAAGCAGATGTGGACAGCCTATTCGGCAATGCGGGCACGCAGGCCGGCAACACCGCCAACGCATTACGCAACCAGGCCACGAACATCAGCAAGCAGGCGCAAAGCTACCAGCAGATCTATGATTCGCTCGACGCGCTCAGCGCAAACGAAAAGCTGCCGGAAGCGGTGAGGAACGCCATCGACCATCTCAAAACCAACGTCGGCACCACCATCACACAGCTCAACGACCTAGCATCGGCGCTGAATGGCAGCGCCGACAACATCGACGCCAAAGTAAGCGATACCACGGCCGAACATGCGGAGATCAAGAAACTGGCGCAGCAGGCGGCAACGTCCGTCAGTGGCATCAAAACCGACTATGAGAGCCAACTGAAACCGCAACTTGACGATATCGCCACGTCCATTACCAGCACCACCACCGCGCTCAATGCCACAGCGGCCGATCTGAAAGGCGCGCTGGGCAATCTGAACGGCACCACCAAGACCGCGGATAAGAATCTGACCGCCATCAGCAGCGTGTTGGATTCCCCCGCCGATAGTCTGGCCGGCGCGGGCAAAAAACTGGGCGCATTCACAGGAACATTGACCGATGCGCTGAACAGCGGCGATATGAGCGCCGTCAAAGATGCGCTCAGCGATAATACCGACTCGTTGGCCGCCGCGCTTGCAGCCCCTGTAAAAGTGAAACGCAACGCGGTGTTCCCAGTCAAGAATTTCGGTTCGCAGATGGCACCGTTCTACACGATCCTGCCACTGTGGGTCGGTTCGCTGCTCATGGCAGTGACGCTCAAGACCACCGTCTCGCGTAAGGTGCGCAAGGAACTCGGCGACCCGAAACCGCATCAGCTGTTTCTCGGACATTACGGTGTGTTCGGCGTGATCGGACTATTGCAGAGCACGTTCTCCTTGGGAGGCAGTCTGCTGTTCCTCCATGTCCAGGCGGTGCATCCGCTGCTGTTCATGCTGTCCGGCTGGGTGAGCAGCCTAGTGTTCTCGTTCTTCACCTACACGCTCGTGGCCAGCTTCGGCAACGTCGGCAAAGCCATCGGCGTGCTGTTTCTCGTCATGCAGATCTCCGGAGCGAACGGCGCATATCCGCTGGCCGTGCTGCCGAAAATCATCAGCGGCATCAGCCCGTTCCTGCCTGCGACGCATTCAATCACAGCAATGCGTGCGGCGATCGGCGGAATCTACAGTAACGATTACTGGTTTGCGATTGGCGCGCTACTGCTGTTCATTCCGCCGCTGCTGCTGATAGGCCTGTTACTGCGCATTCCACTGGTCAAGTTCAACCATTGGTACGTAAGCAAGCTGGAAAGCACGAAAGTGATCGCGGCATGATGGGCGGAACCACGCAAGAGGGCACGCGAAAGACGGTGCAAAAAACCACGCAGGAAGACGTCGGCACAGTACGTGGCCGACGTGAGCGATTACGGGAGCAAACCGACCGCAAAATCATGAAAGCCACATTGGGGATAGTGATTTCCGATGGTATCGGAGCGGTGACCATCGAAGAGGTCGCACGACGTTCAGGGGTAGCAAAGACCACAATCTACCGACGCTACCGAAACGCCGACGATTTATTGCAACGCATCCAACCGGAAGTTGCCGGACTACCGAATTTCAACGATTTGAAGCCGTCGCGGAGCGGACTGGCCACCATGCTGCGACGCATCCAGGACTGCTTCGACAGCGAACTCGGATTGAAAGCCGTGGGCGTGGTGCTGTCTTCCGACAACGCCACGCTGAAGGCGATCGCAGCACAAGTGCTGGCGCCGGCCGAAGAACGGTTCGTGGGGTTCATGGAACGTGGCATCGCCGACGGAGTGTTTCAAAACCGTTTGGACTACACGTTCCTGTTCAGCACGGTGCTGGGTTCCATGCTGGCTTGCAAAGCGTTGGCGGGACAGGAAGCCGGAGGGGAACGGCAATCCGGCAAGGAACGCAAGTCTGATTCCTGGGCCGAGAACATGGCCACGTTGCTCTGGCCGAACGTATGCGCCGAATCCGCACGGTAACCACAGGAAAACCGTCCGCACCGACGCAAGACGGGCATGCCGTGTCGGTTTCAGAAGGAATGGGCTATTGGATTGACGCTTCCTGACGCGCCACTTCCAACGCCTTGTTGAAGGCTTCGGAGGTCCAGCTGGCGCCGGCGAGCTTGTCTACTTTAAGGTCCTTCAACGGCTTGCCGACCACCGCGTCCGGCACGGCTTTGGCGAAGTCGTTCTGATGCTTTTTGGAGATGGACGTGAACGGATGGCCGACGATCTTCACGGCCGTCACGTTCTGGTCTTTGACGGTCAGTTGCACGTCGATGGTGTCCTCGCCGACCGGGCCGTACTGGCCGTTGACCGAATAATCGCCATCCGCGTAGTTGCCGGTGTCCTGCTTGCTGGACGTCGTGGAATTCGCGTCATCGGCATGGTTTTTGGTGGTGGCGTCGCCGCCGGCCGTATTGTCAGCCGCCTTGCCGTCGGTTTTCGACTTATTTTCCTGCGATTGCACGCTTTCGCCGGAATTGCCGGCGTATTCGTCGTCCATCGGCGTGGCTTTCGGCTCGCCGCATGCCGACAGCAGCGCGATGCTCGCCGCGGATAGCGCGATGACTTTGACTGCGTTCGATTGTGCGGTGCTCATGCCTGCTCCCCTTTCGTGACGTCGGGCTCTACGTCCGTATCGTCGGCAACGCCAGCC
>OCAK01001570.1_pt1 | contig 11921 bp, 9 predicted proteins | sample 1538301 | NCBI WGS metagenome assembly OCAK01 (sample SAMEA2580285, study PRJEB22360) | human gut metagenome | biome: human gut; feature: human-associated habitat; material: faeces | place: Denmark | collected 2008/2010 | reverse complement strand
TATCCAGCTTTGGCAATCTCACCCATGCCAATCTGATATGTCATGAAATTTCGAGGATCCGTGGCCGAAGCCGTTCGGTGCTCGAGGTCTGCAATCGTCTGCAGATCCGTACGTGAATTCCTCACGAAGATCACACCAGCAACACACTGATTAGGATCGGGGAAACTCGACGACACAATCGTTCCAATATCTCGTACGCCATAAGGGCGCATTTCAACAAAGAAGCCCGAACTTCCGAGAAAAAATTCCACTTCTCCCTTGCGAACAGCCTCTGCGAGATCTTTGGTTTTGTAATATCGCGGTTCAATCACAATCCCAGGCGTTGAAGCCTGTAAATGCTTGAGCACAGTGGCCTGGATATCCTCCACACGGCTGAGATAAGAGGATTCAAATTCGAAATCAAGAAGTCCCAACCGCACCTTCGTCCCAGAGGACGATGCTGTCGGATCGCCGGAAACAGCGTCGACACGGTCAGAAAGAATTGAATCCGCGGCGACAGCATCGATATCGGGGAAACCTAAAAGCGTCGAAAAAACAAGCGACAGAAAGACTAAGCGCTTCGTGAGCGGCATCAACTTACGCACGTAAAGGTGTTTCCAATAATGGAACAGCATTCTGAAACCGATATACAAATGATCGCCAAGCTTTTTTAACCTAAGGTCTATTGTTGGCCAAATGCACTCTGCTCTGCAACGGGAGAAATTTACCGCGGCAAACCGCACGGTGCTATCGAGTCAACTTGCTTTTCACGCCATGCAACGCCGTCGATTCCTTGAAAACTCCGCACTTGCGAGTCTGCCGCTTTTTTCGTCCCTAGCGCTCCTCCCGGGCTGTGCAGTCTATGAGCGAAATATTCATTCTGATGACCGCCCTAGCGCAGATGCACCTGCCGGACGATTCCGAGGAGTGCGTCAGCCTGATACCGGCATTCAGGTTTATCTTGGCATACCGTTCATGAAAAATCCGTATGAGCCTGTGCGACGCTTTCTTGCCCCGCAGCCCATGGAACGGATCGCCGATACGCTCGACTGCGTTAAGCACGGAGCTCTTCCGCTTCAGCCCGGTCCCGACGGCGTCGTGATCGGCGGCGACGGTCCGCTCTGCCTCAATATCTGGGTTCCGCGCGACGCCACTCCGCGGAGCCGGTTTCCCGTCATGGTTTGGGTGCCTGGGGGCGGTTCCATTCGCTGTGCACAAAACGATGAGCGATTTGACGGGACGCATTTTGCTGCCCACGGCTGCATTCTGGTTACGCTCGCCTATCGCGTGAACATTGACGGGTTCCTCAAAATCCGCGGCGGCGACTCGAATCTGGGCGTACGCGACATCATCATGGGACTGCGCTGGGTGAAGGACAATATCGCGGCATTCGGCGGCGACCCACAGGTCGTCACGGCATTCGGCCAGTCTGCCGGCGGCACGCACCTGGTTGACGTTGTTGCATCCCCCTATGCGCAAGGGCTCCTTCGCGGGGCAATCATTCAGAGCCCCTCCGCAGTTGCCCAATGGCGCTCCGACGCACAGGCCGATCGGGCCGCCGAGTTCGTTGCTCAAGGTCTTGGAGCGGAACCTACGCGTGAATCGCTTGCCAAAGTGCCGTTCGAAAAACTATCTGACTTACCGAAAATTGCCGGACGCCTGGCTGCAGATCCAGAATGGGCCAAATTCACTGACGGCAATGTCTCGCTTTTCAAAGGCTGGATAGATCAGGACGTCATCCCGGAACTGCCTGTCGACGCACTGCGAAAAGGAGCTGCCCGAAAAATGGCCTTCATCGTAGGGTCCACGTCTTCGGAGTGGCGGTACTACATCGTCCCAAACGGTGCGATTGCGAAAAAGAACCGATCTTCAGCCGCCGCTCTCATCGCCGGCGCCAATCGGCCAGAAACGGTGCTCGAAGCTTATGCACGAGTTAATCGAGGAAAAACCTGGGGGGATTGTTTTGCGCAGATTCAGAGTGATCTGATTTTCCGTATGCCTTGCGTGAAGCTCGCAGAATCACTCGCCGCAGGCGGCGCTCAAGTCTGGACATACGACTTTGCCTGGAAAAGTCCGGTCAAAGGCAAATCCGGCGCATCACTCGGCGCTGCCCACACCGTGGATGTTCCGTTTGTCTTCCAAAACCTGTCCGCTCCGCGAGCGGTGCGGACCATCGGAGAGAGGCCGCCGCAAGCTCTTGCACAGGCGATGCACAGCGCCTGGCTGACATTCGCGAAAACCGGCTGCGCGCCCTGGACGCCTTTCTCACTCGATACTCGCAGAGCCATGCGTTTTGATGCCAAGAGTCAGGAAGTTTCCGATCCCTGGGCCTTTGAAAGGCTCTCTTTGCCGGCAAGGTGAGTAAAGCCAAGCATTCTCAGCCGAGAGGCCGCCGAAGCTTTCGACGGATGTAAAACGGCGACAGGCCAAAAGAGGACCCGAAAAAAATCCCCAGAAAGTGATCTCACCTTCTGGGGGGCATTTCTGCGAGCGAATTTTCTTTCTTGCGTCAGCTGAAATTACTTCGCTGCGGGCTTCTGAGCGCCGGAGATATCCGGATGACCGGCGGGAAGTTCCTGCTTACCGTCAATTTTCGGATGACCGGCAGGGAGATTCTCCATGTCGATCTTCGGGTGGTTGGCAGGCATCTGAGCACCAGGTTCAATCGGCGTCTTAGCCTTGGCCTTTTCCGAATCCTTCACGATCTGCTCTTCACGGATAGGCACCTTCTGTTCACCGTAGAGCAGATCCGGACGCACGTCAGCGATGATCGCCTCTTCAGGCGCACCGGCCGAAAGCATGCCGCAGAAAACCATCGTCTGGTTTTCATAAGGCTGCACATGGAAGGCGCGTTCCGACGCGCCGAGATCCGGATATTCGTAATTCTGCGGGTGCGTATAGGCCTTCCATTCCTTTTCATCGTTCTTGCGCAGCATGCGGTTCGCGTGCGCAGACATATGTCGGGAGTCGACGGCTTCCCAATCGATACCCTTGAGCTTATCAACTACGCTCTTCCAGTCTTCTTTGACGATCAGCCCCCAGAAATGCGTGTGCATATCCGGAACGCCGACGTAGCGGATGATTTCATCATTGAAGACGTAGCCCGTCACCGTGAGGCCCGAGTCCTTAAAGGGCTTCTCAAACATCACGACGTCAAGCGGCTGCTTTTCCACCTTTAGATAAGCACGGTTGCCGTCGCGAATCTTGAGCGACTCGGGAATATTTTTATCTTTGGCGATCGCATCAAAATACGTTGCACGGCAGGTCGAAAGAGCCGTCAGAAGCTGCGAGTCCGCAGCTTGGGCGGAAGGCAGCAGGGTGAGTGCAGCGCCGGCAGCGGCGAGCGCTGAAACCAAAAACTTCACAATGGGTCTCCTGAGTGGCATGGTTTTATTGATTGCCTGCCATTCTTAACCTCTGCGCTTGCGTCTTTCTTAAGGTACGGGTTTATGCGCAGAAAACCTGCCATTTCAGAAAATACAAAAAAGGCCCGAATGAGTGACTCCTATCACTCATTCAGGCCAAACAAAGCGGGCCCGAAGCACCTCACAACGTTTCTGACCCACTTTGGGGGAATCGCTGATCGGCCTCTTCGGATGACGGCGGGAGTCATGCTCACCGCCGCCTCACCTCAAGGGTCGCTCAAGGGGGTTTTCCGCTTCATCTTTGAGACCCTGCTGGTTAAGCAGACTGCTCTGCCTTCGCTTTTTCCACGTCGAAGGTAAAGTCTTCGCCAGCAGTCCCCACCTTGACGGTGTCGCCCGGCGCAGCTTTGCCTTCGAGGAGGAGCCGAGCAATGCCGTTCTCGATGCGGTCCTGAATTGCGCGGCGCAGCGGACGAGCGCCGAACTGCGGATCGAACCCCACCTTGGCGATTTCGTCGAGCGCGGCTTCCGTCACATCCAGACCGATCTGCTGAGCGGTCATGCGTTTGCGGAGCTGCTCGAGCTGGATCTCAGCAATCTTGCGCACGTTGGCTGCGTCAAGGCTGTTGAAGACCACAATCTCGTCAATACGGTTGACGAACTCAGGACGGAAGTGCGCACGCACCTCCTGCATCACAGCGGACTTGATCTTGTCCTGCGGTTCGCCCTGCATTTCCTGAATCTCAGCCGAGCCAAGGTTCGAGGTCATGACGATCACGCAGTTCTTGAAGTCCACCGTGCGGCCCTGACCGTCCGTCATGCGGCCGTCGTCGAGCACCTGCAGCAATACGTTGAAGACATCCGGATGAGCCTTTTCGACTTCGTCGAGCAGGATCACCGAATAGGGCTTACGCCGCACGGCTTCCGTCAAGTAGCCGCCTTCTTCGTAGCCGACGTATCCCGGAGGCGCACCGATCAAACGAGCAACGCTGTGCTTTTCCATGAATTCCGACATATCGATGCGAATCATCGCCTCGTCGGTATCAAAGAGGAATTCTGCGAGTGCTTTCGTCAGCTCGGTCTTGCCGACACCCGTCGGGCCAAGGAAGAGGAAGCTGCCGTACGGGCGGTTGGGATCCGAAAGACCTGCACGGCTTCTCAGAATGGTTTCCGTGACGCGCTTGACCGCTTCATCTTGACCGATAACACGCTTTTCAAGCGCATCGGCCATATGCAGCAGCTTCTGGCGTTCGCCTTCCATCATCTTCGAAACCGGAATACCGGTTGCGCGGCTCACCACCTCAGCGATTTCCTCAGCGCCTACGCTCGTGCGCAGCAGCTTCGGACCGCCTTTTTCAGTCTTCTCAGTATCCTTCTCGGCCTTTTCCGCACGCTTGAGCTTTTCTTCGAGCTTGGGCAGCACGGCGTACTGAAGCTCTGCGAGCTTCTCGTACTGAGCCTGACGACGGTACTCATCCATCTGACGGCGGACGCGGTCGATCTCATCGCGCACGCTCTTTTCACCAAGCGCTTCGCTCTTTTCCTTCTTCCAGACCTCTTCGAGGTCGGCGTACTCGCGCGAAAGTTTTTCGATTTCGGCTTCAATCGCAGCGAGACGCTTCTTGGAGGCGTCGTCCGTTTCCTTCTTCATCGCTTCGCGCTCGATCTTTAACTGGATCAAGCGGCGGTCAAGCTTATCGAGGGCTTCGGGCTTGCTGTCGATTTCCATCTTCACGCGTGCAGCCGCCTCATCGATCAAGTCAATGGCCTTATCGGGCAGGTAGCGGTCGGTAATGTAGCGATGCGAAAGTTCAGCAGCTGCGACAATGGCCGGATCGGTAATCTCCACACCGTGATGGGCTTCATACTTTTCCTGCAGGCCGCGCAGAATAGCGATGGTATCTTCAACCGAAGGCTCATCGACAAACACTTTCTGGAAGCGGCGTTCAAGCGCAGCGTCCTTTTCGACGTACTTGCGGTATTCGTCGAGCGTCGTCGCGCCAATCACATGAAGTTCGCCGCGGGCGAGTGCGGGTTTAAGCATATTGCCCGCATCCATGCTGCCCTCGGTTTTGCCGGCGCCGACGACCGTATGAATTTCGTCGATGAAGAGAATGATTTTCCCTTCCTGAGCCGTCACTTCCTGAAGGAGCTTCTTCAGACGCTCTTCAAACTCACCGCGGTACTTCGCACCGGCAATCAAACCCGCCATATCGAGCGAGAGAATCACCTTGTTGCGCAAGGTATCGGGCACTTCATTGTTGACGATTCGCTGAGCAAGGCCTTCCACGACGGCGGTCTTACCAACACCGGGTTCGCCGATCAGAACGGGGTTGTTTTTCGTGCGGCGCTGCAGAATCTGCATCGTGCGGCGAATTTCATCATCGCGGCCGATCACCGGATCAAGCTTGCCCTGACGAGCACGCTCGGTGAGGTCTATCGTGTATTTCTTGAGCGCTTCACGCTGATTTTCCGCGTCGGGATTGTCGGCTTTGTCCGTACCGCGCACGGCTTTGATGGCCTCTTCCATTGCACGGCGCGTAAGCCCGGCCTCTTTGGCCAGACGTCCGGCTTCCGTTTTGTCCTCGGTAAGGGCAAGCAGCGCCATTTCCGTCGAAATGTATTCGTCGCCCGCCTTCATGGCCTCTTTTTCCGTGAGGTTCAAGAGGTTCATCAAGTCGCGCGAAATCTGAACATCGCCGCCCTGCCCCGTCACTTTGGGCAGACGGTCAACGGCATCCTTCACGTCACGTTCGAGGCGTCCGACATTCACGCCGGCGCGCTCGAGCAGACTGCGCGTAGACCCTTCCGTATCGGCGAGCAGAGCGGCGAGCAGGTGCAGGGGTTCCATGAACTGATTGTCATGAGCCAGCGCAATCGACTGCGCACTCCCTATGGCATCCTGAAACTTCGTCGTTAACTTGTCTTGACGCATATATAAAAACTCCTTTGGAGAGGTCCCGCCTTGACGAAGCCCTTTTGTAGGGTTCCGCCGGGGTTCCTCCCGAACATAGCTTCTATATGGGGTCAACACCGATTAGAAACAAGGGCGCCGATTCCAGGAAACGGCGCCCATTAACGAATGGTTTCACTTTCAAGTTGACGCAGAGTGTGTTTTCTGTCTACACGAGCCACCGCTCTCGCGCCTTGTCGTCGCTCTCGCGGGCATCAACCCAGCGTTCACCGTCCGGCGTCTGCTCCTTCTTCCAGAAAGGCGCCTCGGTTTTGAGCCAGTCCATGATGTATTCACAGCCGGCAAATGCGTCGCCGCGGTGCTCGGCCGAGGTGAGGCAGAGCACGATTCTGTCACCCACCTTCAGTTCGCCCACGCGGTGCACAACAATCACATCCACCAAATGAAAGCGTTCGCGCGCGGCGGCCGCGATCTTCGCGAGTGACTTTTCAGTCATGCCCGGATAGTGTTCGAGCGTCATGCGCGACACCGCGGCACCGTCATTCTTATTGCGCACCAAGCCCACAAATGACGCTACGCCGCCTGCCGACGGACTCTCACGCATGATGCGGGACAGTTCTTCGTCCAGCGAAAAATCTGCCTCACCCACTCGGATGTCGGTAATGGCCATCTCAGCCCCCGGTCACCGGCGGGAAGAAGGCGACTTCATCGCCCTCTTTGACGACTGCATCATCACCGGCAAGCTCTTGATTTACCGCCGCGCGAATGCGTTTGAGGTTGCGAAAGGCATGCGCCCACACCTCTCCCTTGGCGATCAGGGCTTCGCGCACTTGAGCAACAGAGGCCGCATCACCAGCCAGCTCAACGGTTTCCGTACCGGTGCCGACCGCATCACGCAGACTGGCAAAAAAGATGACCTTGACCTTCATGAATTTTCCTTCTTATAAGGATGACAGGGTTTTCCCGCAATCTTAAGCAAAGAACTGCGCAAAGGGGTAATAGTGCACCACATCTCCGCGATGGATGACCGCCCCCGACGGAATGTCGACCAGACCATCTGCCCATGCGCAGCTCGAAAGCACCTGCGAATTCTGCGTGTGATAGATATCCAGCCCGCCCTCTGCGTTGCGCCGCACGCGAACGAATTCCTCACGGTCTCCAGCCTTGAGCCAGTCAAAATCCGCCCGGATCTTCATCGGCGTAAGATCCACTTCCTTCAGTCCCATACGACGCAAAAGGAAGGGGCGCGCCATCATCAGCAGCACAACGAAGCCTGAAACCGGGTTGCCCGGAAGCCCTACAAAAGGAACGCCCTTTACTTCGCCGAATGCCAGCGGCTTGCCGGGCTTGAGCTTCACGCGCCACAGATCGATGCGGCCGAGCGCTTCAACGGCGGGCTTAATGTGATCTTCTTCGCCCACCGACATGCCGCCCGTCGTGAGAATCACGTCCGACGTTTCCGCAGCGTGCTCGAAGGCGCGCTTGGTGGCCTCCAGGCTGTCCGGAACGCTGCCAAGGTCTGTCACCTCGCAGCCCAGAAGCTGCAGGATGCTGCGCACCATGAAGCGGTTGGAGTTGTAGATGCCGCCCGGAGGAAGCGGTTCGCCGGGCTGCACGAGTTCGTCGCCGGAAAAGAAGACCCCGACGCGCAGCTTCCGGAACACTGTCACATATGCTCGGCCAATCGAGGCAGCCATACCAATGGCTCCCGGCGTCAGGCGGTCGCCCACGTGAAGAATGACGCTGCCGGCCGCCACGTCGGAACCCTGACGGCGCACCCAGGCGCCGATCTGCGGAGTCTGCGAAAAGGCGACAACATCACCCTCACGACTCACGTCCTCCTGCGGCACCACCGTATCAGCTCCCGGCGGAAGCGGTGCGCCGGTAAAGATGCGCGCACACGTTCCCGGCAGCAGCGGACCGCCGATTTTGCCCGCAGCAATGCGTTCTGCCACCGGCAGGCGCACCGGCGCATCCTGCGAAGCCGAAGCAATATCCTCGACCCGCAATGCATAGCCGTCCATCTGCGAATTGTCCCAGCCCGGCACATCAATCGGGCTGGCGATGTCTTCGGCCAGCACCCGGCCGGTGGAATACATCAGCGGAATCGTTTCCGTATCTTCAATCGGCTTGGCTTCGCTTAAAAGCAGGCGCAAGGCCTCGGCATAGGTGATCATGAATTGGATCCAGAAGAAAAAAGGAGAGCCCGACGCACGTGCTTGATCGTCGGGCCTGAATGACTGCTGCGTTCAGCGCGCAGACTTCTTTGCACCTGCCGCCAAGGCAAGTCCCTCAATAAAGTCTGCCGTTTCTTCCGGCCGGTTAATGTCAAGCTTCGGCACGCCCGCGAAATCAGGCAATCAGGCTCGTCAAAGTCGCTTGCCGCAGCCGCTAGATTGATCCGTCCGCCGAACTCTCGCATGAGCGGCGGTCGATCGGCAGCGGCTTGTCGACGAACCTCAATTTTAGGGAAGGATCCTTCGTGCTTGAAGCCCTCCACAAGAACGATGTCTGCGTCACCTGTTTCTTTTAGCAGTTCATCGATTCCGGGCGCTCCTTCCGGCGTCTCGGTCAAGACCGCCCAGCGCTCGGGCGTGCGCAGTATCACACGCGATGCGCCGGATTCGCGATAGCGCCAGGTGTCTTTGCCCGGCGTATCGAGATCTATGTGATGATGCGCATCCTTGACCGCACAGACGCGCCAGCCGCGCGCCGCAAGAATACGGAGCACGGCTGCTGCAAGCGTGGTCTTCCCCGAGCCGGATCGCCCGATGAAGCCCATAACGAAAGGTTTCTTGGTTTCAGTACTCATTCTTTTGCAAACGCGGCAACTGCCTCACGCACGGCCGCAATATCTGCGGGCAGCGGCGTTTTCTTCTGCTTGCGCTCAAAGATGTCATTAAAGCGCTCAGGCAGCGGAACCGTTTCCCCAGTAGCCTGCTTCGTGATGCGGGGGAACTTCACCGCCTGCACCGTTTCCCAGCAAAGCGTCTTCACGCCCACCGGATGAAGATAGGTGCCCGTGTAAAGGCAGTCTGCCGTTTGCGGATCAATCATGCGGTGATTCGTCACCCACAGTGACTCAATCATTTCCAGACGATTCGGGTGATCAGAGGTGCCCGCCGCGAGTCCTGAACGACGAATTTTGTTGAACTCCTCTTTCGTCAGTTCAAATCGACCGTTGGTCTCCAGCTCCGTCATCAGCTCTGCAATGCGTTCGCCGTTGCGTCCGAGCACTTCAAAAAGGAAGCGCTCAAAGCTCGCAGCTCTTGAAATATCCATGGAGGGCGACGACGTCGCTACCGTTTCACTGACTGGACGCGGGGCATAGACACCCGTACGGAAAAATACATCAATAGCGTCATTTTCGTTAGTGGCCACCAAGATACGCAAAATGGGAAGCCCCATCGCGCGCGCCACCCAACCTGCGAAAGCATTGCCGAAATTCCCGGCCGGCACCACAAAGACGACAGGCTCCGTATTAAAGCTCGTTGCTTGAATATAGCCATAGAAAAACGCCGCAACATGCACTGCAATACGCAACCAGAGATAGCTATTGACTGCACCCAAATGCGCTTCTTTGCAGAAAGCCTCGTCAGAGAGGAGTTCTCGCACTAAAGCCTGACAATCATCGAAAGTGCCGTCAATCTCAATGTTGAGAACGTTTTTATCTTTATTGGAATAAAGCTGCGCGGCTTGGAACTTCGACATGCGGTCTTTAGGCGAAAGCATCACAACCTTGACGTCTGAATGACCGCCGAAAGCAGCCTCTGCCGATGCCCCCATATCGCCCGTCGTAGCGCCTAAGAGCGTGATCGAACGTGGTCCCTTGTCCCAATGCTTTTCGTGAACTTGCGACAGGAACTGGAGACTGAAGTCATTGATCGAAAGCGACGGGCCGTTGGAAAGTTCATAGATGCCGACACCGTCCTGCAGCCATGTAATCGGCGCTACATCGTGCGCCTTAAACATATCCAGCCCGTTGGGGAAGATCGATGGCTGCCATGCGTCCCGGCAGAGCTGCCAAAGATCCTTCTGCGGCAGCTGCGTCCAGAAACGCGAAAGGACTTCGAGTGCAACGCTTGAAAAGTCTCGTCCCCGCAGCTGGGCCAGTTCATCAGCGGTGAACTTTGGGTAGTTTTCCGGCACGTAGAGGCCGCCGTCTCGGGCAAGACCTTCAAACGTAATGTCAGCGAAGGTCTTACCGTCTGCGGCGCCGCGCGTCGAGATATAGAGCATGGGAGATCTCCGTGAAGGGAATGACGTCACTCTTGAAAACGACATTCGTTGTGGGATGTCAGACGACGAAGAATTGTTAACGTCGTCCCGAACTATTGATCTGATCGTACCTTAGAAGTCGGCAATTCTCTTTGAAATGACGGAAAGTATTTTTCCTTAATTCACAAACGATAATTGTTTACATTCATGTGCGTTCGACGACATCCACGATTCAGGCTTCCCGAGTATGCAATCCAATTGTTCTGATGAATCCCCGGTTTGTGACGATTCAATCTCGAGAAAATCGGTGGTTAGAATGGAAGCACCCTTTTTAAGGAACTCAGTCTTGTCCGACAGCCGTCCATATATGCCTGCCTCAGCACTGCCGGTTCCTGCCTTACCAGATACTTTTTAAATATGCCGCTTCCCAAAGCTCCTGCGCATCCCGCCGAAATCCTTGAAGACTACGGTACTCCCGCAACTCCCGAATCCGAACGCAAACTGCCCGATGTCAAAATCGTGAATGCGATGGAGTCGCACCCCGCTGCGGCCGTCAAGACAGGCAAGCGCAGAAACGTGAAGGCGGCCCGATCAGCCGAACCTCTCCCAGCGACTCCCGCCTCTAAAACCGCAAAGACAGCTCAGGCGCCGCTCACCGAACCGCTATCCAAAAAGTCCGTGAGCAAAAAGCTCAAAGCTGCTCAGAAGTCTGAACTTGCCGCAAGTCCAGCAATAGCCGATGTTTCAGCAAAATCCTCGGCAAAGCCGAAGCGAGCCGCAGCACCGGCTAAACCTGCTCTTGCCCCCAAAGCGGCAGACACTGCCAAGAAAGCAAAGTCCGCCCCGCAAAAAGCAATTAAGACACCCGCACCGAGCACGAAAACGCAGCCTGACTACGCTGCAGACCGCCGCCGTTCAGGCAATGCCGGACGCCGCGGACGTGCGCAGATGCCCGACAACCTGCCCAAGCTTTTCGTCCTCGACACCAACGTGCTGATGCACGATCCGCTCTCACTATTCCGTTTCGCCGAGCATGACGTTTTCCTGCCGATGACGGTTCTTGAGGAGCTCGATACCCATAAAAAGGGACTTACGGATGTTGCCCGCAATGCCCGCTCAGTAAGCCGTGCATTGGATCAGCTGATTGAAGCCAACGGCGGCCGTATTCAAGAGGGCGTTGAACTTTCACTGCTCGGGAATACCGAAGCTACCGGTCGACTCTGGTTTGAAACGAAACCTTTGGCCGAAGAACTCCCCGCAGAGCTCCCGAGCTTCCGTGGCGACAATTCAATTCTGGCCACCGTCCGCGGCGTTGCCAAGGCATTCCCAAAACGTGCTGTTGTGTTGGTGAGCAAAGACATCAACATGCGCATCAAGGCGACAACGCTCGGCATCCCCGCTGAAGACTACTTCAACGACAAGGTGCTCGACGACACCGACATGCT
>OCAK01001565.1_pt1 | contig 11956 bp, 8 predicted proteins | sample 1538301 | NCBI WGS metagenome assembly OCAK01 (sample SAMEA2580285, study PRJEB22360) | human gut metagenome | biome: human gut; feature: human-associated habitat; material: faeces | place: Denmark | collected 2008/2010 | reverse complement strand
GGGTAGCCTGTACCATATTCTTAGGCGGCTGCAACTTCCGCTGCCCATTCTGCCAGAATGGAGCTCTTGTCGTGGAGCCTGACACCCAGCCTGAATATTCCCAGGAGGAAATCCTGGCTTTTCTAAAAAAAAGAAAGGGGATTCTCGATGGCGTCTGTATTTCCGGCGGTGAACCCACACTTGCACCGGAGCTACCGGAATTTCTCAGCAGGATCAGGGAGCTGGGCTATGATGTGAAGCTCGATACCAACGGTTCCCGCCCCTCCGTGGTAAAAAATCTCGCAGCAGCTGACCTGATCAACAAGGTTGCCATGGATATCAAGGCCTGTCCTTCCAACTATCATGTGCTTACCGGTGTACATGCTGATCTGGATGGGATCCGGGAAACTGCCGGATGGCTGCTGGACGGACACCTTGATTATGAATTTCGTACAACAGTTGTGAGGGAACTTCATTCTGAAAAAGATTTTCAGGAGATCAGCCGGTGGTTAAGCGGTGCAAAAGCTTATTATCTCCAGGCTTACCGGGATTCCGACGGAGTTCTGATACCGGGATTCTCTGCCTGCTCCGAGGAAGAAATGAAAAACTACCGGGATATCCTGTCTCAGACGATCCCGGTAGTAGAAATTCGTGGTATGGAGCTGTGATCTGCGGATTTGCAAAACTGTTTGCTTATCTGCATGGATGCCGAAATTTTTCTGATCAGATGTTAATAAAACAGTACCAGTATCCTCCCTTTCCGCCTGGGATATGAATATCCGGACATTCCTTAAAGTAGGGAAAGCCAAACATATTGGCCATAAACCGTTCCTGCTGGCTGTATCCGCCGGGTACTCCCAGTATGTACTGTCCCCGGGGATTTCTGCACAGCAGAAGATGGCCGAAATTCTGATATCCGTACATGACAAAACGGTTGCTGCAGAAACAGCCGTTTTTTCTGCATAAGGCACTGCAGTCCGATGGTCTGATCTTGCGGCAGTCTGTGAAATAGCCGTCGTTAAAGGGATCATCACAGGGTATTCCCGGAAGTGGACGAGATGGCTCCGGTCGCGATGGTTTCGGCGGATGCGGTGACGGCTGGCCTGGTCGCGGTGGCTCCGGCGGATGCGGTGATGGCTGGCCTGGTCGCGGTGGCTCCGGCGGATGCGGACCGGGAGCCTGATATGAATTTCCGGTTTCCGATGTCTTTAATACATCCTCCTGAATCTCCTCCACCGTCATGATCCTGTCTGACTCCTTCTGATTTTCCTGCACTTCTGGCAAGGTTCCATCTTTTTGATTTTCTTCTTCCTTTTCTTCCCGCTCTCCGCCGCCTTCTGATATTCCGTTCCTATTTTCTCCGTTTCCTTCCGAGATTCCGTTTCTTTTTTCTTCCACTCGCGGAAATTCTCCGGCCGGATCGGCTGATCATCCCATTCCGTTCCCCAGAATCCGCCGGCATCGGAGATCAGAAGCAGTCCTCCAAGCTCCTGAAGACTTTTTCCCATGCCTCCAATATCCCCTGTATCCGTCTCCAGTGCGCACTCGATCCGTTCCCGCCCGGTAACACAGCTTCCGATCAAAATACCATCCATCAGCCCTTCCTGCCGCACAAACCCATACACTCTGCACCGACTTCCAGGCTCCAGTCCAACGCAGCGCAGATGAACCTCCACACGGCATTTCCTATCTCTGGCCTCCACCCTCACATAACCGCTGCTGCCATCTTTTTTTCCTTTCCGATACTCGTACACATACGCAACAAAACGCTGATATCCAGCCAACGCACGTCCCTCCGGTATTTCGGTTTCGTTAATATATATGAAGATCGAGAGAAATCATTCCATCAACTGAAAAAAGCTCCAGGATGTACAAACATAAAAAAGAACCCCTCAACCAAGGGATTCTCAAGCTGTTAGTCGAAAGAATACGGCTATACCCGAATCAGTACACCGAAACAGAATATTAACAGACAGGTGAAGAATTAAGACGTACAGAAAATTTGCGCATTTGTCAAAAAAGCATTACTATCTTAGAACATTTTGCGCTTGTCAGGATTTTCCGTATATGCTACACTGTACGGGAACAATCGTGTTACAGGGTGGCTGACCTCTAGTCCCAAAAGGATGGAGGTGGTGCTGATGAACAACAATTATTTTGACTTCAAAGATCTTATGGCTTTTGGCATGTTCATTCTAGCATTGCTTACGTTCGTATTAACGTTTTGTAAGTAATTCTTTACATAGAAAAACCACCCCAAAACTTTGGCCGAGTACAGGGTGGGATTTTCTAATCTTCTCTTATAAGGTCAACCCCTTGTGGGCGGTTGTTCTTTATATCTGTATTATAGCACTGCTATTTAAAGCATTCAAGAATATTTTCATCTGTAAATATAAAAAAGCCCCTGGCGGTCCATGCTCGGGACATTCACCAAATGCTTTCTCCTTTCTTTTCTCATTGAGGTAACACAAACTTACATTCCTTCATTTTCCACACAAAAAAAAGAACCCCTCAACCAAGGGATTCTCAAGCTGTTAGTCGAAGCGACAGGATTTGAACCTGCGACCTCTGCGTCCCGAACGCAGCGCTCTACCAAACTGAGCCACGCTTCGTTATTCTGTTTCAGTTGTTTGTGTGTTGCTCAACTGCAAGAGCTATTATATTAGAGTTTCTGTACTTTGTCAATAGAAAAAATTAAAATTTTTCAAAAAAATCGAATTTTTTCTTTTTTCCTGCTTCGGGCATGCATTTTCGCAGACCCGAAGCAGTTTTGGGAAAGGTTCTTTATAACATATCAAGTATATTCAAGTGAAATATATGCTTATTTCACTGTAACTGTTACCTTTTTTGTGATTCCGTTGCTGCTTACATAGATAACAGCTTTTCCTTTTTTCACACCTTTAACAACACCTTTGCTGCTTACAGTAGCAACTTTTGTATTGCTGCTTCTGTAGGTGATCTTTGCCTTTGAAGTAGCAACTGCCTTGATGGCTGTTGTTTTCTTTGCTTTTACACTTACAGCTGTTTTGGATGTGATCTTCAGGCTACCTTTTTTTACTGTGATCCTGCAGGTTGCTTTGTAGCTTCCGCATTTTACTGTAATTGTAGCTGTTCCTGCTTTTTTTGCTGTTACTTTTCCGCCTGCGCTTACCACTGCAACGGATTTATTACTGCTTGTATAAGTAACTTTTCCGCTAACGCCTGTTTTTTCCACTTTGATCTGGCTTGTTCCACCCACAAATACAGTTTTCGCTGAAGCCGAAGCTTTTACAGCCGGCTTCTTGACTGTGATCTTGCAGGTTGCTTTATAATTTCCGCATTTCGCTGTGATCACAGCTGTACCTGCCGCCTTTGCAGTTACCTTTCCATTTGCGGCTACAGCTGCAACAGATGGTTTACTGCTTGTATAGGTTACTTTTCCGGTAACACCTGCGGTCGTTGCTTTCAGCGTCACTGTAGCTGGAGATCCTTTTACATAAAGCGTCTTCGCTGATGCATTCAGTTTTACAGATGGCGTTTTTACAGTAAGCTTGTACTGTGCAGTTTTTCCTGCTGCAGATGTTGCTGTGATCACGGCTGTTCCTGCTGCTTTCGCAGTTACTTTTCCGTTCTCGTCCACAGATGCAACCGTTTCATTATCGGAAGCGTATGTTACATCCTTGCAATTCTCGCCTGTTGCTTCAAGCTGTCTGGAGCTTCCGATATAAAGAACTCCTGAATTTTCTTTAAAAGCAATCGTTCCATACACCAGCTGAACAGAAACATCTGCATGACCATCACTGGAAACTCTTACTGTATAGGTTTCATTTTCCGGTCTCGCTACAGTGGAATCCAGAGCAACCACTCCATCTGTAGTTACTGCATCCTGTACAAGATATGTTGTCTCTGAAGCATGTCCGACACCTGTTGTATAGAAAACAGATACCTTCGGATTTTTGTATTTATCAAGATTTGCAAGCTTAACATGGGTGCTGTCCGTAAATTCCGGAGAAACAGCCATCTCTTCTGTTGCCTGCGGTTTAACATAAATACCATCTGCAAATTCATATACATACGCGCCGTCTGCCATAATGTACGTGATCTTGTTTACGGTTTTTCCCTCAAGACCTGTATCTTTTGCAAAGGCAACCTTATACACCTTCAGCCACATCTCGTTCATATGACGCATGCCATATTTTCCGCCGTCTGTTGTTTCCAGGATCATTCCCTGAATCCCGGAGTTAACTGCAAAATCGGAATCACTCTTTGTATTGCGGAGATATTTTGTGCTGGTTTCTTTTACATCAATCTCATAATCTCCCCAGCGAGAAGATGTTTTGAGTGTTGCCTCCGCATCTGTCACAGTTGCTTTTACATTAAATTTTGTAGCACTGTATGTTCCATCTGTATTCAGTGTTTTATACTGCCCAGGCTCTACCGTCGGAGTACGTCCCAGGGTGATCCCTGCTGCTTCTGTATATACTCCGCTTTCCGGAAGTTCTCCCGCTTCTGAAAGGATCTGCGCCTCTACATACGTTTTTGCATCTGTAGCTACATTAACCTTTTTTACTCCTGCGATCTCATAGCCATTTTCTGTCAGATTCTGAACATCTGCATTTCCGAAAACAGTACTTTTTCTGGTTGTGGCAGATGTAACGGAATCATACTTGCGGCTCGTTGCATCTCCCGCATAAAATTCCTCGTATGACAGAGATGCCGTACCGTAAAGTGTTCCTGTCAGTGCCTGATGTCCATTTGCCACCTTATAATAAATATCTGTTCCCGGAATCTGTGTATATCCATCCACCGCTCCCTTTACCCAGTAATAGGAAACATTGGAAACCGTGATCGGCTGGCCTGTCAGTGTGATATTTTTTGTCATATCCACATAATTGTCGCTTGAGATCATAACCGTGTAGATCTCATCCCCGGCCCTGGCTACACTGCTTTCAAAGGTTACCACCCCATTCTCTGCCACTGCATGATCTACAACATACGTTGTCTTTTTACCATGGCCACTTCCTGTTGTGTAGTATACGGAAACCTTAGGGTTTTCATATTTGTCAAGATCATCAACTTTAACCTGGGTTGTATTTTCTTTTACAAAAGCTGCCTGTACCTTCATTCCTGCTTCAGGCTGTTTTTTCACAAGAGGAGCTTTGTCTCCGAACTCATATATATAGGAACCGTCCGGAGTAATATAAGTCACCTTTGAAATTTTTTCCCCGATAAGCCCGGATCCTGCTGAAAACGCAAGTTCGTAGGGCTGTACCCAGATTTCATAGGTATGACGAAGTCCTACCTTCTTACCACTGGCAGTTTCAAGGATCACTCCCAGTGTATTTCCGCCTACAGCAAAATCATCCTGTCTGGAATTGCGGAGATATTTTGTGCCGGCTTCTTTTACCACCAGCATATAATCGCCCCAGATCGACGGTGCCTGGATCTGGGCGGATGCATCTGTGACCGTTGCTTTTACATCGAATTTTGTTGCACTGTATGTTCCGTCTGTATTCAGTGTTTTATACTGTCCTGTTTCCTGTGACGGCGCTTCATTCAATGTAATATCTGCTGCCTCTGTATAGACACCCTCTCTCGGAAGCTTGGAAGCAGCTTTCAGCGCCTGTGCATCTACATAGGTTTCCGCGTCCACTGCAACACTTACATTCTTCACACCTTGGATCTGATATCCGGAAGAGGTCACCTCTGTGCTGTCCTCATTAGCAAAAATCTGATTTTTACTCGTTGTTGCCGAAGTGATAGCGTCATAGCTCTCCTGAGTGGTATCCCCGGCATAAAATTCCGAATAACTTAAAGTTGTCGTTCCGTACAGTTTTCCGTTCAGAGCGGTCTGTCCATCTGCCACTTTTACATAAACGCCTGTTGTTCCTATCTGTGTATATCCCTCTGCCGGCTGCATGGACCAGAGATATTTCACTCCTGCAACAGTGATCTCAGAAGCATCCTGAAGAACCTCGCCTGCTTCTGCCATAAATGCTTCTCCATCACCGAATGCCTCTTCTGTATCCTCCTGGATCTGCGGTTCCTCTTCCTGTTGAATCTCTTCTGCTGAAATTTCTGCTACTTCTTCCTGAATAGCTTCTGCATCACTTTCTTCCGGCTCTTCCGACTGGATATCAGCTTCACCAACTTCCGGCTGGCCCTGGGAAACAGACTCCTGATCCTCGTTCTCTCCTTCTTCCTGTGCTGTCTCTCCTTGTGTTTCTTCTGACACGTCACTAAAAACTTCCGCCTCAGACGCCATTGCCGTTACCGGCACTCCTGACGCGATCACCGCTGAGCTCAGAACGAGTGCAGCTGACTTCTTAAAAAGCTTCCACTTATGCATACCTGTCCTCCTCTTTGTCTTTTATATTACACGACTTTATACCAGATCATGACCTTACAGCTGCTCTGGTTAATTGAAATTTCTTCTGCAGGATATTCAACATATGTCAGTTTCTGCAGAAGTGCTCTGTCAAGCACGCTTTAGTTTGTCTAAACTAACATATCGTCATTTTATCAATGCTTAAATTATTTGTCTATACATATCTGGCAAAAAAGCCTCGCGGTTATTGTTGTTTTTTTCTCAACTAAAAATTGTTTTCAAAATATTTATATTATTATCTAATATTTCAAACAAAAAAAGTATATATTCCAAGACATCATTTCAGGAAATGCAACAGCCATTGCCATTTCCTCCGGCATTCTCAGATCATATACTTTTTTATATTTCTATATTTTTGCTTTCTTTTATGCCCAGCGGCTCTTCTGTTCTTCGCAGATACTGTTCCACTGGCAGTTTCCACAGATTTCCTTACGTTTATCCATCGCAAGGATTTTTTCCTGGACTTTTTTTGTAAATTCGCTGAAGTGCAATGTCTGTCCGGCCTTCAGTCCACATTTTTCCAGCACGGCATTGTCATACTCTGCCACTTTATCTCCGGCTTCACAATGTCCGCCCAGATTATTCGGACAGGCAGAGCAGATCTCATCCGTATCCACATGAAGCCTTATTTTCTTTCCCTCCAGAAAAATCTTCAGCATCTCGGCCATATGTGCAGTAAAACCGTTACTGTAGCCTTCCCCCTTAAAATACGCCAGGCACATACCATGATGAGGGCGCAGAGGAATGACTATTTCCTCTGTGCCCTCATCAGAAGCATATGCCGCAGCACTGCTTTTATCTTGCATATTTACGTACCTTTCCTGATAAAACATAAGCCAGTGCAATCTTGATAAGATCCGGAATGATAAACGGGAACACACACCAGCCAAGAACTGCCATAAGGCCTACCGGACCTGTGCTTCTTGTGTAGGCAAACATAAACCATGCGGTTCCAAAGGCATAGCATACGATCAGTCCAACGATCATGGAAATGATCTGAACAACCGGCTTTCTGCCAAAAACGTGCTCAATTGCCCACATAACAAGTGCGGAAAAGATAAATCCAATGATATATCCACCTGCATTTCCGAGAAGAGCTCCAATGCCTCCGGAAAATCCTGCAAAAACCGGAACTCCTACTGCTCCAAGAAGAACATAAACCAGAACTGCCAAAGTTCCTCTTTTTCCTCCAAGCACACCAACTGCCATAAATACTCCGAATGTCTGCAGAGTAAACGGTACCTGTGCCGGAATGGAAATCCATGAGCAAACTGCCATCACTACTGCAAAAACTGCACTGTAAACAAGATCATACGTCTTGCTTCTGCCTGCTGCCACTGTTGTCATAATAATCTGTATCCTTTCTTTCCTTTTCTGCTTTTCCTGTCGGAAGATCATTCCTGTCCTTTATAAATGATATCCGCTCTTTCGCTGTTAACAATTTAACACAGCAGAATTTGGATGTCAACTTAATTTTATTTTTTAAGTTTACATTTCACAATGCCGTTTACTACTATGTAAACCTGCCATTTACAAATGATATTGTCAATTTTCACTTTCAAATTCCCCTCTCTGATGCTATACTGAAACCAATGAGTTTTCAGCAAAAAGGGGGATTTTTCCACATGGATATACACGATATTCATAACATCAGCACCAACTGCACACGGACTGAATTTGTAGGGACCGCAGTCCTTGACACAATCGGACTCGTGATCTCCGGAGTTGATGATTCTCTGCTTAAAAAGATGAACGTAGGTACCCAATACCACTGTCTGGGGCTTTTCAGTTCCCGAACAGGCGCTGCCGGCCAAATCACAGCTATTGACGATGCAGTAAAAGCCACAAATACAGAAGTCCTTTCCATTGAACTTCCAAGAGACACCAAGGGCTGGGGCGGTCATGGAAACTATATCGTCCTTGGCGGAAATGATGTATCCGACGTGCGTCACGCCATTTCTCTGGCTCTGGAACTGACTAACAAATATGCAGGTGAGGTCTACATCAGCGAATCCGGCCACCTGGAGTTTGCTTTTTCCGCAAGTGCAGGTCCTGCTATCCATAAAGCCTTCGGCACACCTCTGGGTGAAGCATTTGGTTTCATGGCAGGTTCTCCGGCTGCTATCGGTCTTGTGATGGCAGATAATGCCGTGAAATCCGCAGCAGTATCCATTACACAATATATGACTCCGAATATCGGTACCAGTCATTCCAATGAAGTGATCATCGCCATCTCCGGTGATGCCAGTGCTGTAAAAGCTGCTGTACTGGAAGGCCGTCAGACAGGCCTTGAGCTTCTCATCGGTATGGGAACCTATCCGGAGATCCCGGGTACGCCGTATCTGTAAAATCTCCGGATTGCAGGAAATTTGTGAATTTCCACACACTACACTTCACGAAACACATATCTGCGTCATGCATACAAAAGCAGCGCTGCAGGGATCAGCATACGATCCTGCAGCGCTGTGTTTCTCTTAAATATTCTCCTATGGATTTTTCCGGATCAGCCCACCTGATATACATCTGCAGACTGAAGTCCGAAGCTTAATGCCTCAGAATGACTTCCACAATAGATATCCACATGTCCGTAAGGAGTTCCCAGATCCTCTACCGTATAAACAGTACCGTTGATCAGAAGCTTGGTCCCAAACGGAACACCTGCCATAGCAACGGTACGTCCTGCTGTCGGAACTGTTCCGCTGGCGGTAAGATTGCCGGCTGTACCGCAGCACTGTGCACAGTTGCAGTATGCGGTCAGTGTAAAGTTTCCAAGATATGTTCCCTGACTGGAAGAACCGGAATCGGACGTATCCGCAGAGGCATCTTCCGTCTCCTCGGAAGCTGTCTCATCATTGGAAACCTCCTCAGAAACCTCCTCCTGGGAGCTGTCCTCGGAAACATCTTCGGAACTTCCGGACTGTACATCATCCGCTTCCTCTTCCTCCTCTACAACAATGTCTGTACTTGTAGAACTGCTGGAAGACTCGGTTGTATCCTCCTCCGGATCATAGCCGTAATCATCGTCAGAATCAGCCTCTTCACTGTCCTCGTTATCCTGATCGGCTTCTTCCTGGGCTGCCGCTTCTGCTGCCTGTCTCTCAGCCTCTGCTGCCGCTTCAGCCTTAGCTTTCTCTTCTGCAGCCTTCTCCGCCTCTGCCTGCTGTACCAGAGCGGTAATACTGCTGTCTGCATTACTGATATCTGCCATCAGCTGCTGAGCCTCTTCCTGGCTGGCGCTGATCTGGTTTACATAAGAGTTAATATCATCGCTTGTGCTGGAAGCCATGGACTGCACTTCCTGCTGTTTGGCTGCACGCTCCGTCATCAGATCATCGATCTCTGCGGACTCCGTCTCAACCTTTTTCTCATTCTCCTGGATATTCTTCTGAAGACTCACATATTTATCCAGCATGTCTCTGTCGTATGTAGAAATCTGGATCGCATTCTCCGCGCGATTGAGGAATTCTGCAAGGCTTTCGGAAGAAAGCAGTGTCTCCAGTGCGGAAGTTCCGGCATTTTCATACATATATGCGATTCGAAGCTTCATGGACTCATACTGATCTGCAGAAGCTTTCTTTGCTTTTTTCAATTCTTTTTTTACTTTATTTAATTCATCTTCCTTCTCAGCAGCCTGGATACTAAGCTCAGAAATGCTGTTGGTAAGATCCTCATACTGTGCGTTTAAATCAGCCAGATAGCTCTCCAGCTCCTGCTTCTTGCTCTCCAGTGTGCCGATGCTGCTCTGTACCTGCGCAAGACCCTCCTCAGCGGCCTGTTTCTCCGCCTGTGCCTCTGCAATCGCGGCGTCTGTACCTGATGCATATACGGTGCTTCCCATGGAAAGGGTCAGCATACCTGTAAGCAGTAATGTGAAAACTTTTCTATTCTTCATATAAACACCTTTCGTCCTTTCATGGGTTCTAGTATAACACATTTTTCATAGAAAGCAATAATTTTATTTTATTTTTGTAACAAATACGTAATAATTTAATTTTTTATGAACTGAAAAGCGTTTTTTTTGTTTTCCGGAGCACAAAAAAACTGCCCTCTCACAGATTTATCTGTAAAACGGCAGTTTTTATTCTATGCTGTTTCAATCCAAAGATCATCAGCTACGAGAATACTTCCCTGATGTAATCCCCCCCCCTGAAACTGCTTCTCTTACTCCGCAGCCTCCATAAGAACCTCATTCTCAGCTTCCTCAGCCATTACTTCCTGATACTTGTCCAGGATGATCGTCTGGATCTGCTCTCTTGTTGCTGAATTGATCGGATGTGCGATGTCACGATATTCACCGTCGCTTGCCTTACGGCTTGGCATTGCGATGAACAGCCCCTTCTCGCCTTCGATCACCTTGATGTCATGTACCACAAACTCATCATCTATTGTGACAGACACAACGGCCTTCATTTTCCCTTCTTTTGCTACCTTCCTCACACGTACATCTGTAATATTCATTGCTACTTGCCCCTTTCATTTCGCTAACCGTATCTGCGGAAAACTGATCTTCCGCATTTATAATACGTAGCGTTCGTTTTTCTCTACGACGATCTTCACTTCTCCTTCTTCGCCGCAGTAATATGAATTCGCCCGGATGGTATCCCGGCTCTCAACAATGCAATTCTCAATATGCGTATTATCTCCAAGATATACGTCATTAAGGATCACAGAGTTTTTGATCACACAGTTATTTCCTACAAATACATCACGGAACAGAACAGAATTCTCCACGGTTCCGTTGATGATACATCCGCTGGACACCAGACTGTTCTTCACAGTTGCACCCGGATTGTACTTAGCAGGAGGTACATCCGCGATCTTGGTTTTGATCGCCGGCTCCTGTTTGAAGAAATAGTTCCGGATCTCCGGTTTCAGGAAATCCATATTTGTCTGATAATAAGCCTCTGCAGTAGAGATATTATTCCAGTAGTTATCGATCTTATATCCGTAAATCCTCTTCAGATTTTTGTAACGGATAAGAATATCATTTACAAAATCATGCCTTCCTTCCTGGGCAGCACGCTCGATCAGTTCGATCAGCTGCCTTCTTCGGATGACATAGATACCAGTAGATACCGTATTATAGGAGGAAACGATCGGTTTCTCCTCAAATTCCTCGATCCGACAGTCCTCATTCATGCGAAGAACACCAAATCTCTCAACCTGGCTCTGATCCTTGCATGTAGTACATACAACGGTAACATCTGCTCGCTTTGCGATATGATACTCCAGGACTTTATTGTAATCCAGCTTGTAGATTCCATCGCCGGAAGCGATCACCGCATAGGGTTCATGACTGTTCTTTAAAAAGCTCAGGTTTTGATAGATCGCATCTGCAGTACCCTGATACCATAAGCTGTTATCTCTGGTAATGGTTGGAGTAAAGACATAAAGTCCTCCCTGTTTTCTTCCGAAATCCCACCATTTGGATGAACTTAAATGCTCATTAAGGGAACGGGCATTATACTGTGTCAGCACAGCAACCTTCTGGATATGTGAATTTGCCATGTTGCTGAGGGCAAAGTCGATCGCGCGGTAACTTCCTGCAATAGGCATTGCCGCGATTGCTCTTTTGTTTGATAATTCTCTCATGCGGTTATTATTACCGCC
>OCAK01001552.1_pt1 | contig 12064 bp, 10 predicted proteins | sample 1538301 | NCBI WGS metagenome assembly OCAK01 (sample SAMEA2580285, study PRJEB22360) | human gut metagenome | biome: human gut; feature: human-associated habitat; material: faeces | place: Denmark | collected 2008/2010 | reverse complement strand
GCTGGTGCATGATTACATTCTAAAGGATTTATGATAAAGGTTTCCACTACCGGAAGGGTGGTTTCCTAAAAAACGGATTTGCGGTTTCCTGTCACCGGACAGCAGGGACACGGGCACCGGATTATTCACCCATTCAATTCCATGCTGTCGTGCAACCTCTGCAAGCACTTCTTTCTCATGGTTGATCCACTGATTCAACTCTGTATCGTGTTTGTTCCCGCCTTGAAATCTCAGGCTTTTTAATGCCTGCTTCAGTGAAACCCTGGTATCCATTCCTTTCCCTTTCCAGCCAGTTACATAAGGAACAAAATCAATATGCAGATGCGGTGTAACTTCATCCTGGTGCAGATAACAGCTAAATACATGAAGCGTTGGATTTCGTTGCTGAAAATTCTTTACATACTCATCCAGTACTTTTACCGCCAGGTCTCCTTCTGTCGTTCCCACAGCCATATCTTCTCGATTTCCAATCTGGAAAATCACTTCGTGGAACAGCTTTTCCTGCTTTCCCTGACGAATTTTTTCATAGTAATTTGTAATCTGCCGATCCTTTCTTTTTCCCATATTGTACCGTTTCACAGAATCATCAAACAACTCTTTATATACTTCTTTCAGATTTTCATTCTGGTAACAGATATTCAGGTGTACTCTGTCTGGGTCTACATTTTCAGCTACAAAATCCCGTCTGTTATGAGCCAGCGATCCAGCTCCAATCATGCCGCTAATCGTTCTTCTCATCATTATGCTCCTCACCTCTCCTTCTAAAAAGCGTGCCAGATATGGCACATAATTTGTATTTCCGCCAACTATGGCGATTATAAGAAATCTTCGCCGGATACGGCGGTTTTGTTACTTTTGTTAAAAGTAACGCAAAAGCACTTTCGACAGCCGTACCGTCCATCAAAAGTACCCTTGCGCCCTACCGGAGGACGTCTGTTCTGCACCGACTGAAGCGGAGCGGAGACCATTATTCCTTCCGTTGGTCGGATTACTTCTGCGTTACTCACTTGACTAATCTATTACTGTATTCTTGCCCGGATATATTCTAGGTCATCACAATACGGTGTTCCTACAAGATACCATTGTCTTGCCTTCGGCTATATCCTTCCCACTACCGGGTGGATTCGGGACTTTAACCCGTTAGAAACGTGCGCCGCTAGGCGCACATGAAAAAAAGGCCTTACCAAATTGATTTCACTCAATTCAGTAAGACCTTTTTGTTGGTTTCACACATATTACCTGATAACCACAAGATTCCGGATAAATAATGCCAAAATCTCTTGTGTTATTATTTTGTTATCAAATAGAACTTTATCTACTCGGAAACGCCCTGTTTATAAGGCTTTCCAGAAATTTTTAATTATTCAAACTCGGCTCCGTCGTGTCAAAACTTAACGGAATTAATTAAGGTTTTACTTGCAATATGCCTTGTTTTTATTTCTATTACATAATTTCCATTGGCTTTCTGATAAACTGTTGCCAGAGTGTTGCCATGAAGTTATTATAGCAAAGGATCATAGAAAAGCAAAGACATCTTTTCTTCATACCTTTAATGCGTTTGATATACTTACCGCTTCCTACACATATTCCATAATACATCTTTTTGCTTTTACAGATTCTCTTTTCTTTTTATAATTATTTTTTCACCCGAAGAAAAATATACCCGGGGATATTCATTTCCAAATCCGTGTCCTGCTGCCGAATATGCTATATATCCCTCATCAACCAACGAAATATCATTCAACTCAAGCGAAATAACAGAACTATAATTAGAATAATTCATCTTGCTAATATTCAACAAATATTCTTTAATTTTTATACCCTTATTGTAATAAAGCAACTTACAAATACCATCCATGCCAACCTGAAAATCTGTTATCTGAATTTGTTTTATATTTTGATCACTATGAAGTGATTTCACAAAAATATTAGAGATGGGAATGATATCTCTTAACATATGGGTAATAATCGCTGCATCTTTATATGTCAGTTCATCTGGTTTACTACATGCAATTATCTTCTTACTATATTCATCATATAACAATTGACTTACAAACTCATTAGAAAGAAGTTCATATTCTTCCCTGTTCAATATTTTACGCTGTAACTCCAAATACTCAATACACTTCTGAATAGAAATCCTTTTTCCCATTTCTTCAAAAGTGGCTTCTTCCATTAATTTATGTATTGGCTCTAATGTTATTACATTGTCATAATCTTCTTTGTTCAAATAAATTTGAACCTCTCCACGCTGATATTGTCCGCGAAAACCGATATTATCCCCTTTCAATGTCATCCAAAGCACCTTAGAGAATAAGTATACATCAGAAGGTTTAAAATCTAAATCCAGGTCCGTTTGTACTCTCTCTAATTCTGGGGGCATTATTTTATATGGTCCTACTCTTTCATTTAATCCCGTAAGTCTTTCCTCTCCTATACCCCAACACAATCCAAAATCAGACAAAACCAATTTCCCATTTAAAACTAAAATGTTTTCCGGTTTAATATCTCTATGCGCCTTGTCCCTTTCATGTATACTTTGTATAATTCGTGCAAGTTGTAACATTTCTAATATTTTAGAATATATATTACGTTTCCGATTAAGTTTGTATGGTTTAGCCTTAGGCATTAAATACCATGCTTCATCCTTAGTTTGAGGTACAACATGAGGACACTGTTTATCAATAACCTCCATAATCCCCTCAATACCTTTTAACGCGTTTAACGCGATTATCTCATTTTTAAACCTATTATAACGTTTTTCTTTATCTACCCCACCATACTCAAAAAATTTTGCTACTATAGGAAACTCGAACCCTTCATCCCCTTCAAATTCCACATCATATACCGCTCCATTACCACCACTTCCAATATTTCTTTCACTTCTAAAAAAGCTATACAACTCCCCTTTATACTTTTTTCTACCATTCATCTTCTGCACGCTTTCTTTCAAAATCCGCTTCACGTTTGTAAATGTCACTTAAAGTAAAATAAATTTCTGCAGTTCTTGGATATTGCTCTTGCAATCCTTCAGCATTCTTTTTGTACCTATGATGCAAAATCAATTCTGATTTTCCTGCATCAACAGTATGAACACCTCGTTTGTTTTCTTCTGCTACTACATAGGAAGTCTTCAATGAGTCAGAATGATATTCTTCAATAATCTTTCGTACAGCTTCACATGGACTATAGCCATCTTCACCAATTGGCGAATATGCCAGTAATCGTCCTACCAAATTTCCAAATAACCTCTCTTGCTTTTGACTGACCAACAATTCTTTAAACTTTTCTATCCAGTTTTTCAGATTTTCATATGATACTTTCCCATCTTTCTCTGTCGGGCAAAACTTTGCTTTGTCAAATCCCGAATACATTTTGTTTGCTAATTCTCTCTTTTTCTTATCGCTAGGATCATCATCATCCGCTTTATAAATAATTCTAACCAATTGAGCATAGAACGTCGGATCATTCTTCATAATTTTTTGCATGCATTTCATTTGTTCCCATTCAAGCACATTTCTGCACATCCATTCTAATGTTGCTAATTCAGCACATTTTTCATCATCCATAATGAAAGCTTCTTGTAGTTCTTTCAAAATCTCCTCAAGGTAATAATCTGTCATAGAACTAGCCACATCGCCCTTCAAATTGGAGATTGCAAATATAGCATTATATAATTCCTGAAATGATATTTTATCCCTTATATCATACAATAATTCTAAATACGTATGGAGTGAACCATATTTTTTACATTCATCCAACGCCCACATAAATACTTTATGCTCCGCTTTATCCGATATCCTTAGTCTTATATTTCTGCTCCAATACATTTTCTTTATTTCTTCATCTTCTTTAGCAATAAGTGCGTTGTCATCATCCTCTATAAATTCTAAGGTAATTAAATTCATTAAAAGATTTTTATTATTGGATAGTTTTTTAACCATTCCTATAACTTCATTTAAATCTACTGATCCATTTCTATGTAGATATCTTACATAGTCATATACATCTTTCCCTTCTTCATCTAATTCCATAAGTAAAATGAATAATTTCTCATTAAACAATCCATCACAATAAAACTGTGCTAGAACTTCGCCCAATATGCTATGTTCTTCTTTCACAGCTAATTTGATCAACTTTTCCAGAGAATACTTCTTTTCTTTAAACTCTTTGAATCTTGTTTTTATCTCTTCCTCTCTTAATATATGATTCTTCTCACGCAAATCCTTACATTCTTCTCGACTAAAAGGCACTGGATGTAATAGAGGAAACTCATATACAGGTGAAAAAATATATAAATATTCATAGACTTTATCAGACAACACAATTTCATTCATTGTGCTTTCATATTTACACAACATCTCTTCGGATATGCTCCAATCAGCATCGTGATAATACCTATGTCTATAGATCTCGTACCTCATTTCATTTTTTATTTTAATTTTCTCCTCATCACACATTTCTCTGCAATTGAGAATCAATTTTTTTAACACTTCATTTTGAATCGTCACATCATACGACTTTATATGCTGAATTATTTTATTCCATTTTTCTGCATCCGTACATGCTGAATCAACACACATCATTAAATATTCGATATACGTTTTATTTACTTCGTGAACGTATAGTTCCTCGTGCTCATCTATCTTTCTATATTTAGGTGTGTTCAACGTTGAACATGTCGAGTTTGTCCCTTGTGGCAATTTAGACGCAATAACATCCCATGCATTTGGATAATTCTCAATTGCCTTTCTTGCCAACTCAATTTTTTTATCAACAGACAATGCACTTTCATTTATCCACGCACAAAATACTACATCCAAGACTCCTTTAGGACTATTGCTTATGCTATACTTCAAGTTATATGAATCTACTTTCCATAACCACTCCAATGCCCGTACAACATATTTCTTTTGCTGAACTAGTTGCTCTACTGCCCACAAAACATTAGTATAATAATGTCTGCTTGTCATAAAGTCCCCGTCATTTGCTTCAAACAACTCCAGCAATCCCTGTGGCTGTTTCAATTCATCTTCCAACTTTCTTAAAACGCTCTCAGGCGAAGCTTCGCATAAATCTGTTAAATATTGCGAAATATATCCCCATCTTTCTTTACTTGTAATAGTATCAAGTACTCTTGATACTATATTGTCAATTTGCTTCTGGTTCTCTTCATGACCTCTATAGTACGCACGCATTATAAGAGTTCGAATCATCCCCTTTTTTAAGGTTGGTGACCACTCTGGTTTTTCTGCATAAATACTTGCCTCAAAATGTTTTTCAAAAGGGTAATCAAAAATAGGCTCTGATTCAATCAAAACCTCATAGAATAATAATATAAATTTACTCCATAACTCATCAGTAATATAAATATCTAGTTCTTCCCATGCATCCTCTACACTAGCAAGCTGCAAATTGCCCCCTCTATAACTGGTATTAGTTACAACGAATGGATTTTCTCTATGCAAGTATGTCTCCAGTTCCTTCTTACATTCAATATATGTCTTGCCAGATAATTCTTCAAAAACCAACACATCTCCTGTTGCTTCAGTCCACTCACCACACAGTAATGCAGTCATAACTACATCAGAATGCCCCTCTACCCAGTCTGGTTTACTATACATTGCTCCATTAAAAAGTTTTTTCTTTAATGGCACATATAAACCATGGGTGTTATCTACGATGTTATATGCTTCATTGTAATCTATCCCAATCTCTTCCAACGCATTTATAATGTTTCTTTTTGTTCTTTTTCTTAATACCACTTTATCTCTCGTATAGCATGGTTCATCTTCACCGTATACAAAAATATTAGTATTATTTGGAATGGCCACAATTTTCTCCGCATAAAAAAATGGGACCAATATATTACCCGATACATTTGCTTTTTGTAATTTATTCCATTCTTCTTCCGACTTAATTATAAGAGTAACTCTATCTGAATTCTTCTGTCTTAATTCATTTAAAAGTCGATAGGTTGTCTCCTCTCTAGATTTCCCAACAACATATATCCTCTCATCATTTATAACACTTTGAAATCTTGATTCGAATTGTTCATCATCAAGTTTAAAAAAATCTAACCCCATCCCTTTATACTTTGACTCTCTTCTAATCTGGATATCAATGTCAGTAATTGAATAGGATAACACTTTTTCTTCTTTTAAATCTGCTATTTGATTTAATACCAACTCTAATTTTGATTCTAACGCAAAAAAATATTTTTCTATCTCCTTTTTCAAATCTCCCAAAAAAATTTCCAATGTCTTATCTGGATCATTTTCTTCTAAATAGTTTATAATAACTTGAATAAAATGATGAATATATGTTTCCGCTTCCATTGCCGGAATTTCATAACGAACCATCAAATCATATAATTCTCTATGCAATAGCTGAGGAAATTCATATCCTCTCTTATCTTTTAATTTTTTCGCCATTTGCTTCAAATTATCTTTTGAAAATACCAAAAACAGATCCTGTTCAAACATGGTTAACGTATCAGGATTATTTACACAAAAAGAACCAGTACTAACAAACAATTTTTGCCATTTATAATTTTCCTTCACATCTTCTATTTTTGTCTTGACACCATCTAATAATAAATCAATTGTTGTATCTTTCAATTTTTCATTCATAGTCTAAATCCCTTTCTCAACTATTTACATATATCAAAATAGTAGCCTTTAAGAGATGTCATCAATTTCAATCATATCTTCCCCGTTCTGATCCTTTACCGAGAAATCACCTTTAAAAAACCACTTATACGCACGTTCTGCAATGATCTTAGTTTCCACCAAATCCAATCCACCACCAACGATAGCACCTACTCCCGGAAGAAGCTTTCCCAAATTGACAATTCCCTTCGTTCCAAATTTCGTAATAAACCTAAATCCTACTTTTTGATTTATTTTCGTTAAAACTTTACCCGGAATTTTCTTAATAAGTCCATTTGTAAATTTTACTCCGATTTTTATACCGGCTTGCTTTAATAAGCCATTAACTGCGACGCCAGCTAAACAAGCATATATGAAGGTTTGTGTCTGATCACTATCTAATTCATAATCTGCCATATATGCAACACAGGCAATCATCCTCATTTGTACATATATCACACTCCCAACGTTAGCCGGGATAGCGACTGGCATTGTAATAAAACCTCCAAATCCAGTTACTACTCCTGAAGTTGTGCATTTTGCAATTTGATTTTTTAACATTGCTCTGCATGCTTCTTCTGTCGTTCTATGTTTTTTCAAATAATCATTAGCCAGTTCCTCAACACTGGGACTAACTTTTGGTATTCCATTTAAACATTTTTCATAACAAGAATCCAAAAGCTTCATAATATCTTCTTCTGTCATTACTGGCTTCTTTTCTTTACTGTTCATACAACTTCCTCATATCTCTAATAACTCATGACTGTTACCGGAATGTCTTTATACACAGGAGCACAACGTGATTGTATGTTTGCCACCACATTATCAATCACGTCTTTAGAAAAACCTCTCCCCCTGACATCCAAAACTATCTCCTGTGTTGATCCTGCAGGCAAATTATTAGCCCTACTGGTTACTTGTCTTTCCAATTCCCTATATAATTCACTTCTGCTATTTGAGGATGCAAGGTTATAATTCTTCACTTCAATCGCTTTAATAGATCCATCTGCATTTTTTACAACAACATCCGGGCGTGTTGCTCCTTTTGGCGCAGATGAAACTTCAACACCGTCCAAATAGGAAATCTGTTCTTCTGCCCCTTTGGTTCGTTCATGAACTTTTAATTCCGATTCTCTTGGTGTCGGATTGCTTCTTGCAGATTTAGCCAAAGAAACGGTTTCAGATACTCCACCAGAAACAACACCAACAATAGCTCCCCATTTAAAGCTTTCACTACCGGCAAGTGCGGCTGCCTTAAGGGTCTCCTCAACATTTTTAGTTTCTATGCCAGTTACAATTGCTGTCCCAGCAATACTAATTACTCCTGATGATAATGCGAACGTTGCGCCAGTTTTTGCAGATGTTGCAAAAACCATACTTACCGCAGCTGGAGCTCCAACACCCCCTGAAGCAACCGAGACCGTAGCACAAACCAAAATTACTCCCGTACCTATTGCAACATTCTTGATTACCTGTTCATATGTATCATCATATTTTTCAAAAGTTTTTGTCGTTGTCTGCCCATCATCCCCAAGAGTGAATACATATCTCGTCCCATCATATTGAGCATCCAACTCCGACAACGTATAACCAAAATATATATTTTCTTGAGAATTGTATTCAACTTCTTCTAAATACTCCTTAGAAATGTATATCGCATCAACACTCTCAACAATATAATCTTCACTGGCTAACTGTTCAGTTATTCCTGCATAAACCTCATCTTCAACATACTGAAGCAAATTTTCATCACTTAAATCAGAAAAAGTTTCCGGATTAATGTCTAAATCTATATCGTCTATGGAAGTTACATCTTCCACAATTTTAGAGTCATTCTTATTACTGTCCTCATTTTTCATTCCAGAATTACAGGCTGTAAGAAATAAAGTTGATGCCATCAATAGAGCAATTAATCTTTTCATTACTCCTCATCCTCCTCTGGCGATTTTTCTGTTACTGATTCCTCGGGATCTATTGGTACTGTCATATTAACCTTTTTATCTTCTTTTTAACAAACAAATAAACAATAAATAAAGCCAGAACAATACAAATACTTCCACCAACCATGCTGCTCGTTGCAAATTGAGCTTCATCGTCCTTATTGTCCTTTTCTACCGAAACACTCTCCTCTTCTTCTGCGTCATCATTCGCCTCATTCAAGACTATTGCTGATTCAGACACATTCTCCACAACTTTAGGTTTTTCTACTTTCTCCGGGATGGTAATATTCCCGTCATCATCAATGGTTGCTCCGTCTTTAAGCAATGACTGTATATCACTAATTGCATATCCTGTAGTCATATATGCTTTGAGAACGCTATTTGTCCCAACATAGATTTTCTTAACAGTCTCTTATTCTGTGTATGGATTTGATACTGTAATAGTGTAAATCCCTTCATCTGTATACTTTTCCCATCACTAGCAGGCTTGTTGAATCTAACATCCTCCGTAAGCCCCGTCGCACCCTCACGAAGAACTTCTTTTTTTACATTGATTTCTAAATATCTGGATTTTGCCAAATCTAAATAAAATCCATTTTCAGTAATTGCTTTATTTATCAGTTCTTCACCGGTAGCTACATCAAACGGAAAAACCATGCAGTTTCCATTTCTTACTGAAAAAGTAAAATAAATTTTGTAATCATTGTAAGCACTTCTTATTGTCTTATCTATAAAGGGCACAGTGATTTTTTTATCTCTAATACTGTAGTCTAATGCAACTTCATAATCGCCCTCTTCACAAATTTCTACCTGAGTATTTGCTCCAACTTTAACTCCAGACAAATAATCCGTATACAATTGAGAAGTACCTTTTTTATTTTGATATGCATCTGTCTTTCTTATAATCAAGGCTCCTCTTCCAAATGCAGTCTCATCTTTATACAGCAAATTATCATATGCCTTTTTATCATTTGCAATCATGAGCGATTTATCATTATTCAAAGCATCAATGTCCTGTTCCAATTGAAAATCAAGAACAACCTCATCGCCCACTGTTTTCAAAAAAATCGGATTTCCGTCATCTGTAATTACACGAGTATAGCCATTAACAGAAAAGCTTCCAAGCGTCCAATTATAATGCGGATCCTTCTTTGTAATCTCATTATTTTCAGAAAATCCAGTATCTTTTCCCGCATTAACCGCCTCTCCAAGATAATATACATTCGAACTATTAGCATTTGCGTTAAAAGGCATTATAGTTGTTAATACTCCTACCAATGCTACCGATAATAATCCTCTAGCAATTCTACCTTTCATTTCTGATGCTTTTTCATTTGGTCTTCTTGATTTTAAACTTTTCTCTTTCGTATACCTCATGCTTATTTTTTCCATCTCTTTTATTTCGTATATTCAAACCATTACTTGTCGGTCACAAATCTTTTTGTTCGCTATTATTACGTTAATTTTTACGGAACGTAATACCTCAATATAAAAAAATCAACATTTTTCCGGTTGATATTATTTTAATCCATCCCTTTAACAATATCAATCAATACTGTTCTCTTTCCTTGTCTAATTAATCACTTCTCCATCCACATGTAATTCAAATTTTTCTGGGTTATCACATATATCATAATTCTCATTATACTCCCTCTGAACATAATCAGTTTCCATCACTACATTTGCATCTTCAATATCTTCTTCACATAAATATACTTGCATATGAATTTCAGTCGCATATCCTCTATCTGTAGAAAACTTAATTGTATGAAATGAATTTTCCCTACACATCTTCACCAGTAATTTTGCGAATTCTTCTTTATCTTCGATCCGATTCCGATTTGCAACTACTGTAAGATACTGATCCCGATTCATACTGATACTGCTAACCACATCCGGCTCCATTGATATTTCTTCCTTAGATTCTTTTTCAAAAAGATATCCAGTCATAATACTAAATACCATTATCCCCATCTTTACACAGTCTATGACCAACGCCTTCTCCTCTTCTGCATCCAGTATCCTTAAAATCCTGTCCCCAAGTCTGATTATCCTGCAATCCCTATCTTTCTTCATCTGTCACAATCCCCCAGTCTGTGATACCCCTTCTTGTCCAGTACTCCCTTGATGCATCCAGTAACTTCACAGTCATTGGCTTCTTTAAGAATCTCCGTTCCACACACTCCCTGACCATCAAATCACCATTCTGTTTCTCACAGACAAAATCCGAACTGTATTCCCCGGCTTCCAGACCGGACAGCATCACATTGCATTGAAATTCAATTATGCTGTCTTCCTGTTCCAGTCTTTCTGCATATGCCAGCTGGATTGCCCCATACGTCCTCACCACCTCCTTACACTTTTTCATCTGCCTCTTCTGGCATCGTCCCTTGAAACCTTTTTTAATCATCCTAACTTTCTTCCTTTCCCAGAAATGTTTCCAAATCTGACATTATCCTCCCAAAAACAGGATTATCACATCGTTTCTTTTCCCAAAACCGCATTCCGGAATCCCCCAAAACCTGAAAAACGTTGATTTTACGCCAATCTTTTCCCAGAACCAGAATCCCAAAAACGGCTTTTTCCTTTTTCTCCATGTCCCTTCGCACACCCACTTTGCATTTTTTTAGCAAACTCACTTGTAAAAACTTCCCTTTCCGGCCCTTCCGGGATACTGCACTATTTTTACTTTTTCTTTCTGCCTTTTTCTCCCGGCGATGCATACAACACCAGGTTCTTTTCAGGCATACTTTTGATAAGATTCTTTTGTAACTTTTCTCTCAGAACGGCTGGAAACAGCTTATTTACTGCATTTTCTCCGGGTGTGGATTTCTTTAAGGTTTCTTTTTTTCTCTTCTTTCAGGACTGAAAAAGCCCTGCATCAGGATGGTCTCTGATGCAAGGCTTCTAATTTTTTTCTCTATGTTTTTATGTCTTTTTTTGATGTTTTCTCGGGTGCTCCGTATGGCTCGGATTTTCTGATTCTTACAAAGGGGATTATCAAAAAAGTGCCAAAGAGGAGTACTAAAAAATACCTGTCCCTTCGCACACCCACTTTGCATTTTTTTAGCAAACTCACTTGTAAAAACTTCCCTTTCCGGCCCTTCCGGGATACTGCACTATTTTTACTTTTTCTTTCTGCCTTTTTCTCCCGGCGATGCATACAACACCAGGTTCTTTTCAGGCATACTTTTGATAAGATTCTTTTGTAACTTTTCTCTCAGAACGGCTGGAAACAGCTTATTTACTGCATTTTCTCCGGGTGTGGATTTCTTTAAGGTTTCTTTTTTTCTCTTCTTTCAGGACTGAAAAAGCCCTGCATCAGGATGGTCTCTGATGCAAGGCTTCTAATTTTTTTCTCTATGTTTTTATGTCTTTTTTTGATGTTTTCTCGGGTGCTCCGTATGGCTCGGATTTTCTGATTCTTACAAAGGGGATTATCAAAAAAGTGCCAAAGAGGAGTACTAAAAAATA
>OCAK01001540.1_pt1 | contig 12202 bp, 11 predicted proteins | sample 1538301 | NCBI WGS metagenome assembly OCAK01 (sample SAMEA2580285, study PRJEB22360) | human gut metagenome | biome: human gut; feature: human-associated habitat; material: faeces | place: Denmark | collected 2008/2010 | reverse complement strand
TTCTATATAAACTTTTCTTTTTCTTTCAGGATGGCTGCGCTTTACGCTCCGCGCTCTGCCTCCCGCTCCTTATAATGATGTGCCTCCTCCAGCATCATATCTTTCACCTTCATCAGTCGGATCTGGGTACTTCTCTCGTTCTCATCCAGCTTCATGGTGATGTATTTAATGTTTGCCCGGGCTTCCGGTATGATGACATGCTCCAGGGCATTTACACGACGCCTTGTTTTTTCGATCTCGGAAGCCATAAGCTGACAGGCCTTTTCCACTTCTGCCAGACGAAGCATATCCGGCAGGATGTCTGCCAGGGATTTTACCGCTCCGTCCAGATCACTGGATGTAAAAGCAAAGCCATAGGAATAAATATCGTTGGCATCCGGTGTTCTTGTTTTGTATTCAAAAACAGGAATATCCACACTCATGACATTCTTTTTTCCGGTTTCCAGATAAACTTCCTGCTTGGAAGCCATCAGTGCCGTATTCAGCGTCTCCTCCGACATTCCTGCTTTTGCAATGACAAAATTGGTGTTGGCGCTTCGGATACCGGCTTCTACTTTTTTTCGCAGCTCCATATTCTCCCGTAACAAATCCAGGAACTGTCTCATCAGCTCGTCCCGCTTATCCTTCAGAAGCTTATGGCCACGTACTGCAGTCACCAGCTTCTTTTTCTGCTTCGTAAGCTCCATACGGGTAGGATTCACCTGTGTTGATGCCACAAATCATCCCCCCTTTATACTTTTCCGTAATACTGATCAAGGAATTTGTCATCGATACGTTTCAGCTCGCTTCTCGGAAGAATGGAAAGCAGCTTCCAGCCGATGGCCAGTGTTTCCTCAATATCACGGTTAGCCTGATAGCCCTGGGAAACATATTCCTTCTCGAAAGCATCCGCAAATTTTGCATAGATCAGGTCAATATCGGAGAGAGCTGCCTCACCAAGAATAGTCATCAGCTCTTTGGCCTCTTTACCACGGGCATATGCGGCAAACAGCTGGTTCATGGTATTAGCATGGTCTGCTCTTGTCTTGCCTTCACCGATACCCTTATCCTTCAGTCGTGACAGAGACGGAAGAACATCGATGGGCGGTGTGATTCCCTTACGGTAAAGCTCACGGCTCAGGATGATCTGTCCCTCTGTGATGTAACCGGTAAGGTCCGGGATCGGATGGGTCTTATCATCCTCAGGCATAGTCAGGATCGGAACCATGGTGATACTTCCTGATTTTCCTTTCTGACGGCCTGCACGCTCATAAAGCGAAGCAAGATCTGTGTACATATATCCGGGATATCCACGACGTCCCGGAACCTCCTTACGAGCCGCGGAAACCTCACGGAGCGCATCCGCATAGTTTGTGATATCCGTAAGGATTACCAATACGTGCATGTCTTTTTCGAAGGCAAGATATTCAGCCGCTGTCAGTGCCATTCGCGGAGTAGCAATACGCTCAACAGCCGGGTCATTTGCCAGGTTCACAAACAGAACAGTACGATCTATAGCTCCGGTTTCCTTAAAGCTCTCTACAAAGAAGTTTGACTCCTCGAAAGTGATACCCATGGCTGCAAATACAACGGCAAACTGTTCATCTTTTCCGCGAACCTTCGCCTGTCTTGCGATCTGTGCCGCAAGCTGTGCATGGGGAAGACCGGATGCGGAGAAGATTGGAAGCTTCTGTCCGCGTACCAGGGTGTTCAGGCCGTCAATCGCAGATACACCCGTCTGAATAAACTCCTCCGGATAGCTTCTGGCCGCCGGATTCATGGGAAGTCCGTTGATATCTCTTCTTTCCTCCGGAAGGATCTCCGGGCCGTCATCAATGGGACGTCCCAGTCCGTCAAAAACACGACCCAGCATATCGCCGGATACACCAAGCTCCATGCTCCGTCCCAGGAAACGTACCTTGCTGTTGGAAAGATTGATACCTGTAGAGCTCTCAAACAGCTGCACCAGAGCATTGCTTCCGTCGATCTCCAGAACACGGCATCTTCTTGTTTCGCCATCGGCAAGCTCGATCTCACCAAGCTCGTCAAATGCTACATCTTCAACGCCCCGTACCAGCATCAAAGGGCCGGCAACTTCCTGTATGGTCCTATATTCTTTTGGCATTTTACAGGCCCTCCTTTCCCAGAAGTTCTGCAGTCTCTGCTACCAGCTGGCGGGTTACCTTCTCATATTCTGCTGCCAGCTGATCTTCTTTTGTATATTTATAACGGCCGATCTGCTCACGTACCGGAAGCTTTACGATATCATTGATATCTGCGCCCTGTTTCAGCGCATCCAGACCCGCATCATAAAATGCAAGTACCAGACGCATCATATTGTGCTGTTTTTCCAGAGATGTGTAGGTATCGATCTCGTGGAAAGAGTTCTGGTGGAGGAAATCCTCTCGGATGGAACGGGCTGCTTCCATTTTCAGTCGGTCACCCGGAGAAAGCGCATCCATACCTACCATCTTTACGATTTCTTCCAGCTCTGCCTCTTCCTGAAGAAGGGTCATCATTCTCTGACGGAGCTTCATCCAGTCATTCGCTACATTTTCGTCAAACCATCCGCCAACGCTGTCCAGATACAGAGAATAGCTGGTCAGCCAGTTGATCGCCGGGAAATGACGTTTGTATGCAAGGTTTGCGTCCAGTCCCCAGAATACCTTTACGATTCGAAGTGTCGCCTGGGAAACCGGCTCAGAGATATCACCACCTGGAGGAGATACGGCGCCGATCGCTGTCAGGGCACCCTCTCTTCCGTCTTTTCCACTGCAGATCACATGTCCGGCACGCTCATAGAACTGTGCAAGACGGGAACCAAGATATGCAGGATAACCTTCCTCGCCTGGCATCTCCTCCAGTCGTCCGGACATCTCACGAAGAGCCTCAGCCCATCTGGAAGTAGAATCTGCCATCAATGCTACGGAATATCCCATATCACGGAAATACTCCGCAATTGTAATACCTGTATAGATCGACGCCTCACGAGCTGCAACAGGCATATCTGAGGTATTGGCGATCAGAACCGTACGCTCCATCAGAGACTGTCCTGTTTTTGGATCCTTCAGCTCCGGGAACTCGTTCAGAACGTCTGTCATCTCATTTCTGTCCGGACCACAGCCGATATAGACCACGATATCTGCCTCAGCCCATTTTGCAAGCTGATGCTGGATAACCGTCTTGCCGCTTCCGAACGGGCCGGGAACTGCTGCCACACCACCCTTGGCAATAGGGAACATGGTATCAATAACACGCTGTCCTGTTACCAGAGGCTTGGCTGGCGGAAGTTTCTTCTTATATGGACGGCCACGTCGTACCGGCCAGTGCTGCATCAGGGTCAGCTCTTTATCGCCGTCTGCTGTGGAAAGAACTGCAACGGTCTCATCCACGGTAAACTCGCCGGATTTAATTTCCTTCAGAGTACCTTTCATATTGGGAGGTACCATGATCTTCTGTGTAACAACGATAGTCTCCTGAACGGTTCCAAGAACATCGCCGCCCTCCAGCGGATCTCCCACCTTCGCAACCGGAATGAAATTCCATTTTTTGTCCCGCTTCAGGGCAGGAACCTCAACGCCTCGTTTCAGGTTGTTGCTGCCTGCTACCTTCATGATGTCATCCAGCGGACGCTGGATTCCATCGTAAATGCTTGTAATAAGGCCAGGACCAAGCTCCACGGAAAGGGGCACCTCCATGGACTCTACCGGTTCTCCCGGACGAAGTCCTGAAGTCTCCTCATATACCTGTATGGAAGCCTCATCTTCATGCATCTCAATGATCTCACCGATCAGACGCTGGCTACTTACACGAACCACGTCATACATATTTGCATCACGCATACCCTTGGCAATTACCAGAGGTCCTGCCACCTTCTTAATGGTTCCTCTGCTCATCTGAACCAATCACCTGCTTTCTTGTCACTCATTACTGAAAAGAATATCGGAGCCAACTGCCGTCTCCACGGATTTCTTTACATTTTCGATACCTGCACCTGTATTTCCGGAAATTCCGGGAATCTGAATGATCGCAGGCATCAGCTCCTCACTGTATTTACTGATCTCTGCGGAAAGCTGGACCGCCAGCTGTTCCGTAATATAAATAACCGCATATTCACCGGCCGCCAGACGGTTAAGCTTCTCTTTACCTTCTGCAGGATCCTCCACCGGAAAAGTATCAAGGCCAAGAGCCGCAAACCCATAAATGCTGTTATAATCACCTAAAACTGCGATCTTATACATACATTTCCCTTGCCCTTTCCCGGATAAACTCTTCCGGAAGGCCGCTGCGCTTTCCGGTGAGAATGATCCGCACCGTCTTGATCTCATTTTCACGGGCAAGCACATAGGCTACCAGCGGTCCCAGTGAAAATGAATTGTACAGCTGAGGGCGGATGGTCTCCATGATCTGGTTATCACACCATCTCTCAAAAGCGGAAGCTGATTCCGCCAGTGCCAGAGCTCCGTCCCCATATTTCGTTTCTGCCAGATAACCCATGATCTGATCCATTCCGCTTACTGCCGCGTGGATCAGTCTCTCCTTATCCAGTGTGTCACATTCTGCCATGGCTTTTTTCATAAAGTCCGAACTTTTTCCTGTTTTGCAGGCACGGACTGCGATCCGGATATCTGCTACCGCTACCGTGGATTCCGCATACTGCCGGACGATCTCCTCTTTTGACCGTTCTCCGGCTTTTTTTATGGCATCCAGTGCTGCCCTGTCTACGATAATATCCGCAAGCTGTCCGTCTCTTGTGTGCAAAAAGGTCTCATAGGCTTCTCTTGCCGCTTCCCGCATATCCTCAGGAAAACGATCATATTCCTTATCCTTCAGGAATTTCACCATATCCTCTCCGTCAATGGAACAGTCGCTGAAAAAAATATTCGGCGCTGCCCCTTGCAGGATGCTTGCCTTCACAGCCGCTTTCAGGTTATGGAAAAGATCCTGATAGGAAAGAACAGAAAACACAGATCGGTCCGCTACCAGCGAATCCATGATCTCCCAGATCTTTTCTCTCTCCCGGGAAAGAATGGCATCCGCACCGGCTGCAGAATCACCGTTTCCCCAGCCCTTCTCTGTAAGGATCTGAAGGCACTGCTGCTCATCCTGACATGCCAGAAGCTGCTCGATCGCTGCCTGATTCAGAAGTCCGGTCTCCAGAACACGTATCCGCGCCACCGCATAGGCATAATCTTCACCAAACATCATTCACGCCCTCCTTTTTGCGATGGTGTTTTACGCAAACAAAATCTTTCTTACCTGATCCAGAAGCTCATCCCGCTTCCCTGCGAACATGGCATCAATGGAACATTTTTCCTCAATGCCGCCGTATATCAGGATAAAACCTCCGTCTATGTTTCGGGTTTCACCGGAAATTTCCAGCACACCACCCTTTTTCTGTGCCAGGCTCTTTATTTCCTCACGGAAACCTGCCGGCATACGTTCCAGATCCTTTTTTGAAAAACAGATCTCTCCTTCTCTTGGAAGAAGATATTTCTCAGCCATATTCTTAAGGATCCCAAAATATTTTTCTTCATCCAGATTCTTCACACGGTCACAGGCATCTGCGATCACATTTCCGATCAGCTCCTGCTTGGCTGCAAGAACTGCGGTACGCTTCTTCATATCTGCAGCGGAAGCTGTCCGCTCTTCATAGCTTTTCACCTTTGCCCTGGACTGTTCTTCTCTCTGCTGCCGGATCTTATCTGCCTTTTCTCCGGCTTCCCTGAGGATCTCTGCGGCTTTTTTCTCCGCATCACTGATCGTAACGGCTGCAGAAGCATCGGCCTCTTCAAGAATCTGGCTTACCATCTTCTCTAATCCTGTCATGCTCTGTCCTCCTGATGAATCAAACCTGAATTCCGCTGACTGCAAGAATGGAGATCAGAAGAGCCAGAATCGCATATGTCTCAACCATTGCAGGGAAAAGCATGGCTTTACCGAACTGCTCCGGCTTCTTGGCTACGATACCGATGGAAGCTACGGAAGGTTTTCCCTGATGAATCGCAGAAAGAAGACCTGCGATAGCAATCGGAAGACAAGCCACAAAGATCATAAGACCGGTTTCCAGGGAAATATCAGCAACACCACCGCCCAGGATACCAACCTTGGAAAGTGCAAGGAATGCTACCAGCAGTCCGTAAATACCCTGCGTACCGGGAAGAAGCTGAAGAAGCAGAACCTTAGCAAATTTGTCCGGGTCTTCAGTTACAACACCTGCTGCTGCACGGCCGGCTGTACCAACACCGATGGCGGAACCTATACCTGCAAGAGCTACGGAAATTGCTGCTCCCAATAATGCCCAAACGATACCACTCATAATATTAATCCTCCTTAATATCTACATATTTTGTATTTTCGCGGAAGGGGTGGAACTCTTTTCCTCCGCCCTCAAAGAATTTGCCGAAAAACTCTACGTACTGTAATCGGCAGGTGTGCACGTATGCACCCAGAAGATTGATCAAAAGGTTAAAGATATGACCAATCACAAATACAAGGATAAATACGATCCATCCCAGAATACTGTCTCCCAGCATACTTCCCATCTGATTCATAACTGATGCGATAACTCCAGTGGCAAGTCCCAGGGCCAGAAGTCTGGAATAGGAAAGGATATCACTGACCCATCCCGTGATATTATAAAGATCGTAGGCTCCAAGCGCCAGCCTCAGGAATGGATTCTTCTTATCTCTTCCTGACATGAAGAGAATTCCCACCGCACCGATGATCGCCATCCATTTTCCGACCTGTATCACTGCTGGTGAAAGGTTCAGATCCATCTGAGAAATAGAACGGAACATGCTGCTTGGGATAAAGATCAGGATCAGTCCCATAAGAAGCAGGAACCAGAGTACTACGCCACAGAAAAAGTCGAGATATTTTCTGTCACGTAACAGCATGTAGCCCTTAAGACCCATTCCCAGAAACATATGGATCAGGCCAAACAGCATGGAGAACACCAGAAGTCTCATTGGCTCATTTAACGGTGCAAACCATACCGGCTTCACCGTGACCGGCCTGTGCAGATATACCTTCGAAAATACATCGATAAAATCTCCGAAATATCCGCCAAACATCACGCCCCAGAACAAAGTGGACAATCCACAGTACATAAAAAGCCGGATGGATTTCTGCATTCCGCTCTCCATCCTGGGGAACTTCAGAAGTACTCCCAGACAGACTGCAAAGACGATCAGTCCATATGCTGCGTCTGACAGCATCAGTCCGAAAAGAAATACATAGCAGGCTGTCATGATCATGGAAGGATCGATCTCTCCCTTTCCGGGAAGACCAAATGCTGCCAGAACTCCCTCTCCTGCTGCTCCGAATTTACCGTTCTGAAGGGCAACCGGAACATTTTCTCCCTCAGCATCTTCTGCTTCAAAAACAATATCGTACTTCTCCGTAAGCCGTTTCTCCATTGCAGGAACCTGTTTCTTCGGAAGATATCCTGTCACAAAAAAAGTGCTCTCCGACTGGCGGAGCTGTCCTAATACCTCATATTTCTGTGCACGAATCCGGAAATAATCGGACAAAAGCTGAAGAGAGCTCTTCCTGTCGTGAAGAGCGCGTATCTGTTCCCGAATCTGTTCGGACTCTTCCTGAATGCGTACCACTTCATTCTTAAGGTTCTCCAGCTCCTGTGCCGGAACCTCTGATACCAGCTGTGCCGGTCTTGCAAATCCCTGCATCCGAAGCGCTTCTTCCAGTTCCTGTGCCTGTGCTTTCAGGCAGACAACCACAAGGCTCAGCTTACCGGCATCATTTGAGATTTCCCGGATGTCAAAGGCTTCAAGCTGCGGTGCATCCGCTGCCAGCTGACTGTATACCTGATCCAGAGTTATATTTCCGTCAATACTTCCCACAAGTACCGCTGCTTTCGCTGTACCACTGAAGTTCATCGGAATATCCAGCTTCAGCCATGGAGCAAGAGCTGCTTCCTGCTGTTCTAGCTTAACTGCCGCCGCACTGTTCTCTGTAAGCTTCTTCCGGTATCCCTGGATTTCTCTGGCTGTTCTCAGGATCTCTTCCTGATCCCGGATAGCTTCTTCCTCCTGCTTCCTTCCGATCAGCGGTTTCCCTGCCAGGGATGCCAGCATGGATTGCTTTTCCTTCGAAAATTCATCCAGTATTTCGATTGCCTGATCACAAAGGGATGCGTTCTTCTCAAAGATCAGCCGGGCATTCATAGTATCCATCGTCTTAAGCTCCGGATCCAATTCCGCTGCATCGATCTCCAATACTCCAAGTGACTGCAGTTCTTCCAATATGGCCTTACGGTTCTTTTTCATTGCGCAGATACTGATTCGCTGCATCTGCAATACTGCCATTTTCGCACTCCCCCTCTCAGAACAAACTGTCCATTACTGTCTGGATCGCCTGCTCGTGCTTCGACTCCGCTTTCTTTTTCAAAGCTGCAAGCTCTTCCTCCGCCTGTCCAACGACAGTGTTCTCTGTACTGTGTGCACGTTCTTCGGCTGCTTTCATATCAGATGCCGCCTGTTCGCCGGCGGCTGTTTCCGCCTTTCTGATAATATTCTCTGCCTCTTTCTCAGCTTCGCTGATGATACTCTGTGCACGGACGGATGCATCCTTTATCTTCTGCTGTGCTTTTGCCTCCGCCTCTTTCACTGCCTTGATCGTTTCCTGGATCATCTGATCACCGCCTCTCTGCATATCCAAATTGTACCACAATCGCTTTTTCAAAACAATGTTTATTATGCAATTTAACGATAAATTTATTTGTATTGTGTCAAAAAGTCGTCATATATGTTATATTTTTGCCATTTTTTCGCACACTTTTTATTTGTTTATTCTATTCATATTTTTTATTTTTATTCAAAAAAGCCATCAGCCCGATGAAAATGTTTTTTACATCTTCATCGGACTGATGGCTTTCAGTTATGAACAGACGGTGAATGCGGACTAACCTATTCAACCGACCTACAGTGGCTATCTGTTCTATTTGTTAATTGTACAAGTAATTTGCAATGTCTTCGCTTTTGATATTCTCAGCATCGATCCATATCGGATCAAGTAAAACCTTCTTATCAATCTTTGTTTCCTTCTTCGGTGCAGTAGACTGAATAGCCGCCCACATGGTCTGATATCCCATCGCATAAGGATTCTGTGAAAGCACTCCCAGTTCTTCCCCTTTCTGGATCGCTTCCTGCTGTTTGCTGGTTGCATCTACGCCTACCATAGCAACTTTATTTTCTCCTGTGTCCTTATTTACCTCCAGAAACATTTCAGAAACCTCGGCATTGGTGCAGAAAACACCATCCAGTGCCGGATATTTATCCAGAACTTCCTTCATGGCTTCCTTCATATCATCAACCTGGTCAGAATATACGGTTTCCACCACTTTAATATCCGTATAATTTGCAATATTATCCAGAAATCCCTTTACACGTTCCTGAGCGCTCTGTGTTTTTTCCTGTGCGGAAAAAACAGCCACATTTCCCATTTTTCCAATGGCGCTGCCAAGCTTATATGCTGCATATTTGCCGATCTGTGTATTGTCTGTTCCACGGAAAGCTCTGACCAGCTTCGTATCACTGACATTGGAATCAAATGCGACCACCGGAATTCCGTTCTCTTTCGCTGCTTCCAGCTGTGCCTGACAGGAATCCATATCTCCGGCAGAAAGACACACTACAGATGGATTCTCAGCGATCACTGCATCAAGAGTATTGATCTGACTTTCTACGTCCTCTTCATCATCCGGACCCTCAAAGGTCATCGTGATCTGCTTGTCTTTTTTGAAACCATACGCTTCATTTACGTCCTTGACAGCAGCTTCCATTCCTTCTTTTACTTTATTCCAGAACTCGCCTTTTTTGCTTTTGCTGACAACAGCTATTCTGGCACCTTCTTCAATAGAAAGAGTGTCATCGATCTCAGGGATCAGCGGGCTTTTTTCTTCTTCCACTTCGGTTGCTTCAGGGGTTTCCTGGACATCTGCTACAATCGGTGCAACAAGCTTTTCTACTTCTTCTTTCTGACAGCCTGTCAGCAGGGTTGCCACAGCCAACAAGGCTGCTGACGCTACTGCAGCTCTTTTCATTGTAATCTCCTCTTCCTCGCTGGTTACTGTTCTTTATCGTCTGCCTTGTCCGTCCACAGTAACTTATACTTTACAAAAATCTTACATTTGGTTACTTGCTTTTTACATTATACACTTTTTCGTATTTCCGTCCAGAGTTTTTACACTTTTTTCACAAAATCCAGAAACGCGCTTCCCTGTGGCTCTGTTTCAAACTTCATCATTTTTCCTGTTCTGGGGTGTTTGAATTCCAGACAACTGGAACAAAGTCCCAGTGATGTACCTTTTTCTCCCGAAGGATTATATTTCCGGTCTCCAAGAAGGGGCAGTCCCTCATGAGAGAGCTGCACACGGATCTGATGATGCCGACCTGTTTCCAGCCTGATCTTAAGAAGTGTCCGGGATTTTCCGTTTATCTCCTGCTGATCCAGAACTTTATAGTGAAGGATCGCTTTTTTTGCTCCCGGTGTATTGGCAGACACCACCTGAGACATGTTGGCTTTTCCATTTTTTTTCAGATAGTCTGTAAGAGTCCCTTCTGAGCTCTTTGCTTTTCCCTCTGTTACTGCCAGGTAATATTTTCCGGCGCCTCCTGCCATCATCTGTTTACTCAAATTTCCTGCTGCTTCGGATGTTTTCGCAAATACAAGAATGCCTTCTACCGGCTGATCAAGGCGATGTACTACTCCCAGATATGGGATCTTTCCCGGTGTTTTTTGTGCCAGATAATTTTTCAGGGCACTTTCCATATCCATTGTTCCTATTTTTGCTGCCTGCACCGGCATTCCTGCTGTTTTTCTGCACACAAGGATCTCTTTGTCTTCATATAAAATATTTTCTTCAATCTGATAATTCCACATATTTTCTCATCTTACTTCCTTTCTCACAGAAGTATAACTGATGATGTTTTTGATGGCAACTGATAAATATAACTGTTCGGAAAATCTCTGATCGAAAATTTTGCTCTCTGCTCGGATCATATTATTTTATCCAGGGCTTTTCGGAACGGTTGTATACTTAATATATGCAATCTTATATACACAACGAGACGGTCATCACTTTTTTTACTTTTACAGTTTCCAAAAATGATGACCGTCTCAACACTCTTCGTTATTCAATTTTTCTTCCTCTTCGTTCTTTCGAATAAAGTTTTCTTGTTATACTTATTATACTTATCAATCGAAATCTTTGATTTTATATACTTTATAAAATAATTTCGATTCTCTTTATTCAATTTTGAAATTTTTCTTTTTCAGATTCTCTCTTCTTTTTTATTTCCTGCTCATAAACGACTGATATATGTAAGTATATCTTTTCGATTATTTAGAAAGTTTTATAGATCAGAAATCATTTTTTACGATGTTTGATTTCCTGTTTATCTGAAGAATTTCGGTGGTTATACTTTTTCCTGTTCACTAAACAATTCTGGACTTAACTTCTTAAATTCAAAACCATTTGTCATCTCTGTACTTTGCGATCTGCTGATTCAAATCGACCTATTGGGATTTTCTCCTCTGCAGTTCTTTAAAGTATCCTGGAAAAAAGTTCCTGCCCGATTCTTCTATTTTTAATATCCTCTCAGATATTCTTCTGATGCAAAGCTTCAATCCATATCCTAATGGTTCTGATATGCATTTCAAAGTATCGTTCTCATCTTCACGTTTGTTCTTGGAATCTCTTCTTTCCAACGAACCGGTGAGTTGAGGGTTTTACTCTTTCGGGAAATATTTCTTTACATATTTCCTGAAATCTTTGTATCAGGTGTGTGACAGTTGTTCAATATGAGTTACCGATTCTATATTACCTGAAATACTGATTTCCTTTTGTTTCTGATTTCTTAAAATATAAGTAAGATTTAAGAGGATCTTATTTATATTTCATAAAAGAAACTTCTGTTTTCTTAAGGTGTATCATATGTGATCTGTATCAGGTCTTTCTTGCAGGAAATTCGGTTCCTGTCACTCTCATATTGATGATGGTGTTTGTTTATGTTCCCACTGGAATCACCTTTTCCTTTCTTCATCCTTCATGTGCATCTATGCTATGAATTGAATGATTTTCTTTTTTGTTTTTTTCTTGTTGTTTTTGATGGTCTTATAATAACATCGTTGCGGATATTTGTCAATACATTTTTGTGTTTTTATGCTATTATTTTTATTTATTTGTTTTATTAGGTGT
>OCAK01001533.1_pt1 | contig 12304 bp, 12 predicted proteins | sample 1538301 | NCBI WGS metagenome assembly OCAK01 (sample SAMEA2580285, study PRJEB22360) | human gut metagenome | biome: human gut; feature: human-associated habitat; material: faeces | place: Denmark | collected 2008/2010 | reverse complement strand
ACGACTTCCGGGGCGAGGACGTGTTCAAGCCGGTGTCGGTGCTCTCCGGCGGGGAGCAGAGCCGCCTGCGGCTGTGCATGCTGATGGATGACGAGATCAACTTCCTGATCCTGGACGAGCCCACCAACCATCTGGACATCGACTCCCGGGAGTGGATCGAGGAGGCGGTGGAGGCCTACGACGGCACGCTGCTGTTTGTCAGCCATGACCGGTACTTCATCAACCGCTTCGCCACCCGGATCTGGGAGCTGACGGATGGCACCATCACGGATTATCCCTGCGGCTTTGCCCAATACCGGCAGATGAAGGCTCAGGAGGAGGCGGAGAAGGCCGCCGCTCCCAAGCCGGAGAAGGAGCGGGAAAAGCCCGCTGCGGAGCGGCCCCAGCGGGGCAACAAGGCTCAGCAGGCGGCCCGACGGCAGCTGACCATCTGTGAGCGGGACATCGCCAAGGCGGAGGAGCGCATCGCCGCTCTGGAGGCAGATATGGAGGCCGCGGCCTGCGACTATGAGAAGCTGAACGAGCTGGTGGGGCAGAAGGACGCCGCCCAGGCGGAGCTGGACGCCCTGTACGAAAGGTGGGAGCAGCTCAGTGAAGAGGCAGAGGGCTAAACAGCGGCCCCTGTACCGGTACGATGTCTACCGGGGCCGCAGAAGAGGACAGGCCCGGCTGATCGGGGCGGCGGGCTGCGCCGTTTTCGGCCTGCTTCTGGTGCTGATCCGGAGCCTGGGCATCCGGTTTTCCGGCTTTCTGCTGCTGGGGCTGGCGGCGCTCCTGGTGCTTTCCTGGCTGCTGGATCGCCTGGCCGCCGGAAATCACCGCTGGCGGCTGATCCGCCGGGGCTTTTATGGCTGCCTTACGGTGGGACTGGCTGCGCTGCTGGGGCTGGAGGTCTTTATCATTAACCGGGGGCGCAGCGACATGACGCCCCTGCCGGCAGACGCGGTCATCGTCCTGGGAGCGGGGGTCAACGGCACGGAGCCGTCGTTGTCCCTGCGGACCCGGCTGGACGCGGCCCTGGACTATCTGGAGGCCCACCCGGAGATCCCGGTGGTGCTCACCGGCGGCACCGGCTATGGCGAGGAGATCAGCGAGGCGGCGTGCATGTACGACTACCTCACGGCCCATGGCGTGGAGCCGGGGCGGCTGATTCTGGAGGATCAGGCATCCAACACGGCGGAGAACTTCGCCCTCTCCAAGCCCCTGCTGTATGAGGCGGGGGTCGACCCAGCGGAGGGACGGGTGGCTGTTGTCACCAACGACTTTCACATCGCCCGGTCGGAGCTGATCGCCGCCCGGGAGGGCTACGGAGACGTGGCCGGGATCCCAGCGCCGCTGCCCTGGGTTCATTTGGAGATCAATTACACCCTGCGGGAGGCCTTTGCCATGGTAAAGACCTTTCTGTTTGACTGAGCGGATACGGAGGAACCAAATGAGCGATATCTTATGTATCTATTACTCCCGGACGGGGAACACCAAGAAGGCCATGGAGGAGATTGCCGCCGCCCTGGACGCGGAGCTGGCGGAGCTGCGGGACAACGCGGACCGGAGCGGCTGGCGGGGCTGGCTGCGCTGTGGGCTGGACGCCATGCGCAAAGACACCCGCCCCGTGGCCCCGTTGGAGACAGCCCGTCCCCTGGGGGACTACCGCTTGGTGATTCTGGGCACACCGGTGTGGGCCGGGCGATCCAGCGCCGTCATGCGGTCGTTTCTGAAAGACCGGGGCGGGGAGATCCGCAACGCGGCCTATGTGCTGACCCGCAGCAGCGGCTCCCAGTACCAGGAGGTTTATCGCCAGATGGATCTCTGTGTGCCCGCCGGTCATCTGGCGGCGGTGTCCTTGCGAAGCGGGGACGTGGGCTGGGCATTCTGGCAGGAGGAGTTTCTCCGCCAGGTCCGGGCCTTTCTGGAGGGGCAGTAGCGGCAGACCCTTTTCTGAAATCAACGGGAGAGGAGATGCCCCATGCTGGAAAAACTGAAGGAGCTGGCCCTGCGGTATGAGGACCTGCAGGCCCAGCTGGCAGACCCGTCTGTCTATGGCGACGCGGAGCGGCTGAAGACTGTAAATCGGGAGCTGAAGGACCTGACTCCGGTGGCAGAGGCGTACCAGGCATACCGGCAGGCGGAGGCGGACCGAGCCGCGGCGGAGGAGCTGCTCTCTGACCCGGAGATGCGGGAGTTGGCCCAGGAGGAGCTGACCGCCGCACGGGAAGAGATGGAGCGGCTGCGGCAGGAGCTGAAGCTCCTGCTGCTGCCCAAGGATCCCAATGACCGGAAGAACGTGATCCTGGAGATCCGGGCGGGTACCGGCGGCGAGGAGGCGGCGCTGTTTGCCGCGTCGCTGCTGCGGATGTACACCATGTACGCTGCCGCCCGGGGCTGGAGGACCGACACCGTGGAGCTGAACGAGACGGAGCTGGGGGGCGTGAAGGAGTGCAGCGTCCTCATTGAAGGCGAGGGCGCCTGGTCCCGGCTGAAATTCGAGAGCGGCGTCCACCGGGTCCAGCGGGTGCCGGTGACGGAGTCCAATGGCCGCATCCAGACCTCCGCCGCCACGGTGGCCGTGCTGCCGGAGGCGGAAGGGGTGGACGTGAAGCTGGACCCTGCGGATATCGAGATGCAGGTCTACCGGGCCAGCGGCGCGGGCGGCCAGCATGTGAACAAGACGTCCTCCGCCGTGCGGCTGATCCACCGGCCCACCGGCCTGGTAGTGGAATGCCAGCAGGAGCGCAGCCAGTTCCAGAACCGGGACAAGGCCATGCGCCTTTTGGCGTCAAGATTGTATGAGATCGAGCGGGAAAAGCAGGATGCCGACATCGCCAGAGAGCGGAAGAGTCAGGTGGGCAGCGGCGACCGCAGCGAGAAGATCCGCACCTACAACTTCCCCCAGGGCCGGGTGACGGATCACCGGATCGGCCTGACGCTGTACCGGATCGACGCAGTCCTGGACGGGGAACTGGATGAGCTCATCGACGCCCTGGTGACCGCCGACCAGGCGGAGAAGCTGAAGAACGGCGGGGAACCATAAAACAGAGCTGTACGGCGGCCCGGATAGAGCGGCGCCGTGGAGGGGCTGCACTTCCGGCAGCCTGCCGGGACGCCGCGGAGCCCTTTGGAGACGCAGAAAGAGTAAGCAATAAGGCCGGGGAGATCTCCGGCGAAGAGAGATAGAGGCGAAGAGATATGCAGACACGATATTTTGACCTGCGGGACACCAAGGGTCAGCAGAAGGAGATCGAGGATAAGATTGGCGCAGCGGCCAAGATCCTGCGGGACGGAGGCCTGGTGGGCATCCCCACGGAGACGGTGTACGGCTTGGGGGCCAACGCTCTGGACGGCACCGCAGTGAAGCGGATCTTTGAGGCCAAGGGCCGGCCCCAGGACAATCCCCTCATCATCCATGTGACCGGCGCCCAGTGGCTGCCCCGCTACTGCGCCGACGTGCCGCCCCTGGCCTATGTGCTGGCCCGGAAATTCTGGCCCGGCCCCCTGACTATGATCCTGAAGCGGCGGCCCATCATCCCGGACGAGACCACCGCCGGGCTGGACACGGTGGCGGTGCGCTGCCCCAACCACCCGGTGGCGCTGGCGATCATCCGGGAGGCGGGCATCCCCATCGCGGCCCCCAGCGCCAACCTCTCCGGCCGGCCCAGCTGCACGACTGCCCAGGACGTGCTGGAGGATATGGACGGCCGGATCAGCGGCGTGGTGGACGGCGGTCCCTGTGCGGTGGGTGTGGAGTCCACGATTCTGGACCTGACCTGCGACCCGCCCAGGCTGCTGCGTCCCGGCGGACTGCCCCTGGAGGACCTGGAGCGGCTCATCGGCAAGATCGACGTGGACAAGGCCGTCAACGGCGCCCTGGCGGAGGGCGAGAAGCCCAAGGCCCCCGGCGTGAAGTACCGCCACTACGCTCCCAAGGCGCCGGTCACCGTCATCACCGGCGCGCCGGAGAAGTCCGCCCAGGAGATCCTGCGGCGGGTGGGGCCCACTTCCGGCGTCATCTGCTTCGAGGAGTTTGCGGATCTGTTCCGGGAGCAGGAGGTCCACACCCTGGGGCCTGTGGGCGACAAGCTGGTCCAGGCCCAGCGGGTGTTCGACGCCCTGCGGACCTTTGACACCAGCGATGTGACGGAGATCTTCGCCCAGTGCCCGGACAACCGGGGATTGGGTCTGGCCATCGGCAACCGGCTGAAAAAGGCCGCCGGCTTCCATGTGGTGGAGGCGGACAGTGAGCGGGTGGTGCTGGGCCTCACCGGCGGCACCGGGCAAGTCCAGCGCCCTGCGGGCCATCCGCTCCCTGGGGGGCGAGGTCATCGACTGCGACGCCCTGTACCATGAGATGTTGGAGACCTGCGCTCCCCTGCGGGATGAGATCGGTGTCTCCTTCCCCGGCGCGTTTGACGCAGCCGGCCAACTGGACCGGCGCAAGCTGGGACAGGAGGTCTTCTCCCACAAGGACCGGCTGGAGCAGCTCAACGGCATTGTGGCCCGCCATCTGGTGCCGGAGGTGCGGCGGCGCTTGGCAGCGTCGGAGAGCAAGATCTTCGCCATCGATGCCATCAACCTGCTGGAGGGCGGGCTGGACCAGCTGTGCGACCGGACGATAGCCGTCACCGCGCCCCTGGAGCTGCGGGTCCGGCGGATCATGGCCCGGGACAACATCACAGAGCAGTACGCCCGCCTGCGGATCTCCGCCCAGCAGCCGGACGAGTACTACCGGGGCAAGTGCGACTGTGAGCTGAATAACGCCGCCGATACCGCCGCGGCCTTTGAAATGGAGGCCCGGGAGTTTTTCCAGCGGCTGATCGACACCATCAAGGAGGAAAAAGCACATGGAAAGCAAGGAATTTAAGGCGCTGAAGGAGCAGCTGCTCTCCCGCCGCAACGGCTTCGACCGGATGGACGCGGCGGAGCGGAGCGCCATGGAATCGTACTGCACGGACTACAAGGCATTTCTGGACACTAGCAAGACCGAGCGGCTCTGCGCAGGAGAGGTCGTCCGCCTGGCAGAGCAGGCCGGCTACCGGCCCTATGTCCGGGGCGCGGCGGTGAAGCCGGGAGACAAGGTCTATCTCTGCAACCGGGGCAAGAGCGTGCTGCTGGCCCACATCGGGGAGAAGCCGCTGACAGAGGGTGTTCAGATCGCTGCCGCCCACATAGACTCCCCCCGGCTGGACCTGAAGCCCAACCCCCTGTATGAGGACGGGGAACTGGCCTATTTCAAGACCCACTACTACGGCGGCATCCGCAAGTACCAGTGGGTTACCATTCCCCTGGAGCTCCACGGCGTGGTGGCCCTGCGGGACGGCGCCAGCGTACAGGTGAACATCGGCGGGGGCGCGGACGATCCCCGGCTGGTGATCACGGACCTGCTGCCCCACCTGGGCGCGGAGCAGAACAAGAAGCCGCTGGCGGAGGCCATCCCCGCTGAGACCCTGAACCTGCTGCTGGGCAGCGAGCCGATCGGGGACGCGGAGGAGTCCGGCCGTGTGAAGCTGGCGGTGATGAAGCTGCTGAACGAAAAGTACGGCATCACAGAGGATGACTTCACCTCCGCGGAGCTGGAGGCGGTGCCGGCGGTAAAGGCAACGGACATCGGCCTGGATCGCAGCATGATCGGCGCCTACGGCCATGATGACCGGGTGTGTGCCTACGCCGCCCTGCGGGCCCTGCTGGATCTGGAGGGGACCCCTGCCAAGACGGCGGTGTGCGTTCTGGCGGATAAGGAGGAGATCGGCTCCGACGGTGTGACGGGCATGCAGTCCGCCGCTTTCGACACATTTATGGAGGACCTGTGCGAGAGCCAGGGCGCGGCTGTGCGGGTGTGTTTCGAGAAGTCCTTCTGCCTCAGCGCCGACGTGACGGCGGCCTACGACCCTAACTTCTCCGACGTGTATGAGAAGCGCAACGCCGCCTATCTGAACTACGGCATCGGCCTGTGCAAGTACACCGGCGCCCGGGGCAAGTCTGGTGCCTCCGACGCGGACGCGGAGACGGTGGCCTATATCCGCAACCTCTTTGACGAGGCGGGGGTCATCTGGCAGATCGCAGAGCTGGGCAAGGTGGACGCCGGCGGCGGCGGCACTGTGGCCATGTATATGGCCAACCGGAACATCACCACGCTGGACGCGGGCGTGCCGGTCCTGTCCATGCACGCGCCCTTTGAGACGGTGTCCAAGCTGGACTGCTACGAGACCTATAAGGGCATGAAGGCCGTATTCCAGGCGGAGAAGTGAATCGGCTGAGATCAGGAAACAGGCGCCCCGGGGAAAACCGGGGCGCCTGTTTCTATCCGGCATTCTGCTCAGGTGAGGGGGAGAAAACCGGGGGAACTTTTCCTGTTTTCGTCAAAAGAATTTCGGCGAATTTGGTTGCATTGCCTACGGAAATATGGTAAGATGCTTTGCGTGTAAAGACAAATGGCCATAGGAGGCGGACGAGATGGCGAGAGAGATCAAGTATTACATTGTGGCCGCGAACGCCCTGCCGGAGATCTTCGTGAAGGTGGCGGAGGCCAAGCGGATGATGCAGACCGGCGAGGCGGACACCGTGGGCGCTGCCACGAAGCAGGTGGGGATCAGCCGCAGCGCGTTCTACAAGTACAAGGATGCGGTGCAGCCGTTCAACGATATGAAGGCGGAGCACATCATCACCTTTTACTGTATGCTCAAGGACAACACCGGCGTGCTCTCCAGCGTGCTGTCCGTGTTTGCCACTTCTGGGGCCAACATCCTCACCATCAACCAGAGCATTCCCACCAACGGCTGCGCGGCGGTGACGATTTCCGCAGAGACCAGCGGACTGGCGGAGACCCTGGAGAAGCTGATGGCAGACGTGGCCGCCGTGGACGGCGTGGTACGGGTGGAAGTCCTGGCAGGATAAAGAGAGAGGAAACGGACGCATGATACAGATTGCGATTATGGGCCTTGGTACGGTGGGCACCGGCGTGGCCAAGGTAGTGGCGGAAAACGCCCGGCAGATCGAGCGAAAGCTGGGCGAGCCCCTGCAGGTGAAGACCATTCTGGTGCGGCATTTCAAGGACGGGCCCTACCGTCAGCTGATGACGGATGACTTCACGAAGATCGAGGAGGACCATGCTATCCGGGTGGTGGTGGAGACCATCGGCGGCGTGGAGGCGGCCTACGAGTACACGAAGCGGGCCCTGAACGCCGGCAAGCACGTGGTCACCGCCAACAAGCAGCTGGTGGCGGAGAAGGGCGCAGAGCTGCTGGCCCTGGCCAAAAAGCGGGGCGTGAACTATTTGTTCGAGGCCAGCGTGGGCGGCGGTATCCCAGTGCTGCATCCCCTGACCCAGTGCATGGCTGCCAACCGGATCGACGAGGTGTACGGCATCCTAAACGGCACCACCAATTATATCCTTACCCGGATGGTCCGGGCCGGCACCACCTTTGCAGACGCCCTGAAAGAGGCGCAGGAGAAGGGCTATGCGGAGGCAGACCCCACCGCAGACGTGGAGGGCGTCGACGCCGGGCGGAAGATCTGTATCCTGGCGGATCTGGCCTTCGGCTGTCAGGTGGACCCGGCGGATGTGCCCATGGAGGGGATCAGCCGGCTGTCTCTCCGGGACGTGAAGATCGCCCAGCGGGCGGGCTACCGCGTCAAGCTGCTGGGCCGGGCGGTGCGCCTGCCCGGCGGCCGTACCGCCTATGTGGCACCCCATCTGATCCCGGAGGAGCAGCCCCTGGCCAGCGTGGACGATGTGTTCAACGCGGTGGTGGTCCGGGGAAACGCCACCGGGGAAGTGATGTTCTACGGCCAGGGGGCCGGGGAGTTGCCCACGGCCTCCGCCTGCGTGGCGGACGTGATGGAGGCGCTTCAGTCCAGCCCCCGCCGGGAGGAGATCGGCTGGGAGGCGGACCCGGCGGGCTTTGAGGACCCGCAGGCCCTTCGGAGCCGGTACTACTTCAGCCTCAGCGCCGCTGCCGCGGCCTTCGGCCAGGTGGAGATCCTCAGCGAGGACGGCGGTGAGACCGCCTTCCTCACCGACTGCATCAGCGGAGCCGAGGCAGGGAAGCAGGCCGAAGGCCTGCGCGTCCTGGCCTGTCTGCGGGTGCTGGGATAAGCCCCAAACCGCCGGAAGATGTGTATACTGGAACAGGCGGGAACCGGGATTTGAGACTTGATTCTGATTTAAAGAAGGAAATGCCATGAGCTTGATCGTACAGAAATTCGGCGGCACCAGCGTGAGAGATGCCAAGCGCATCCGCAACGTAGCCGGCATCATCGCAGAGACCTATCTGGCGGGGAACGACGTGATTGTGGTCCTCTCCGCCCAGGGAGACACTACAGACGATCTCATTGCCAAGGCGGAGGAGATCAACCCCCACGCCTCCAAGCGGGAGATGGATATGCTGCTCTCCACGGGAGAGCAAATCTCTGTGGCCCTGTGCGCCATGGCCCTGGAGGCCATGGGCCTGCCCTGCATATCCCTGGCTGCTTGGCAGGTGGGGATACAGTCTACCTCCGTCCACTCCGACGCCCGGATCAAGAAGATCGACACCGAGCGTATCCAGTCCGAGCTGGACCAGCACCGGATCGTGATCGTCACCGGCTTCCAGGGCGTGGACCGCAACGGGGACGTGACCACCCTGGGCCGGGGCGGGTCCGACACCAGCGCCGTGGCGCTGGCGGCGGCCTTCCGTGCAGATCTGTGCCAGATCTACACGGATGTGGACGGTGTGTATACCACGGACCCCCGCATCGTCCCCAGTGCCCGCAAACTGGATGAGATCACCTACGACGAGATGCTGGAACTGGCGTCGCAGGGGGCCCAGGTGCTCCACAACCGCAGCGTGGAGCTGGCCAAGAAGTTCAGAGTGAATTTGGAAGTCGTGTCCAGCCTGGAGCGCAAGCCCGGCACGAAAGTCAAGGAGGTCACCAAAGTGGAGAAAACCAATATCGCCGGTGTCGCCAAGGACACCAGCATCGCCCGCGTCGCCCTGATCGGTCTGCAGCACAACCCAGGCGTCGCATTCCAGGTCTTTGACCTGCTGAGCAAGCACAACATCAACGTGGATGTCATCCTGCAGTCCATTGGCCGGGAGGACACCAAGGACATCACCTTCACGGTCCACAAGAAGGACCTGGAGGAATCCAAGCAGATTCTGGAGGAACATAAAGAGACCCTGAGGTTCGACCACATTGAGACGGATGAGAGCATCGGCAAGGTCTCCATTGTGGGCGCGGGCCTCATGAGCAACTGCGGCGTGGCCGCCCGGATGTTCGAGGCCCTCTATGAGGCGGGCATCAACATCCAGATGATCAATACTTCTGAGATCCGAGTCTCCGTTCTGCTGGATGAGGAGGACGTGAACCGGGCGGTCCGGGCCATCCACGACAAGTTCTTCGGCGAGATCTGATTCCGCCTGGAGCATCAGCCCAGCAGGGCGCGCCCACCGGCGCGCCCTGTGCTGTTTTCCGGTCTGCTCCGCCGCCGCGCTGCATACAGTGGAGCGAGGTGAGGCGAACCATGAGAGATCCCTTCAATCGTTTTGCCCTGCGGTATCTGGCGGCTGTGGTGTGCGGCCTGGCACTGCTGCTGCTCCACAGCACGGCACAAAGCGGACTGCCTGCCGCGTTCGTGCCCCAGTGTCCCAGCCCCTGGGAGTTGAGCAAGCTGGCCTTCTGGCCGCTGCTTGCCGCCTGGGTGCTGACCGGCCGGCTGGGCAGGGAGCGCCGCACGCTGCTGCAGGATCTGCCGGCAGCGGTGCTGACGCCCCTGGCTATGACAGCGGCGTGCTGGGGCTTGGCGGCCGCCGGGGGAAACGGCGCGGCGAGCCTGGCGGTCTGGGCGGTGCTGCTGGCGGCGGGCACGGCCTTCTGCCCGGACGGAAGAAAGCACCCGGGGCTGTGGGCAGCCCTGGCTCTGCTTCTGGCGGGGCTGTACATGCTGCTGACCTTCACGCCTCCGGGCTGGGGACCATTCGTCAATCCGCTGGGATGAGAGAGGATTTACTTTCCCGCCCATCTGTGGTACAATACGGACGCTGTATACAAGAGAATGCCGCCTCGCCGGGCTTGCCGGCGGGGGGGCATGAGGGGGGAATTCGCTATGAACGCCATCGTCACCGTCGTGGGGCAGGATAAGGTAGGCATCATCGCCGCCGTCTGCGCCCTGCTGGCTGAGCACAATGTCAATATCCTGGACATCTCCCAGACGATCCTCCAGGGCTCCTTCACCATGGTCATGGCCGTGGACGTGGGAGCGGCCAAGGTCTCCGTGGGCGAGCTGCGGGACCTGCTGGAGCAGTTGGGGCAGAAGATGGAGATCTCTATCCGCATCCAGCGGGAGGAGATATTTGATGCCATGCATCGCATCTGACTTCAAGAGGGAGCTGCGCCCACCCTTTAGATTCCCCCTCCCCAGTGAGACGTTGGTCACTGGGGACGCCGTCCCCGGCGGCTGGGTCAAGAAATTTTCGGCAGGTACACGCCCTGCCGAAAATGATTTAATATTCTTCTTTTGCCGGAGGTAAAAGAACTGAGGAAAACCGGAGGTTTTCCCCTAGCCTCTTTTACCCGTTTCCGGAGTCCTTTTGAGAGAGAATTTGTACGTTGGGAGATACGTTATGCTGAACCAGAAGGAAATTTTATCTACCATTGAGATGATCGACCAGCAGCACCTGGACATCCGCACCATCACCATGGGCATCTCCCTGCTGAGCTGCTGTGATCCGGACCCGAAGCGGGCCTGTGAGAAGATCTACGACAAGATCACCCGGTATGCGGAGAAGCTGGTCAAGACCGGCGAGGACATCGAGCGGGAGTTCGGCATCCCCATCGTGAACAAGCGCATTTCCGTCACTCCCATGGCCCTGGTGGCCGGGGCCAGCGAGACGGAGGACTGCGTGCCCTTTGCCCTGGCCCTGGACCGGGCGGCCCAGACCTGCGGCGTCAACTTTATCGGCGGCTACTCCGCCCTGGTGCAGAAGGGCATGACAGAGGCGGACGAGAAGCTGATCCGCTCCATTCCGGAGGCTCTGGCCCGGACAGAACTGGTCTGTTCCTCCGTCAACGTGGGGTCCACCCGGGCGGGCATCAATATGGACGCGGTGGCCCTGATGGGCCGCATCGTCAAGGATACCGCTGCCGCCACGGCGGACCGGGATGGCCTGGGCTGCGCCAAGCTGGTGGTGTTCTGCAATGCCGTGGAGGACAACCCCTTTATGGCCGGCGCCTTCCACGGCGTGGGAGAGGCGGAGAAGGTCATCAACGTGGGCGTCTCCGGCCCCGGCGTAGTGTGTACTGCTTTGAAAGCGGTGAAGGGCCAGCCCTTTGACGTGGTGGCGGAGACAGTGAAGAAGACCGCTTTCCGGGTGACCCGCATGGGCCAGTTGGTGGCCCAGGAGGCCAGCCGTCGGCTGGACACGCCCTTCGGCATCGTGGATCTCTCCCTGGCGCCTACCCCGGCCATCGGAGACAGCGTGGCCCGCATTCTGGAGGAGATGGGCCTGGAGGTCTGCGGCACCCACGGCACTACGGCGGCGCTGGCCCTGTTGAACGACGCGGTGAAGAAGGGCGGCGTCATGGCGTCCTCCTCTGTGGGCGGCCTCTCCGGCGCCTTCATCCCCGTCAGCGAGGACGAGGGCATGATCGCCGCCGCAGAGGCAGGGACCCTCTGCCTGGACAAGCTGGAGGCCATGACCTGCGTCTGCTCCGTGGGCCTGGACATGATCGCCGTCCCCGGCGACACCCCGGCAGAGACCATCTCCGCCATCATTGCAGACGAGGCGGCCATCGGCATGGTGAACAACAAGACCACCGCCGTCCGGCTGCTGCCCGCCCCCGGCAAGACCGTGGGGGACCGGATCGAGATGGGCGGCCTCCTGGGCAGCGCCCCGGTGATGCCGGTGCACCCGGAGTCCAGCGCGGACTTTATCGCCCGGGGCGGCCGCATCCCGGCGCCCCTCCACAGCCTGAAGAACTGAGCCAGCGGGCCGTCCGGAAGGGCGGCCTGTTTTGCCATACAGATGGGGAAAGGCGTTCAGATATGCCGCAGCTTCATGTGCAGCAGGGCTCACGCCTTTTCGCGGCATACTGTCCTATACTTGGAGTTTCACGCCGGGGTATGGGACGCGCCCTGCCGCGGTAAACTGGGAGAAAAGGAGGAATCGCATGGACATTCTCTTTGAAAACGGCACCATCCGCACTCTGGAGCGGAACAGCCCTGATGCCCAGGCCCTGTTGGTGCGCAACGGCCGGATCGCCGCCGTGGGGGGCAGGACGGCGGTGGAGGACCAGACGGGAATCGACGTCCGCCGGGGGGGTCTGGGCGCCGCCG
>OCAK01001532.1_pt1 | contig 12305 bp, 11 predicted proteins | sample 1538301 | NCBI WGS metagenome assembly OCAK01 (sample SAMEA2580285, study PRJEB22360) | human gut metagenome | biome: human gut; feature: human-associated habitat; material: faeces | place: Denmark | collected 2008/2010 | reverse complement strand
TTATATGGGATCTTAGCTCAGCTGGGAGAGCATCTGCCTTACAAGCAGAGGGTCACAGGTTCGAGCCCTGTAGGTCCCATTCATGCCGCAGTGGCGGAACTGGCAGACGCGCAGGACTTAAAATCCTGTTGTAGTGATACAGTACCGGTTCGATTCCGGTCTGCGGCATTCATTCAAAACACTTGACAAGAGTGTTATAATGAATGAGTAAATAAAATAAGTGTGTGTAGCTCAGCTGGATAGAGCACTTGGCTACGGACCAAGGTGTCGGGGGTTCGAATCCTCTCACGCACGTTATATAATATAGAAAGAGCAGGTTGTAATACCTGCTCTTTCTATAATTGAGGCACGGAGTATTAATTCCGTGCCTCAATTGTTTTATCCGGATTACCTTTCTGTTGTAAAATAAAGGGCGTTATTTCAGTGCAGATATAATTTTGAAATATGGCTTGAAAAGGCTGTAATATTTCAGACCATCTGTTTCACCGTAGCTCTTTGTGATGGCAGATCTTATGCCATTGAGATTCTTTGTTTTATTCTTGTTTTTTTCAAGAAAATCAACAAAATTTCCGGGATCATTAATATCACTGTGTGCGAAAATTATACCTGTAAAACGCTCTACCTTCTTTTTACGCGTGAGCTTTTCAGGCGTAAAAGAGTAGGATTTGTCTTTTATGGTTTTATAAATTGTCTGACCCTGTTTCATACCATAAACATGAACCAGCGTCTCATGAAGCTTGAGCAGATTGTCTTTTCCCATGCAGTTTAGGAAAGAATCTACCTCAAAATGGTCGAAGTCTTCGGATACTGCCGATACTTCAGAAATATCTGATGTATCAATGCTGTCCGTTGAGAATTTAGCCTCAGCTGCTTCGTTTTTATTTGAGCTGTTACCAGAACCGTTATGAGGTGTCTGTTCGTCAGTGAATGGTAAGTCATCATTAGTCATAAGCTTATCACTTGACGGTAAGTCATCGTTAGTTGCAAGCTCATCACCTAACGGTTCACTGTCTGTATAGCTGCTATGATTGCCATCGATAAGTTCATTCAGATTGTAAGACTTTGCGGTGATAGCATCGGTATCAGTATCGGTATTGATATTGATATTGACGTTATCTTCCCTGGATGGAATATCTGCTACTACCTGATACTTGATGTTTTTTCTTCGCTGGACAGCCTGTTTGCAGAAATTTACATTGAATCTGCGTACAGCGAATCCCTTATCTTTCCAGAACCTTACAGCAGGGTCATAGCCTGTGTCATTGCTCATTATGATGTACTCATCAGCACATGACTCGGCTGATGCAGCATCACATTTGTTTTCACTGAATGAACCAGCGCATCCCATCAGATATCCCATATATGATACGAGCTGAAAATCAAGGGCATTCGTGCCCTCATAGGATTCCTCAAATCGGATATTTATTTTGTTATTTTCCATAAGTCTGATGACTGACATGTATGACATGTGAGGGGATTTCTTAGTGTAAAAAACGATAATTTCATCGTCCTCATCTGCCATATCAAACAGCATCAGCCAGTTGTCGTTGACATTTTCGCTGTCTACTAAAAAGTGTCTGATAATAATCACCATTAATCCGGACAAAGGTATTGTAGCATGTGTAGGAGAAAATGGCAAATAATATAGATTTAAGTAAATGTTAAGTAAATGTTAACAATACAAAGAGTGCAACATATGATATAATTTTAATATATCTTGAAAATGAAGGGGGAATAGAGTTGGCAGATATTGAAATAAATAAATCAGATATTGATGAAGTTAATGATGTGATACAAGAAACAGATGAAGAAGCATATGCGTTGGATTCTGAATTTACAGAGGAAAAGGAATATAAAACAGTACAGAAATATGAGCTTGTGACGATTCTGTCGTATCTTATAGGTGTCAGAAATGAGATACTTGATCATATGTGCAGTGATGAGTATGTGGAGCTTTTAAACAGCTTAAGAGAAAATAAAAATGCGAGGATACTCAGATATCTGTGTAAGGCGCGTACAGGTCTGCTGCGCAACTATAAAAAAACAGACAATGAAATAAAATATAATCTGGGTAATATAAACAGGATGGAGTGGTTTGATGCAGAGAATATAAATAAGCTTGAGAGCTGGGAAGTGCATATTATATTGTATAATTCATCGGCTGACAAGTATTGCGTACATATTAACAAGCTGATAAATGAGCACGTGGATGCATGTAAAAAGCTTTTCCCAGACTGGATAAAATGGGAGTATATCAGGGATTTGTTTGTCATAGTGGATTATGAAAAGCCAAAGAAGCTAAAGGCAGAGTTTACTGTCTATAAAGAGCACAGAAAAGAGTATCCATATGGGATGTATATCCACTGGCGCCCGGATGGCAGGGGAAATTTGCTCAATTCTGACGGAAGGATTTTAAAGACAATATACAGACAGCATGGTGATTATTTCAACGACGGTTCAAAATACAGGGATGCAGTGGAAGATACAAAGGAAAATATATATGAGTTTATCCGTGAAAGCATGCGTGTTGTGATAGTTGTGGATTGTGAAAATTCTGATGTATACAAGCTGTATGGAGTATTAAAAAACTTAAATTCTGAGCAAATGTCCAAAATAGAAAAAATTATACTCTATGATGATTATCATACATCCTGTGGATGGGACTGGCTGGAAAAATTCATACATATCCCTGTATTCCATGAGGAGGTGGAGCGTGTGACAGACCGGAAGTCGCTTGTTGATATAAAGATGACTGCGGGAGTGTGTGAGGCATATTATAAGGACAACATAGACTCGTTTATTTTGTGCTCAAGTGATTCGGATTACTGGGGACTTATTTCATCTGTAAAGGATGCTCATTTCCTCGTGATGTACGAATATAGCAAGTGCGGACAGTCAATCAAGGATGCACTTACAAAAAGATGTATATTTCATTGTTCAATAGACGATTTCTATACAGGAAATGCAAGTGATTTAAAGAAAAAAGTCATGATAAGTGAATTGAAAAATCTGACAAATGATATTGTCGGAAAAAATGGCTGGGAGATGACAAGACAGATATACGAGAGGACTAAAATTACATCGACAGAGCGAGAAATGAAGGATTTTTACAATAAATATGTTAAGTCATTGCGGTTAAAAATTAATGAGGACGGAGTATTCGAGATTGTGGTCAATGAATATTGATTATCGTAAAACTGTTTTATGTAATTATTGTCGGTCACACATGTATTGTGTGAAGTTTAAGCCTTATTTTAGCGGAAAGAGTGGGAAAGTATGATGAAACCGGTGCTTGAAATCTGCTGTGGCAGCTTTTCGGATGTGAAAACAGCATATGAAAATGGTGCAGACAGGGTTGAACTGAACAGTGCCCTATATATGGGAGGGCTGACACCTACACTCGCCAATTTAATATATGCAAAGGAAAAATGCAATATACCGGTAGTGGCAATGGTTCGGCCGAGGGGCGGCGGATTTTGCTATTCGGATGAAGAATACGACACTATGCTTATGGATGCAAAAATTCTTTTAGAGCATGGAGCAGACGGTATTGCGTTTGGATTTCTGACAGAGGAAAAAATGCTTGACAAAAAGCGCACGAGGGAAATGATAGAGCTCATTCATGAGTATGGCAGGGAAGCTGTGTTTCACCGCGCCTTTGACTGCATAGATAATCAGGACTGTGCAGCGGAGAAGCTTATTAGGCTTGGTGCAGATCGTATCCTCACAAGCGGTGGAGCAGTAAATGTATGGGATGGCAGAAAACAGCTTAAGCATCTTCAAAATCAATATGGAAAAGATATTACGATTCTGGCAGGAAGCGGCGTGAATGATACCAATGCGAGAGCACTTATCGAATACACAGGTATTACACAGGTGCACAGCTCGTGTGGCGTATGGAAGTGTGATGTGACAGCATCGGGTAATGCAGTAGATTTCTCGTATGATGAAGCGATGAAGAATTGCTATCAGTGTGCGGATGCAGGTAAGGTTAGGAAGCTTGCGGAAGAGGTAAGTGGAGTGTAATATTAAAGCAAAAGATTATAGAAGTTCGGAGGAAGCAATTAATGGCAGAGCAGGAAAATAGTAAGGATTTAATCAGTGTACTTTGGAGTGGTGCTGATGTACTTCGTTCAAAAATGGACGCGAATGAATATAAGAATTATCTTTTGGGAATTGTATTCTATAAATATCTATCAGATTCATTTTTGATAAGAGTATATGATTTGATAAATGATGAGAAACCGGAATCGCTCAAGATGGCACTTGAGGCATATAAAAATGAGTTGAAGGGTGAATATGCTAATGATTTGCTTGATGAATTAAAGCAGGATCGTAAATATGTAATTGAACCTGAGCTTACATATACATGTTTTGCAGAGAATGCAAGGAATAATTGCTTTAACCGTGAGCAATTGCAGAAAGCATTTAATAATATTGAGCAGAGCGGAGAGTTGTTTGTTGATTTGTTTTCCGACATTGATTTGTATTCAAGCAGGCTTGGAGCGGGAGACCAGAAACAAAGTGATACAATTGCAGAACTGATAAAGGTAATAGATCAGGCGGATTTGCTCAATTCTGATGGTGAAATACTTGGAGATGCATATGAATATCTGATAGGACAGTTTGCGTCAGAGACAGGTAAGAAGGCGGGAGAATTCTATACACCACAGGCAGTATCAAAAATTCTTACTAGAATAGCAATAACAGGACAGGAGAATGTGAAAGGTTTGTCAATCTATGACCCGTGTATGGGTTCGGGTTCGCTGCTTCTTAATGCAAAGAGATACTATAAAGGTGATACAAACTATATAAAGTATTATGGACAGGAACTGAACATGTCTACATATAATCTGGCAAGGATGAATATGTTCCTGCATGATGTGGCTGCAGAGAATCAGAATCTGCATCATGGAGATACTCTTGATGCAGACTGGCCAACTGGTGAGGAAACTGACTTTCACATGGTACTTATGAATCCGCCGTATTCTGCAAAATGGAGTGCTGCATCCGGATTTTTACAGGATGAAAGATTTTCAGAATATGGTGTGTTGGCGCCAAAATCAAAGGCTGATTATGCATTTTTACTTCATGGACTTTACCATCTGAAAAGCAATGGAACCATGGCAATCGTTTTGCCACATGGGGTACTTTTCAGAGGTGCAGCAGAGGGAAAAATAAGAGAAAAGCTCCTTCGTTCCGGAAACATATATGCGGTTATAGGATTGCCGGCTAATTTATTTTATAATACGTCTATTCCTACATGCATTGTTGTACTTAAAAAGCATAGAGATGGCAGAGATGTACTGTTTATTGATGCGTCAAAGAAGTTCATTAAGGGTAAAAAGCAAAACGAAATGTCGGATGAGCATATTGATGAAGTTATGGATTTGTATAACAGAAGAGAAACTGTAGACAAAGAATCCTATCTGGCAAGCTTTGAGGATATTGAAAAGAATGATTTTAACCTAAATATTCCGCGATATGTAGACAATTTTGAAAAGGAAGAGGAAGTCGATATAAATGGTCTGCTCGAGGATATGCAAAAAACAGATGACGAGATAGGAAAGGTAGAGGGTGAGTTTGTGAATCTACTAAAAGACCTGACATCGTCTGATGAAAATATAATGGCATCGTTGAATCGTTATATTGATATGATTGAGGGGTGATTTGTATGGAAAATCCAAAGATTAGATTTAAAGGGTTTACTAAGGATTGGGAACAGCGTAAGTTATCAGAAATAGCTATAGAAAAATTATCAAATGGGATAATGAATAATCAAGCAAATGATGAAACGGGATTAAGACATATTAACGTTATTAACATGTATGAGCTAGATAAGATTCACCCAGAAAAATTGACATTCAGTAATTATGATGAAGATGCTGTAAAAAAATGTAATGTTGAATGGGGAGATATTTTCTTGACAAGAAGTTCGCTGAAACCAGAAGGTATTGCAGAATCTAATGTTTTACTGGATTCAGGACGTTTTGTATATGATGACCATCTTATAAGACTTAAGCTTGATAAAGAAAAATATGATCCATTTTTTGTGAAACTTAATTTATCTGGAAGTATATTCAAAAGACAATTTATTGCAAGGGCGAAGACAACGGCATTTACAACAATAGGACAAGAAGATATTGCGGAATGTTTTGGCTTATTCCCAGAAAAGGAAGAACAAGAGAAGATAGGAACATATTTTTCTAACCTCGACCACCTCATCACTCTTCACCAGCGAAAGTGTGAACAGACAAAAAAATTGAAAAAATATATGCTTCAAAAAATGTTTCCTCAAAATGGAGCAAAAGTTCCAGAAATTAGATTTGATGGATTTACTTACGATTGGGAACAGCGTAAGTTGGGAGATGTAGCAGAATTCAGTAAGGGAAACGGATATTCTAAGGGCGATTTAATAGAGTCTGGAACACCGATTATTTTGTATGGAAGATTATATACGAAATATGAAACTATTATCTCTGAAGTGGATACTTATGTAGAAGCAAAAGAAGGCTCAGTATATAGTAAAGGTGGAGAAGTTATTGTACCAGCGTCTGGTGAAACTGCTGAAGATATTGCAAGAGCCGCAACCGTTGATAAATCAGGGATTTTGCTAGGTGGAGATTTAAATGTTGTGATGCCAAATAAGGACATCAATCCTGCTTTTTTGGCAATTTCTATTTCTAATGGAAATTCGCAACGAGAACTGTCAAAAAAGGCACAGGGAAAATCTGTAGTTCATATTCATAATGAGGAGATAAGAAATTTAGTTATTCCATTTCCAAATAAAGTGGAACAAAACAAAATTGTAGCTTATTTCGCAAACCTCGACCACCTCATCACTCTTCACCAACGTAAGTGCGATGAACTTAAGAAAATGAAAAAATATATGTTACAAAATATGTTTATATAATCATTTGATATTAGAGTTATGAGATCTCTTGAAGGAAGGGAGGGTTAAGAATGTCACAGGGAATTAAAATGGATACAATAATTTTATATCATGGTTCTCCTAACAAAATAGTAACACCGGTATTTGGCGGTGGAGATGATAAACATGATTATGGTCGTGGATTTTATCTGACAGAAAACATAGATTTAGCAAAAGAATGGGCGGTTTGCAGACCTAATGAACAGAATGGATGGGTTCATAAGTATGAGTTAAATACAAGGAATCTAAAAATTTTGGATTTTCAGGAGAAAGATGTTTTATCGTGGCTTGCAGAGCTTATGAAACATCGCGATGCTGCTGATTCCAAGCGTTATAGGATGCTTGCAGCAAAGTTTATTGATAAATATGGTATTGCTACCGACGCATATGATGTGATAAAGGGATGGCGCGCAAATGCATCATATTTCTACATTGCAAAAGAATTTGTACGAGATAATATTGATATAGATATTCTTGAAGAATTGCTTTCGTTAGGCGGATTGGGGATTCAGTATTGTATTAAGACAGAGAAAGCATATGCAAATTTACGCGAGATAGAAAGTGATTTACTTCAAGTTGAATACAATGAATTTAACAATAAGTATAATCAAAGAGATATTGAAGCAAGAAAAAAAATGCGTAATTTAGTAGATTCAGATGCAAATAAGGTTACGAATGTTTTTAGTACATTGTTTTAGAGGTGAGAAAATGGGCGCATATTCAGAAGCGTATCTGGGTGACGTGGTGGAAAATCAAGGCAAATTGTTTGATTTTGTGGCACATTCTTATCCGGATAGTGATACAGAAGATTTTATAAATACGTATATGAAAAGTAAAACCAGAAAAAGTATTGACGATGCGATGGCTTATGTTAATACTATGGATGCGAAAGAGCTTTGGAATTACTTTTCAGATACAGAAAAATATAAGTTAAAGCAGGGGAAGGCAATCGAGGGGTTTATGCCGGATTGGATTGGTGAATTTTATGCTTATTATCAGTGGTATTATGATATTCCAAGCGCAGAGATAATAAATAAAGTATCTGTTGATTTCCTTAGGAAAGCTTATTATGGACTTCATGATTTAGAACTTGATTTGGCAGTAAAAAAGGTAGGTAAAGTATAAATGAATATAGTTTGTTTTCATAATCCGGATGAGGAAAATGGATACCTCAGTAACTGGTATTTAAGTGAATTTGAATGTGGCGGAATAACATTTTCATCAATGGAACAGTACATGATGTATCAAAAAGCAAATTGTTTTGGTGATACTAAAATAGCGGAGAAAATCCTTGAAACTACAGATGTTGCACAAATTAAGGCTTTGGGAAGAAAGGTTTCAAATTATAATGAAACAATCTGGAATGGAAAGCGACAGATTGTTGTTTACAATGGACTTTGTGCAAAATTTCAAAACTCTGAATTGAAATCCAAACTAAAAGCTACAGGAGATGCGGTTTTAGCGGAAGGTGCTGTGAGGGACTGCATATGGGGAATTGGATTGTCAATGACAGATCCTAAAAGACTGGAAATGGAAAAGTGGAGAGGACAGAATCTGCTTGGATTTTCACTTATGATGGTTAGAGATGAAATATAAAATGTGAAAAAATATGATTACTTTTAAGAGCATTCATCCGTGCTTTTAATTAATTTTAGGCGTGGGACAATTTGACTCACGTCTTTTATATTATAAGTGATGAAAAGTGGCATCACTCGTTATTAGCGTAAGTCCATTGTGATATGGTGAATAAAAACAAAAGTTTGGGAACAGCGTAAGTTGGGAGATGTATTCGAGCAGACATTGAATTTGGTAAATCCCAAGGAAGATGAAATAGAACTTTGGAGTTTAACTGTCGAAGATGGATTAACAAAGAAATCTGATAGATATAACAGAGAATTTCTTGTAAAGAAAGATGATAATTTTAAAGAAGTTCGTCCTGGAGATATTGTATATAATCCAATGAACATGACATTGGGAGCAGTTGGATATAATGGAATGGCGAAAAGTGTTGCAGTTTCGGGCTATTATACCACCATGGTTGCCAAGGAGAATTATGATACATATTACATTAATACGTGGCTAAAAAGTCCACAGGCAATACGTTTATATCGAACATATGCAACTGGTTCACTGATAGAAAAACAAAGAGTGCAGTTTCCTACGCTTTCTATCATTCCGGTGACATTTCCTAAATATGAAGAACAGATAAAGATTGGAAGTTATTTTCATTCCATTGATAACCTCATCACTCTTCACCAGCGCCATACAGATTTTTATAAAAAAACCAGTTGCTACTTTATCTCATCGTAAGCCAATAAAAAATTATAAATGTTGAAAACGATTGGGAACAGCGTAAGTTATCGGATGTTCTTGATATTGTTACAAAAAGGAATGGGGAAAAGTACGGAAAAGAAGAAGTTCTCTCTGTTTCAGATGAGTATGGTTGTATAAATCAGATTAAATTCCAAGGTAGAAGCTTTGCAGGTGAAGATATTTCTAATTATAAGATTGTAGATACTGGAGATATTATATATACTCGTTCACCATTAAAATCTAAGCCATATGGGATAATAAAAGTTGTAGGTGATGAAATAGGCATCGTTTCGCCACTCTACATTGTTAATAAAGTAAAAGAAGGCAATAATTCTCAATTTATTTATAGAGTGTTTGATTCACCAGAAAAAACCAATAAGTATCTTAGTCCATTAGTGAGAAAAGGCGCAAAGAATACAATGAACATTTCTAATGATGAATGGCTATCAGGCAAAATAGATGTTGCTCCATCATACGAGGAACAATATCAGATTGGTTTATATTTTGATCACCTCGACCACTTCATCACTCTTCACCAGCGCCAGCACAAATTACATCTGAACGCGCTTTTATAAACTGTTTTTTATCGTAAGTAACATCGTATCTATACAATGGTTACCATAAATTTGACAACGAATCAAACATAAAACAACCTCAAACAAAGCAAGCCTAATTATGTTTACATCAGCGTAAGCAGTACTAATAAAGGAGGTAGCGTATGCTAGAGGATATGAGCAAGGATGCATTATTTTACAACTATTACGCACAATGGATAGAAGTGTATAAGAAGGATGCGATTCGTGAAGCAACTATGGCAAAGTACAGGATGACTCAGAAGTGGGTGGAGAAGCTGGCTCCGGAGCTTAAGGTTTGTGAGCTGACAAGGACCGCGTATCAGAAGATACTAAATGATTACGCAAAGGAGCATGAGAGGCAGACAACGCTTGACTTCCATCATCAGCTAAAGGGCGCGGTAATGGATGCTGTGGATGAAGGGCTGATAGAGCGGGATCCGACCAGAAAGGCAATTATCAAGGGTAAGACACCACGTGAGAAAAAAATTAAATATCTCAATCAGTTTGAGTTGCATACTTTGATAGCTGATCTGGATATAAAGGAAGAGCCGAACTGGGACTGGTTTATTTTGCTTGTAGCAAAGACAGGGATGCGTTTTTCAGAGGCGCTTGCTATCACACCGAAGGATTTTGATTTTGGAAGGCAAACTCTTTCTATAAGTAAGACGTGGGATTATAAGGGTAAGGGAGGTTTTCTACCGACGAAGAATAAGTCATCTGTGAGAAAGATTCAGATTGACTGGCAGATAGTAGTAAAGTTTTCTGAGCTGATAAAAGGGTTGCCGGAGGACGAGCCTATATTTGTAGGAGAGGAAAAGATTTATAATTCAACCGTCAATGATGCTCTCACCAGACACTGTAAGGCCTGTGGGATATCGGAGATTTCCATTCATGGACTTAGACATACGCATGCGTCGTTGCTTTTGTTTGCCGGTGTTTCTATAGCCAGTGTGGCGCGCAGATTGGGGCATGCGAGTATTACAACAACGCAGAAAACATATCTGCATATCATTCAGGAACTGGAAAATAAGGATGTGGATCTGGTAATGAGGACTTTGTCAGGACTGTAATGTAGCTTTTTAAACAATATGCTTACGCTGATTTTGATATAAGTAATTTTGTGGTATTTTATGCCTATATTTGCTATAATAAATATAGTTAGTGTTTAGGTTTTGAAGAAGGAGAAATTATCATGCCGGAGTTGGAATCGTTAATAGAGCAGAAATTGATTGAGCAGTTGATATATGGGGATTCGCAGTGGACGTACAGACCAGATTTAAAGACAGAAGCGGATTTATGGAACAATTTTAAATATATTTTAGAGCAGAACAATAAGGACAGGCTGGATGGTGAGCCACTTTCTGATTCAGAGTTTGAGCAGGTAAAGAATCAGTTGCAGTTTTCAACATTTTATAAGGCTGGAGAGTGGCTGGTAGGCGAAAACGGCAAGGTCATGGTGCATGTACAGCGTGATACTAAGAAGCTTCATCTGGTTGTGATGAATCATGAGCATATTGCAGGTGGCAGCAGTGTGTATGAGGTTATAAATCAGTACAGTGCATTGAAGGATGATGAGGATGCCGCATCAAGAGACCGTAGATTTGATGTGACCTTGATGATAAACGGTCTTCCAATGATACATATTGAGCTGAAAAACAGACAGCATTCATATATGGAAGCATTCAATCAGATAAAGAAATACATTGGTGAAGGGCAGTTCAGGGGGATTTTTTCGGCTGTTCAGATGTTTGTTATAAGCAACGGTGTTGACACGAAGTATTTTTCTGCAGCAAGTGATACGGAGCTAAAGAAAGAATTTATCAGCGGATGGGTTGACAGGAACAATCAGCCGGTTTCTGATTATATTGATTTTGCAAAAAATGTCCTTAAGATTCCACAGGCACATGAGATGATTGCAAGATATACGGTTTTAGATAATGAAGCTAAGCGGCTTATTCTGCTTAGACCATATCAGATACATGCTATTGAGGCAATTCGTGAAGCATCACGAACAGGAAAGTCGGGATTTGTATGGCATACTACAGGCTCGGGAAAGACGCTTACATCATATAAGGCAACAAGAAATCTCCTTATGGATATTCCGGCGTTGGATAAGGCTATTTTCCTTATAGACAGGAAAGATCTTGATGAGCAGACAAATACGTCATTTAGTTCATATTCTCAGAATGATTCAATTGATGTGGATAATACTGATAATGTGACTGATTTGAAAAATAAACTTAAATCGTCTGACAGACAGATGATTGTTACTACAATTCAAAAGATGCAGATTCTCATTTCAAAGCGTCTGAAGGAGGGCACACCTGAGTATAACAGGTTAAGAGGATTAAAAATAGCTTTTGTGGTGGATGATGAGCGCGTTATAATAAGGACAAAGTTAGAGAAACCCAGTAAAATCAAGGGGTTAGCACTAATTTAGTCCTTATTTTTATACCATTTTAGCGGTAAAGATAGGGCAGCGCTGC